>Ga0255774_10000726_pt1 | contig 28941 bp, 34 predicted proteins | sample 101ome_17_FD_179972 | JGI IMG/M metagenome (GOLD analysis project Ga0255774, IMG submission 179972) | Coastal salt marsh microbial communities from the Groves Creek Marsh, Skidaway Island, Georgia - 101407AT metaG (version 2) | ecosystem: Environmental > Aquatic > Marine > Intertidal zone >... | reverse complement strand
CAAAATCTAAATAATCTAGTTTCTCAAAAATCATTTAGAGAAGATTTGTTTTACAGATTAAACGTCATAAAAATTAATGTTCCTCCTTTAAGAGATAGAAAAGAGGATATAGATGTTCTAACAAAATACTTTTTAAAAAATCATTCAGAATCCTTGGGTGAAGATTTAAGAGTTTTGTCTAAAGAAGTTATGGATGTTATTACAAAATACGACTGGCCTGGTAATGTTAGACAATTGGAAAATACCTGTTATTGGTTAGCTTTAATGACTCCAACTCAAAACGTAAAAGTTGAAGATTTACCTGAAGAAATTAAAGATTATGAAATCATTGAAGCTCCCTCCTCCTCATGGGAAGAAGGTTTTAATAACTGGGTATCAAACCTTGCAGCAACTACTGATAAAGACCTATTAGATATAGTAAATCCAAAAATTGAAAAGATTATTGTTAAAGCTGCTCTAGATAAAGCAAATGGTAAAAAAAATGAAGCTGCCATTCTATTAGGGCTTGGAAGAAATACTTTAGCAAAAAAAATGAAAGAGCTTGGTCTTTAAACCAAAGGCAAATTATCCATTCTCCACTGGCCAATTCCGCCTGAAAGAATCAGTGTATCTTTAAAACCAAGTTTTTGAAGTGCCTCACCTGCATTTGCAGATTGACTACCTGTTTCGCATATTAAAACAAGCGATCTATCATCATAGCTCTTAATTTCATGCGATCTGTTCTCTAAATCAGAGAAAGGAATATTAATCGAACCAGTAATATGACCATCATTAAATTCACTTGAAGGTCTTAAATCAATTAACTGAGCTCTTCCCTCGTTAGTGATGCTTATGAGCTCCTGAACTGTTACTTTTTTACCGCCTTTCATGGCACTAGATCTTATTAATAAAATCAAGAGCACCAAAACTGGCGCTGAGTAATAATAATGTTCAATAAGAAATGAAATAAAGTTATCCATTCGCGTATTATCTATTAAAATGACTAAAAAGTATTACATAAATATAAATGAACCTAAGAAATCTTATATTAGTCAGGCATGGACAAAGTGAATGGAATTCAAAAAATTTATTTACAGGATGGAAAGATCCCGGATTAACTGAACTTGGAATCAAAGAAGCAAAAGATGCTGGTAAATTAATAGCTGATAAAGGCATTCTTTTTAATCTAATGTATACATCAATGTTAACTAGAGCTCAAAAGACTGGGGATTTAATACTCCAAGAAATGAGGCACCCTGAAATTACAATCATAAAAAATGAGGCCCTAAATGAAAGAAACTATGGAAGTCTGGCTGGGTTAAATAAAGATGATGCTAGAAAAAAATGGGGCGATGACCAAGTTCATATATGGAGGCGTTCATTTGATATACCTCCGCCAGATGGAGAAAGTCTAAAAGATACAGCTGAAAGAGTTCTCCCCTATTTTAAATCAGAAATAATGCCAAAAGTTATAGAAGGGTCAAGCATTCTTATTGCAGCACATGGTAATTCATTAAGGTCTCTAATTATGGACTTAGATTCCATATCATCTGAAGAGATTGTAAATCTTGAGATACCTACCGGAGCACCAATTCAATATATCTTTAATGAAGACGGAAGCGTCAACAAAAAAATAAAACTTTATGAAGAATGATCTCAAGGATCAAAATAAGTTTTTTTCAGATGAAATCATAAAGTGGTATGAAGATAATGGCAGGGATAAGTTGCCGTGGAGAAATAATGTAACTGCCTACAAAGTATGGATTTCAGAGATAATGTTACAACAAACTCAAGTGAAGACAGTTATCCCTTTTTTTAATGCTTTTGTAAAAAAATACCCAAATTTAAAATCATTATCATTAGCCTCTGAAGAAAATATTCTTGCAATGTGGTCGGGACTTGGTTTTTATAAAAGAGCTAAAAATATTTTTAAAACCAAAGAAATAATTTCCAAGAATTTTAATAACAGATTCCCAAAATCCTTTGAGGATATTGTCTCACTTCCAGGTATAGGCCCTTCAACTGCTGGTGCAATTATGTCTATTGCATACAAAAAACCCTATCCTATTCTTGATGCAAATGTTAAAAGAGTGATTTCAAGATACGTAGCTATGGAAAATAGCCCAAAAACAAATAAAAAGCTTTGGTTCTGGTCATCACAATACACACCTCAAAATAATATCTTTGAATATACTCAGGGTATTATGGATTTAGGTGCAACCATTTGCACGAGTTCAAATCCAAGTTGCAATAGTTGCGTACTCAAAAGGAAATGCAAAAGCGCCTTTAAGGTAGAACCAATTAAAAGTAAAAATAAAAAAATTAATCCAACAAAAAAAATTAATTTTATTCTTGTGACAAGCAAAAATTCTGTTTTGTTATTTAAGAAATTAGAAAAAAGTTTTTGGGAAGGTTTGTGGACACCTTATGAAATTGATGAATCAGAAACTGCACCATGGAATAAAACATATATGAGTAAAGATAAATTAAATATTAAACATAAGCTATCTCATATTGATTTAGATCTCTATGTGGATATTCACAGGCATGACAAAAAATTTAAAATTGATTCAAATGCTAAATACAAGTGGATTGAAAAAAAAGATATAAGCAAATATGGTTTGCCAAAGCCCATTAAGTCTATAATTGAAAGCCTATGAGTAAAACAGTTTTCTGTAAAAAATATCAAAAAGAGTTACCTGCCCTTAATGTCCCTCCTATGCCAGGTCCAAAGGGCATAGAAATACTAGAAAATATATCCCAAGAAGCATGGGAGAAATGGAAATCGCATCAAACTACATTAATAAATGAAAAACATCTTGATATGTCTGATCCAGAAAATAGGAAGTGGTTGATGATTCAAATGGACAAGTTTTTTAATAATGAAGATTATGAGAAAGCATCAGGATTTAAGGCATTAGATTAATAAAAATTCCGATTCATTTGCTCCAATATTCTCTATTTAGCTAAAAAAAATTAGTAATTTACAAAATAAATAAATAACGTTAAATTTGGGTATGTCTGAAAATAAAAATTCTAAGTTTCCTTCAGAGGCTGACGTAGTCATAGTTGGTGTTGGAGGTATTGTTGGTTCTATGTTGGCTTATTGGCTTGCTGAATTAGGTCAAAAAAATATTGTAGGTCTTGAGAAATCAAGTGTGATTCCTTCTGATATTGCCTCTACTGCACATGCATCTGATTTTGTTTTCAATACAACTCATGACAAGTTGGGCTGTTGGACAACAGCTTATAGTAGGAAGTTTTATGAAGACAATGGCTTCTTTTTGAAAAAAGGAGGCCTAGAAATTTGTCGAAAAGGCGATGATGCTAGATGGGAAGAATTAAAAAGAAAAGTCGGATCAGGCAAGGCATTTGGTACTAATGTAAGACTTATATCTGCTTCTGAAACTAAAGAAAAGTTCCCGCTTATAGATGAAGATTCAATTATGGGATCTATGTGGGATCCTGATGCTGGATTGGTTATACCTCGTTCTCAAGATGTTGTGAGTTTTGCTGTTGAGAAAGCTAAAGAGCAAGGTGCATTAAAAACCTTAACCGATACTCCTGCAATCGATTTTGAAATAGAAGATGGCCGTGTTGTTGGTGTTAAAACTGATAAGGGTATTATTAAATCAGATAAGGTTGTGATTGCATCTGGTATTTGGGGTCCTTTGATGGGTAAAAAGGCTGGTGTCCCCGTCCCCCTAATGCCGCTTGAGCATCCATTGTTATTCTTTGGACCACTTCCAGAAGCTCAAGGGTCTCAAGAATTTCTTGTCTATCCGCTTATGCGTGATCAAGGAAATTCAGCTTACGTTCGAGATACTGGAAGATTGCATGGTGGGATGCTTGAATGGGGTTTTTACGAAGATAAAGAACCAAGACTGGTCGACCCTGAAGATATTGGAAATCCTGAGAAAACAATGGGTTCAGATTCAATGCGATATCTTGATCTGGAAGAGATTGCAGAGCCTTTAGAAAAAGCTTTTGAAACAACTCCAATATTAAATGAGCTTGGTTGGGATGAAAGAAGCTCATTTAATGGCCTATTGTCTGTTACTACTGATGCCGGATCGCTTATAGGAGAAAGTCCTGAGGTTAGAGGGTTCTGGTTATGTGAAGCCGTTTGGGTAAAAGATGGTCCTGGATGTGCAAGATTATGCGCAGAACTCATGATAAATGGCAAAACTCAAGTTGATATGCATTCTTTTGATATTGCAAGACTCTATCCCGAGCAAAAAGAAAGAGAATTCGTAAAATCAAGAGCTTTTGAAAACTCACAGACTATTTATACCCCTGCTGTTCATCCTAGAGAGCCCTATATCTCTGAAAGAGAAAAGTTTGTAAGTCCTTTTTATGAAAGAGAAAAAGAGCTTGGTGGATATTTTGATAATGAAGTTGCTCGCTGGGAGCGCGCGTTTGCATATGAAAGCAATAGAGAAAAACTTGAACATTATTTAAAAGATATTCCCGTTAGAGAAAATGAATGGGATAGTCGTCATGTACCTTATGAGCTTGCAAATGCTGAGCATCTTGCGATGAGTGATTCTGTGGGAATGATAAATCTTTCTCATTTTCCAATCATGGATATTGAAGGTTCAGATGCTGAAAAAATGCTCGAATATCTTTCAGTAGCTAAAGTCGGTGGCAATACTCCTATTGGAAAAGTTATATACACAAATTTTCTCGATGAAGATGGCGGTGTGCATGCTGATTTAACAATATCAAGACTTGGTGAAGACAAATATAGGGTTGTAACTGGTGGCGCAGATGGCAATAGAGATTGGGTTACATTGCGTAATTATAGGGATGACAATAATCTTGATGCTGAAATCACTATTAGAACTCATGATATAGCTACGCTTGGTTTATGGGGTCCAAAAGCTGAAGAAGCATTAGGTAATTTTGTTGACCCAGATGAAATTAGCTTAGAGAATTTCCCATTTGTAACAGCAAAAAATTTAACCCTCAATTTATCGGGCGGAAAAACTATTGATGTCTGGGCTGCAAGAATATCCTATGTTGGTGAAAGCGGTTGGGAAATTTACCTCAATAATAATAGTGATGAAGGCTTGGCATTATATGATTCATTGCTCGAAGTTGGAGTGATTCCTGTTGGAATAGAAACTTATGCTAACAGTAGGCGTCTTGAAAAAAGTTTCAGGCTTCAGGGCGCTGATTTAGAAACTGAATACAATGCATGTGAAGCAGCTATTCAAAGGCCTCTCGTCAAAGAAGCAGATTTTCATGGAAAAGCTGCTCATTTAAAACATAGAGAAGAAGACCCATGTGCAATTTTGTGTACCATGACTGTTGATGACCTCAATGTATCCGGAGTTCCTAGGTACCCTGTTGGAATTTCTCCAATAGTTGATCCAAGCACTGGAGAGGTCCCGGTGGATAGTAAAGGAAGGAGGTCATACACCACTGGAATGTCCTATTGCCCTTCTATAAAAGAATTTGTTGTTATGGGTTATTTACCTGCTGAACTTGCAAAAGAAGGTCAAAAGCTAGCCATAGAATACTTTAATGAAGATGGTGATGGTGTTTATCCTATTACGGTTAAAATAGTTGGCAAAGGGTCGCTTTATGATCCAGAAAATAAAAAGGTTCGAAGCTAATTAATTAAAAATTTAATCTTAATGACATTGGGTAGAATCTTTTCTATAATCCTCTTTCATTTATTGCCCAGATAGCTCAGTTGGTAGAGCAAAGGACTGAAAATCCTTGTGTCGGTGGTTCGATCCCACCTCTGGGCACCATTAACGCCCTTACTTAAAACTAATTCAGCACAAAACTATTTAGATATGGCATTATTAACCTATGAATATAGGATTAGTAATGCTGATTTTGAATCTTTTTAGCATCTATTGGATATTAAAACTATTGGTAGAAAAAAAATGATAATGGGTCATTTTGCTACTGCTTTAGTGCCTCTATCACATGCTAAAGAAATAGATACTAAAACTGCATTAACACTGCTTGTCGCATCACAATTTTTAGACTTCATGATGTTTATTTTAGTAATGCTAGGAGTCGAACAATTAATCCCTGCTAATTTTTTTGATTCTTCCTTTATAAATCTTGCTGCAAAAATGCCAATAACCCATGATGTTTTACCAGTGATTGGTTGGTCTGTTTTATTAGGCATAACTGTTTTTTTGGTGATGAGAAGCAAATTTCTTGCGCTTGCTTCAGTTGCATTGGTTCTTGTGCATGAGATTTGTGACTTGATTGTTGGTTTCCCGCATAACATTAATGGTCCAAATACAATGGAGGTTGGACTTGACCTTTATAACCATGCACCAATCTTAGGTCTAATCATAGAAATAGCACTATGCTTATTCTGTATTTGGTATTTTGTTACCAAAACTAAAAATACTGACAAAGAACTTACTCAACCCACCTTAATTAAATTATCTGTCATATTGATAGGGGTAACGCTGATACTAATGCTTCAATCTTATCAATCAATAAATGAAGTAATAGCATCTCTTAATCTCTAAAACTCAAGATTTCTTTGAAATCATGTTTTCTAGAATACCTTGTTTTTACACCAAGATTTACACCAAAGACTCACAAACTTATCAAAATTCAATATTTCCCTAGTTATTTTATACACAGTAATATGCACAGTAACCTCTAAAACATGCATTATTATAGGGTTTTTATTCTAGACTCAAGAACTGAAAATCCTTGTGTCGGTGGTTCGATCCCACCTCTGGGCACCATTCCTAACGGTTTTTCAAGATTTTAGTTTTACTGGTAATTCTTGAATTGCATGAACAAAATTATTTGGTGCAACTTTCCACTCTCCAGTTAATTGATAATCTGGAAATCTTGATAAAAACTGTGAGAAAAACTCTCTTAATTGCATTAGAGCAACAGGCTTACCGAGACAGGTGTGTCTTCCAATTCCAAATGCAAGATGTTTCTCAGCATTGCTTCTCATGATATTAAATTTATCTGGGTCATTAAAAATTTCAGGGTCCCTGTTTGCGGCTCCATACCACAACGCAATTTTTTCATAAGGGCCTATTCTTTGTTCGCCTATAACTGTTTCCTCAAGAGAGGTTCTTCTCATATGAATTACAGGAGAAACATATCTAACAGTCTCATTGATTAGTCCTGAGACCCTTTCAAAATCATCTAAAACTAATTGTTTTTGCTCAGGATTTTCGTGAAGTAATTTAATACCGCCACTCATGGTATTTCTTGTAGTGTCATTGCCTGCAAAAACTATTAAAAGCCATGAGCCGTCAAGAAATTCTTGTGATAAATCCTCTCCTTCAATCTTTGCATTTGCAATTGCGCTTAATAAATCATTTTCTGGTTTCTCTTTTTTCTTATTAAGAATAAATCTTCCGTAGTCAAACATTTCATCAATCATGTTATCGAACATTTCAACAAGTACAGGATCTGGCGTCGTATCAGTTACACCTTCTTCATTTTGCTTAATTTGTTCAAGAGTAAAATATTGAGCTAACTCTAAAAATTCCATCCACTCTACAAGTTTTTGTCTGTCTGATTCAGGTATACCCAAGATTTCAGATAGAGTATAAATTGGCAGTTGTTGAGATATTTCTCTAACTAAATTAAATTCATTTAACTTCTCTGCCTCATCCAGTAACTGACTAACTTTCATGGAAACTTTATTTTGTAATCCATCTATATAACCTGGCTTGAAAAAAGGCATATGCTCTTTTCTCAAATTTAGATGCATCTCACCGTCAAGATTAAGCATATGATCAATCGTAGATTTAAATAATTTAGGATGTCTGTTTTCCTCTGAACCAAGTGTTAATAAGTTACCAGTTGAATACTGTGATGAAAAAATCTTTGGATTCATTGATACCATCTTTATATCTTCATATCTTGTAAGAACCCAGTAGCCTGGTTCAGGATCGCTTAACATAGGTGGGTGAAAAAATACTGGTGCATTTTCTCTAAGCTCTTTATATAAATTAAATGGCTGGCCTTTTGTAAAAAGATCTAAATCATTTAAAAAATTTGATGGACTGTGTGTAAACTTTTTTTCAAAGCTTGGTTTGTTAATTTTGTTATTTACAACTTTAGATGAGAGAACAAAACTTTTAGACATTATGTAAATACTTTACTATATTGAGCTATCATCATAAATAAAAATTAAATATTAAATTAAGTGTCTAGTGTTAAAGGATATTGCGATCCAAGTTTCAAAGAAATAAAAGATATTCTTAGTGCTTCTATTGAGAGTGGTTATGAAATAGGTGCGTCTGTTGCCATATCCCACAACAAAGAAATGGTTGTAAACCTGCATGGCGGTCATAAGGATGAGGCTATGAGTGAAGCCTGGGATAAAAATACTATAGTTAATACTTATTCAGTTACCAAAGGCATTACTGCCATTTGTGTTGCTATGCTAATTGATAGAGGCCAGCTAGATGTTAATAAAAAAGTTTCTGATTACTGGCCTGAATATGCTTGTAATGGAAAAGAGAATACTAAAGTTATAGATTTTTTATGTCACAGAGCATGTAATTTTGGTTTTCAGAATGGCATACCTTCTGACAGCTGGCAAAACTGGAATGCATATGCAGACTCACTTGCAAACCAAGAGCCTTTTTCAGAACCAGGATCAATACAGGGCTACCATGCAATAACTTTTGGATGGCTTGTAGGGGAAATAGTAAAAAGGGTTGATGGACGTGATGTTGGAACCTTTTTCAAAGAGGAGATTGCTGAGCCACTAAATATAAATTTTAAAATTGGTTTATCAGAAGAGGATTTTGTTAATTGTGCTGATATGCAAGTGCTTGAAGATTTTGGTGATAGCAGCCCTCCTTTTGAAAAAATTAAATATGTTCCAGATATCATGCTGCCTGAAAAATTAAGAAACTTAAAAAAATCTATGGAAACAGGCCATTTTAAAATAGCTTTTCAAAAAAGAGATGGCGATAACAAGGATTATGTTAATACTTCAGATTGGCGTATGGCACAAATTCCATCAGCAAATGGCCACGGAACATCTGAGGGTCTTGCAAAATTATATGGAATTTTAAGCTCAGACTGCATAGAAAATGGGCATAAAATTATGAGACCTGAGACACTTAAATACTGCATTCAACCCTATTCATCAGGTCCTGACACAGTCTTATTTGGCTCTGACATTACTTTTGGTCTTGGATTTGAATTAGCGAGTGAGATGCTTTTAAAAGGAAGTTTTTCACCAAGATTTATGGGATCAATGTTTGGTCATGCTGGTATTGGTGGAGCGGTAGCATTTGGCGATGTTGAGAAAGGGATAGGCTTCTCTTTTTTATGCAACAAAATGCATGATACTAAAAACCTATATAAGACTGCGAATCAATTAATTGATGCGCTTTATTCAAAAATTTAGGTTTAACTGTTAGTAAATCTCTGTCTTTGCCAGGACAAAATTGAAAAGGGAATTGTAAAAAAATATATTAATGCCAAGACATTTAATGTGTGCCAAGGGAAATTAATCATACTTAAAACAAGTCCAGAAAACAGCATTAGAAAAACGAGTTTAGATTTAATAAAAAAATCCCTTCCTTTGATTGAAAAAGTCGGTATTTTACTTACCAATAAACCACTTATAAGAATAATATATCCTGCAACAAAATTAAGATTTTCATATGCCCAATCATAACCAATATATACATGGGTCAATGGAAGCATAATTAATATGGCGCCAGCTGGAGTAGGAATACCAGTAAAGAAATCTATTCTCTGAGAGTCATTATTTTTTGATTTTTCATGAAGAACATTAAAGAGTGCCAATCTAAGACAAGAAAATACAATAAAGATTAGGGCAGCAAAAGCACCCATGCTATTTTGGTCAAATATTGCCATATACATTAATAAGCCAGGAGCAATGCCAAAACTTAAAAAGTCTGATAAAGAGTCTAGTTGAAATCCAAGATCTGATTCACTATCTAAATGTCTTGCAAGCATGCCATCTAGAGCATCACATATGGCAGCAAATAGAATACAGATTACTGCTAAATTAAACTCTCCTTCAATTGCAAATCTCATAGAACTTAATCCAAAGCTCAAGCCCGATAATGTTATTAAGTTGGGTAACAGCGATCTTAAATTAATTTTTTTCATAAATTTAGCTCAATGTTGCAAGTAAGCTTTCTCCAGCAATAACTTTATCACCAACTTTACAATTTACAGCAGCCGATAAAGGCATATAAATATCCACCCTAGAACCAAACCTAATTAAACCGAATCTCTCACCTTGTTCAAGATTTTGATTAGGTGATACAAAACTAACAATCCTTCTAGCAATTAATCCAGCAATTTGAACTACTACTAATTTAGACCCATTTGTATTAGTAATTATAGTACTGCTCCTTTCATTTTTTTCGCTAGCTTTATCTAGACTGGCATTTAGAAAAGATCCTTTTTTGTATACAACATTATTAATAATTCCTTTAATTGGGCTTCTATTAATATGAACGTTAAAAACATTCATAAATACACATACTCTTAGCATTTCATCAGAACCCATATCAGCTTCTTTAGGAGGACACGCTTTATCTATAAGACAAACTTTTCCATCTGCAGCACTTATAACAGAATTAGGATTCTGGGGTGTATTTCTTTTTGGATTTCTAAAAAAACATAATGTAAAAAATGTAAAAAAATAACCAAGATAAGAAATGGGCATCCAAATATAAGACAGCAAAAATGAGACTACAAAAAAGATAGCTGCAAATTTTAAGCCTTCTGGATGAATATAAATCTTTGAACTAGAGCCTTTCGGATGCATATATTTTATTAAAATAAGGTTACTAAAAGTGATAAAGTATAATTGAAGAAATCATAATTTGGAAAAATTTAGTTAGTTGGCTATGTCAAAACTTTTAACACTATATCCACCCATTGAACCATTTAATTCTAGTTTTATGGAAAGAGATGGTCATCAAATATATTATGAGCAATGTGGCAATCCAAATGGGAAACCAGCAATCTTTCTTCATGGTGGTCCTGGCGGCGGGGGTAGCACAAATGTAAGAAGATTCTTTAATCCAGAAAAATATCATATTGTTGTCTTTGACCAAAGAGGTTGTGGAAGAAGCAAACCGCATGGATGTCTTGAAAAAAATACTACTTGGGATCTTGTTGACGATATAGAAGCGATTAAAAACATGCTTGGATTTAAAAAATGGCTTGTTTTTGGGGGCTCTTGGGGAAGCACCCTATCTTTAGCATATTCTCAAACCTATCCAGAATCAGTTAGCGAAATGGTTCTTCGAGGAATATTTATGCTTAGAAAAAAAGAGCTTGATTGGTTTTATCAGGAAGGAGCTAGCAATATTTTTCCAGAAGCATGGGAAAAATTTTTAGAGCCAATTGACAAAAATGATCGAGATAATTTGATGTCTGCATATCATAAAATTTTTATAGGTGATGATACTGAGAAAAAACTAGCTGCAGCAATTGCATGGTCTCGATGGGAAGGGTCAACAAGTAGTTTAAGTTATAACCCAGATATGGCTGATAGTTTCTCTGATCCTAAATTTGCATTAGCTTTTGCTCTTATTGAAAATCATTACTTTGTAAATAAAGGTTTCCTTGAACATGAGAATCAATTAATTGAATCCGGAATAGATATCATAAGAAATATTCCTACCACAATCGTTCAAGGAAGATATGACATTGTTTGTCCAATGACAACAGCATGGGAGCTATCTAAAAACTGGCCAGAAGCTAACTTAATAGTAGCCCCCTCCTCTGGACATACTGCTTTTGAAAAAGAAATTACGCATGAACTAATTAAAGCAACTGAGGCATTTGCTGCTCATGGATAATATTAGTTTTATTGGAATGGCTGGTTGCGGGAAGTCAACTATTGGCAAAGCATTGTCTATCAAATTGGGTGTTAATTTTATTGATACTGATTTGCTTATTGAAGAAAAATTTAAAGCCTCCTTGGAACAAATTAAAAAAAATAAAGGTTACAAATTTGTTAGACAAGCTGAAGAAGATGTAATACTAGCTACCGAAAATGATATAAAAATCATTTCTACTGGCGGTAGTGCGGTATATTCAGACAAATCTATGGCTTATTTAAGCTCTTTTTCTAAAATCATATATATAAATACACCTCTTGATTTAATAAAGCAAAGGATTGGTGAAGGCCAAGAAAGAGGACTGGCTGCTCCTGATGGGATGGACATTGATGATATTTATCGTGAAAGAGAGCCTCTATATACTAAATGGGCTGATATTACATTAGATGGCAAGAAATCAATTGAAGAAATTATCACAACCATAACTGATTTAATTTAATGATAAATACTAAAGTATTAATTGTTGGAGCGTCAGGGCTTGTTGGAAGTGAAATACTTAAATGTGTTCAGAAACTTAATCAAGAAATAATACTCTTATCCAGAAACCCGCTATCTTCTATAGAAGAAAGCACTAAAGAGCTGATAACAAGCTTTGACAATTTAAATCAAGTAGACTTTCCTTCTGTTGATCATGTATATATTGCAATTGGTAAAAAATTAGAACCAACTGAGCTTCTTTATATTCCAAAGTCTAAAAGAGATGAGTTTGTACAAACAGACTGTAATTACGTTATAAATATTTCAAAAAAAGCTCGTGAAAAAGGTGCCAAATCAATTGCTGTAGTTTCAGCAGTAGGCGCTAATATAAGCTCAAATAATCTTTACCTTAAGACAAAAGGTGATATGGAAAACCAAGTAAAAGAGATTGGTTATAAAAAAGTGGTCTTTGCACAGCCAAGCCATCTATTAGGTGAAAGACCAAAAGAAAAATTTAGAATTGATGTTCCATTAATTGAATTGGGTGGAAAAATTTTTGATCCTTTTATGCAAGGGCCTCTATCAGACTTAAGATTTATATCTGCTAAGAAGGTGGCTCATGCAATGGTTAAAAAAATGAATGAGGACTCAGAAGGTTTATCTGCCCTTAAATATGAGGACTTTATTGTCGGCTAAAAGATTCCTTTATTTGTTCTTAGCATTTTTCTTATGGCATGTGCAGAATTTAATAGCCAAAAAGCAGAGGCAAAGAAAAAATAATATAGACCAGCATACAATTGCACTATCATTGCTAAAAAACTTCCTGCAGCAACAGCATACAAACCTATTAACCTTTTGTTATATTTTTTTGAAACAATAAGAGGCGCGGCTATCAATGTGCCAAAAACTACGCTAATAATTTGAATGATTTCAAGGATAGTCATACTGATAGACAAAAAGAATTATGCCTATGAGTATAAATATCGGAGCATTATGAATATTTTTTTTTAAATGTAAATATTTTTTTGAACTTTTTTGTAAATAATTTACTCTATTAAAATAAATACAATTTTAGGAGAAATATGAAAAAAATAACTACCTTAATAATTGCTTTTTCTATGTTCGGTTCTCTATATGCCGATGACCATAAAAAAGAAAAAAGAGAGCACCCAAATAAACTTATGAGTGCAAAAGAATGTATGGAAACTAAGACAGGCATTCAGTGGCTTCTTAGTGCTGCAGATAATGTCTTTGAAGATATTGAAGAACATGGAGAATCTAAAGACAAAGCATGGAATGATGAAAAATGGAGTGAGGCAATTGCCATATCAAGCCTAGCAGCCAATTACTCTACTGTTTATGATGTATGGTGCAAAGATATGATCAACCATAGAGTAAAGATGAGAATGAAAAATTCTCATAAAGATTACTTAAGAGAAAAAGATAAAGAAAAAGATTAAATTTTAAAATTTCCCTCTTTGAAACCTCATTCTTATTGAAAAAACTCTTACTAGAGCAACTAAAGTCAATATAGATTGAGTAAATAATGAAATAGTAAGTGGATTGGACCACTGCCAATTATCTATTGTTAACCATAATAAAAATGTTTGGAGAGGAAAATTAATTACTGCGCCCATGAGCACAACTATTACTGCTTCTCTAAAAGCTACTTTTTCTGTTTTATTCATATCTTTCCTTATTTATTAATTTTTACGCCAGTGCCATATGCCAAAATCTCTGAGGCTCCCTGAGTAATAGTTGAGGTTTGAAACCTGAAACAAATTATTGCGTTGGCTCCCTTTGCTTTAGCATCCTCTAACATTCTATGATAAGCCTGATCTCGAGAAGCTTGTAAAAGCTTTGAATATCCTACAAGCTCTCCTCCAACTAAATTTTTTAAATTTGCAAAAATATCAGACCCAACATTTCTAGACCTGACCGTACTACCCTGAACAATGCCAACATATTCAATAATTTCTGAACCTTCGATGGTATTAGTAGATACTACTGGAAAATTTTCCTTCATATGTTCATTTCTAAAATCTTCTTTCATGACTTTTTTCCTTAAATGGTTTAATTTATAAATATAATGCAGAAATTAGTTGAAGCAAAGTTTTCAATTGGAAACAAAGTTAGACATAAATTTTTAAACTTCAGAGGAGTGATTTTTGATCTAGATCCTGAGTTTAATAATTCAGAGGAATGGTATCAGTCTATACCAGAGCAAATTAGGCCAATCAAAGAACAGCCCTTTTATCATCTTTTTGCGGAAAATAATGAAATTTTCTACATAGCATATGTTTCAGAACAAAATCTTGTTCTCGATAAATCAAAAAAGCCATGCAATCATCCTGCGATTAAAGAAATTTTTGAAAAATTTGATGGTAAAAACTATATACCCTTTAAGAAAACAAAAAATTAATTCTCAGCATGCGCTATTTGAGCTGCAGCAACAAAAACTTCCATTGCAACCTTTAAATCACTCTCATTGATGAATGTGGGAGCGATTCTTAGAGTATTATTTTTCGGATCTTTACCGTATGGATGCGTTGCTCCAGCAGGAGTTAAAAGAACTCCAGCTTCTTTACACAACTCTACTATTCTTGATGCTATACCTTTTTTTGATGTAAAGGTTATAAAATATCCACCAGTTGGTTGAGAATATTCTCCTATTTCCTTATCAAGAGTTTCTAATGCTTTATATGCTATTTCAAATTTAGGCCATACTAAATCGGCATGTTTCTTCATATGCTCTTTGATAGCATTTAAATCTTTAAAAAATTGAGTATGTCTTTTTTGGTTTACCTTGTCGGGACATATCACCATAGAACCCCTAATCCTTTTAATTAAATCTAAGTTTTCACTTGCGGCTGCCATAAACGAAAGACCACCACCCCCAAAGGTAACCTTAGAAAAAGATGTAACAACCACCGTTTGATTCGTTGTGCTATTTTGTTCTGCTAATTTCCAAACCGGGGTTTGGTTTTTTGTAGGAAGAAAGTCATGAACCAGGTAAGCATGATCAAACAAAAAAAGAAAATCTTCAGAATATTTTTTACCAATTTTAAATAGCTGATTTATATTTTCATCACCATAAACTTCTCCAGACGGATTCGAATGACGAGGCACACATATTATTCCAAGAACATTTGAATTATTTTGAAGCACCTCTGAAAGCATCTCGGTATCAATACCGTCTTCTTCTAAAGGAACTGTTATCATCTCAATACCAAAATCTTCTAACATACGAAAATGTCTATCAAATCCTGGAACGGGACAAATAAATTTAGGATTTTCTATGTCTCTCCATGGCAGAGGTTTAGCAAATAGATATTTAGAAAGAATCATTTGATAAGTAAGCATTAAACTAGATTGCTCGCCAGTAATTACATTTTCAAAAGGAGCGGACAGGACTTCTGATCCAAGAACTCTTGCATCTTTGATGCCATGAGGCTCACCATAGTTTCTTAAATCTACATTTCCATCAAAAGGCTCAACACTCATACTTAACAAATCATTAGCTAAATCTAATTGAGATGCATCCGGTTTTCCTCTTGTGATATCAATAGAAAGACCTCGCGCCTTAATTTGTTCAAAATAAGTTAGAATGTTGTCTGACATAGGGCATATTTTATAGGATTAAATCATTAGTGGTATATATTATAAGAAGATTTAAAACTTTCTTGGACTAAAGATGAATTTGTGGGTTATTGCAGTCATATTAATAATAATTATTTCGTTATTAATCACTATTATCTACTTGCAGATTCAAAGCTCTTCAAATACTGAAAAGGACAAGGAATCAATTAAGGAGCTGGATCGAGTTTTAGGTAAACAAGAAGATACTCTACTGGATTTAACAAAAGACATTCAATCTTTTCATGATCCTTTAAACAAATTAAGACGATATTTATCTGGAGGAACCCTTGCAGGAAAATTTGGAGAATGGTCTCTTGAATCAATAATGCAAGATATATTCAATCCAAATCAATATGATAAAAATGCAGAGGTGATTAAAGGTTCTGGTAAAAGAGTTGAGTTTGTTTTAAAAATGCCTGAAGGACTTTTGCTGCCTATTGATGCTAAATTTCCGTCTGGACTTTATGACACATATTTAAACTCAATTGACCAAACAGATGAAAGATTAATTAAAAAATCCATAGATGATATTAAAAGGCATGTCATAAAAGACGCCTCTGATATTCAAGAGAAGTATATTCAATCAGGTGTAACAGTAGATCTTGGAGTTATGTATATACCAAGCGAATCTTTAATGCAGTTAATTGATTCCATAGAAAATCTTAGAGAATCTGTTTTTAGAGATAACAGAGTTCTCATTATGGGACCAAATTCACTAGCTGCTTATCTAATAAGCGTTCACATGGGCTTTAGAACTCTTGCTCTGAATAATAGAGCTGGAGAAATAATGGAAGAATTTGGCAAGTTAAAAAAAGAATTTGAAAAATTTGGGAGTTCTACTGAAGAGTTACTTAAAAAAGCAGATGCAATGCTTAAGGCAGTCAATGAGCACGCTACAAGAGAGCGACAAATGAATAAAGCAATAAAAAATATGGACCAGTTAGATAATTAAAAATAAAAACGTCTCCACATATTTAATCCAAAAAATAAAGCGCAAACCCAAAGAATAACTTCAGGAACATTTGGATTACTGTTGTATCCAAAAAACCCTTTTAAGAAAACACCCACAGAACCCTTATCATGCAGAGGATGGTAAATATTTTGTCCTTGGTCATTGATTTGAGGCTGCAAAATATCCCAAGGTCTATAAATTTCTGTTTTTTCAATCTGTTCTGATTTAACTAAATACTCTTCAACCTCATGGGTCCCATAGGCAACCATCCCAGCTGATAGGAAAACTAATAATAAAGTTGTGTATTTAAAAACATATCTTAAATTTATTTTCCTGCCCTGAAGAACGATTAAATATCCTATTAATATTGCCAAAGCTGCACCTGTTATAAACCCTAAATATGAAAATGACCCAGTAATAGAGAAACTTGAAATTAAAAATACTGCTGTTTCAAATCCCTCCCTTAAGATAGCAAAAAAGACTACTAGAAATACTCCCCATGATGATAATTTAATTGCATTTAAAGTTTTGCCCTCAAGCTCTTTTCTGTCACTAACATGTTTAGAAAGCCAAAAAATTACATACCAAATTAAAATAGCTGTTAAATAAAGGAAAATTCCTTCAAATAAAGCAGCGGTAGAATCATTGCCAAGAGATTCTTTGGCAGCTAATACGAAGTAACCCACAAGTATACTTGCGACTATTGCGGCAAAAACACCCATCCATAGTTTATAAAAATGACTTAACTGATTGGATTTTTCTAAGATTAAATAAATAATACCAACAACAAGAGAAGCTTCTAAAACTTCTCTAAATACAATAATAAATTCGCTCATGCGTATATCCTTAGGGTTTCTAAATGAGAATGATTCTTATTTAGATTGTAACCAAATTTTAACTAAATAAAAAGCAAGTTTTTAATATTAATTAGTCGCTTTTATTTAATTTTGTTGAGACAATGCATTATGAAAAAAATTGCTGTAATAGGTGCTGGAATCGCGGGCACTACTACGGCTTATGCGCTTTTAAAAAAAGGTCATAGCGTAACTATTATTGACTCCAGAAGATATCCTGCAATGGCAACAAGCTATGCTAACGGAGGGCAGTTAAGTGCAAGCAATGCTGAAACCTGGAATACAACAAAGAATGTCATCAGCGGAATTAAATGGATGTTTACTCCTGATGCTCCACTATTATTTAATCCATCCCCCGAGATTCAAAAATATAAATGGATGCTTGGATTTCTATGGGCAACTATAAAAGGTGAACATAAAAAAAATACTCTTGAAACAATCGATATTGCAAAAAAAGCTAGAGAAATATACTTCAAAATAGCTGATGAGGAAGGAATAGAGTTTGAGTTACTTAAAAAAGGCATTCTAAGGTTCTATGACAATGAAAAAGAATTCAAATTAGATAAAGAAAAGGTTTCATGGCTTGATCAAGAAGGAATGGAGTGGGATATATTAACAACTGATGAAGTCAAAGAAATAGAGCCAGCTTTCGAAAATAATAAAAATTATGAAAAAATACTTGGCGGAATATATACCAAATCCGATGCTAGTGGAGATATTCATAAGTTTTGTACAAATCTAGAAAAAGTTCTTGTAGAAAAGTACTCAGCAACACTTCAACTGAAAACAACTGTTGAGCACATAACCAAGCAACAAGATAAACTTGTGCTAACCATGAGGCATGAAAATGAAATAATTAACGATTCATTTGATAATGTTGTTATTTGTGCTGGGGTCAATACACAAAACTTTGCAAATATGCTGGGTGATAAAATGAATATATATCCGGTTAAGGGGTATAGCGTCACAATTGATCTTAAAGACGACATATCCAAGCAATGTGCGCCAACAGTATCATTAATTGATCAACCAGTAAAAATTGTTGCTAGCAGGCTTGGTGATAGATTTAGAGTTGCTGGTACAGCAGAGCTTGCTGGAATTAACACTGATATAAGACAAGACAGAATTAAACCTTTGCTTAGATGGGTTGAAAAATATTTCCCTAACGTCAGTACTGAAACATATACTCCATGGGCTGGGCTGAGACCTATGACTCCAAACATGATGCCAATAACTAAAGAAAGTAAAACCAGCGGGGTCTATTATCATGCAGGTCATGGTCATCTAGGTTGGACATTGAGCGCACAAACAGCGCAAGTTGTTGCCGATAAAATAGATTCTACTTAAGGCAACTCAACAATTTCCCAAGACCGTTTTTCGCACTCCTCTCGCAATTTATTATCAGGATTTACACCAATTGGTTTCGTGACAGCTGCTAATAAAGGTAGGTCATTTATTGAATCAGAATAAAATGTGGTATTTTTAAAATCATTAAAGTTGTTATTAAGCATCCACTCTGTAACTTTTTCTAATTTCCCCAACCCCAATGCAGGCGTATCTTTGCATTTTCCAGAATATACACCATCAATTATTTCAACCTCGGTTGCCACAATATTTTCAAAACCCAGCCTCTTGGCAATGGGATTCACAATTACAGAATTAGTAGCAGAGGCAAGTAACATGACATCGTTATTATGATGGTGCTTGTGTAAAAGCCTTAAAGCATATACATTTATCATTGGTTCTATAACTGAAGACATAAATTTAGTTATAAGGCCTTCGAGATCATCTGGTTTTTTACCTTTTATTGTTGATAGAGCAAACTCAGCCCACTCATCATAATCTAAATTTCCTTCATAATACTTGTCGTAGAAGTACTGATTTTTTCTTTCATATTCATCCTTATCTACATATTCAATATCAATTAAAAAATTAATCCATGAATAATCAGAATCTCCATTAAGAATGGTATTATCTAAATCGAATATTGCTAAATTTCTTTTCATAAAATAATAATTTATACAATGATAAATGAACCAGGATATAGATTAAACGTTGGTCTAATTGTTATCAATGATAAAGGTAAATTGTTGCTATGCAAAAGAAAAAATATAGACAGTTGGCAATTTCCTCAAGGGGGCATAGATTTTGGTGAGAGCCCTTTAAAAGCTTCAAAAAGAGAATTATATGAAGAGGTAGGTATAAAAAGTGGTGACGTAAAACTAATTTCTTCAACAAATGAGTGGTTTAAATATGATGTACCTCATGAAAAAAGAAAAAATCATTTTCTTAAAAAGAGTTTTAAAGGTCAAAAACAAAAATGGTTCATGTTTAAGCTTATATCTGATGTAAAAATACATTTTAAAAATGATCCAGACAATGAGTTTATTGATTTCAAATGGGTTCCATATTGGTATCCTTTATATGCTATTGTTGAATTTAAAAAAGAGGTATATCGCGCAGCTCTAAATGCACTTAGAGATGATTTTTGTAATGAAATAAATAATGATTGAAGCATTAATATTATTTGCAGCTTTAGGAATTTTTGCTGGACTCATAGCAGGAATGTTTGGTGTTGGCGGGGGGATAATCACTGTGCCTGTTTTAGTTGCCTGTTTTATCCAATATGGTTTTGAAGAAACAATTGTTATTCATATGGCTGTTGGAACATCTTTAGCTTGCATTATATTTACTGGGATATCTTCAGCTAATGCTCACAATAAAAAAGGTGCTATAAATTATGAATTCCTAAAACCAATAGCCCTAGGTATAGTGATTGGGGCATTCCTGGGGGCTTTATTCGCAGTTCAACTTAGTGGGGATATCCTTAAAATAATCATCGGAATTTTTGCTCTACTTGTTGGCATTCAAATGGGTATTAATAAAGATATACAACTAAAAGAAAGAACAAAAATAAATAAAGAGCCCTACTTTGTTGGTACTGGAATTGGATTCATGTCATCTATTTTAGGAATTGGTGGAGGAATTTTTTCTGTTCCCTATTTAAAAGCATCTGGATTATCTATGACTTCAAGCGTCGGAACATCAGCTGCATGCGGTGTACCAATAGCTATTTTTGGTGCATTTGGATATCTAATTTCTGGTGTTAATAATACACTTTTGCCACCGTTAACATTGGGCTATATTTATTTGCCAGCTCTAATTGGAATAAGTTTAACTAGTATAGTTGCGGCGAAATATGGAGCGAATATAGCACATCATGTTTCTGAGAATATATTAAAGAAAATGATGGCAAGTCTTATGTTACTAATATTTATTTATATGGTTTTTTCATGATTATAGAATTATCAGAATTTTTTAATAATCCCTCACTAATTGAGATTGGGCCATTGAAAATTCAGTACTATGCTATGACATGGCTATTGTCTGCAATTTTTATATATCTTTTTCTAAAATCTAATCAAATAATGATTGAGCTTGGACTGAATCATGAAAAAGTTAATGATCTAGTTTTTCTCTATGGTTTGTTTATTGGTGCCATGTGTGGAGGAAGAATTGGATATATGTTGTTCTACGGAACAGAGCAACTTATTAGTAATCCGATATCATTATTTTATGTTTGGCAGGGAGGCCTAAGTTTTCATGGTGGCTTAGCTGGAGTGATTGTTAGCTTCATAGTATTTGCTAAAAAAAATAATATAAGTTTTTTAAGGCTCATGGATGGAGCAGCCCTTGCAATGCCAATAGGCCTTGGTCTTGTAAGGATTGGTAATTTTCTTAATGGAGAGTTATATGGAAAGGAAACAAATGGAACCTGGGGTTTTGTTTTTCCAACAGATCCATATGGTCTTCTAAGACATCCATCTCAGTTATATGAGAGCATCGGAGAAGGTATAATTTTATTTCTTTTATTATATTGGATAAACAAGCTCACAAAAATTCATGGTGTTGTCTGTTCAAGTTTCTTAATTTTTTATGGATCTATAAGATTTTTTATTGAGTTTTATAGACAGCCTGATTCACATATTGGATATATCTTTTTTGATTCATTAAGTATGGGGCAGATTCTTTGTGTTCCTATGATAGTAATTGGATTTATAATGTTATTTTATTCAAGGAAAACTGCATGAAAGCTTACCTAGATTTGCTGCAACATATTTTAGAAAATGGCGAAAAGAGAGAAGACAGAACCAACACAGGCACTATTTCTTCTTTTGGCCATCAACTGTCATTTGATCTTGAGGAAGGCTTTCCTGCTGTAACAACCAAGTCACTTGCCTGGAAGGGTGTTGTATCTGAGCTTATATGGTTTTTAGAAGGGTCGAGTGATGAAAGAAGGCTTGCTGAAATAAGATTTGGCAAAAATAGAGAAGAGCTTACTGATTTAAAAAAATATTCAACCATCTGGACAGATAATGCTGACAACCAAGGCAAAGATCTGGGTTATGAAAATAATGAACTTAGAAAAGAGCTTGGCCCAGTATATGGTGTCCAGTGGAGAAATTGGGATGGGATTGATCAAATTAAGAACCTAATAACCAACCTAAAAAATAATCCTGATAGCAGAAGGCATATTTTGTCAGCATGGAATGTTGGAAAGATTGATAAAATGGCATTACCACCTTGTCATGTGATGTCGCAATTTTATATAAGCAATGGAACTATTAGCTGTCATATGTATCAAAGAAGTGCAGATATGTTCTTAGGTGTTCCTTTTAATATTGCTAGCTATGCTTTGCTTTTGAGTATATTTGGAAAAATTTTAAATTTAACACCAAAGAAATTCGTTCACTCTTTTGGAGATGCTCATATTTATCTAAATTCTGTTGATCAAGTTAAAGAACAAATATCAAGAGAACCTTTTAAAGCCCCAAAATTAATTTTGCCAGAACTGAGTTCGCTAGAAGATCTTTCTTCATGCTCAATTGATGACTTTGTGCTTGAGGAATACAAGCATCATCCTGCAATCAAGGCAAAAATGGCTGTCTAACAATGCGTATAATTTCTCACTTAGTTGCAATATCTAATAACAATGTTATTGGTGTTAATAATGATTTGCCATGGAACTTAAAAGATGATCTTGCACATTTTAAGAAATATACATTAAACAAAGTAATAATCATGGGCAGAAAAACATTTGAATCCATAGGAAGACCCCTGCCCAATAGAAAAAATTATGTTATCTCAAGAACATTAAAAGATATTCCAGGTGTATTTATTTTTGATAATCTTGAAAGTGCTATTTTAAGTGCTGAAGAAGAAAATAAAAAAATGGGCATTGAAAATGAAATTATCATTATTGGAGGGGGTTATCTATTTAATGAAACAGCCTCCTCAATGAATAAACTAGTAATTACAAGAGTAGATTGTGATATTGAGGGTGATATATTTTATCCAGATCTTGATTTATCTGGTTGGAAGCTTGTTAAAACAGAGTCTTATAAAAAAGACATAAACAACGATTATGATTTTAAAATTGAAGAATATGTAAATCTATGACTGGCTTTGAATGTAGTCTCTTCTAAGAGCTAAATTTTTAACCCTTACTTCTTCATTTTCTGTATATTTGATCCAGTTATTTGCAGTAGTTTTTACTTTTTTATCTTTATCTCTAGCTGCAATTCTAAATTCTTTTTTTGCATCTTCAAATTTCTGAAGTTCAAAATATGCTTGTCCAAGTGTTAAATGAACTTGAGACAATTTGTCAATTTTTCCCTTTTTTAAACCCTTTTTAATTGAATCTACAGCTTCATTCAACTTATCTTCTGCAAGGTATAAATTCCCTAGCAAAACATATGACTTGCCATCTTTGGAAAGCTTTGCAGCTTGCTCTAGGACAGGTATAGCTTTGTCTATTTCTTGTGCCATTCTCCATGAGTCAGCAAGAAGTTTTAGATTCTTTTCATTGCTTCGAACAACCGGACCAGTCTTCTCAACTTTAGTCTCTTTTCCAGTATTTTTATCTACAACAGTTTCAGTATATGTAACGATTTTCTTTTGGCCTGAAACTAAAACTTGTGCAGCCCAATATGGATTCTGGTTTAATAATAATAATTGGGCCAATGCTAAATATTCTGATTCTTTATCTAAAAAATCTTTGGCATGTGCCGCTTTCAATGTAATCATGTAATCCTTTTCTCTACCAAGTTGGCCGTATGTTCCACCTAATTGGATAAAATAAAGTTTTTTTGGATAAAGATTAACTAGTATTTCATATATATCGAGCTGTTGTAATAATGCATTCTTTGGTCCAATTTGCTGCTTTAGCTCAGAAATACAAGCTGCTAACATTACATACCAATTTTCTTTTGGTTTATAGCCCTCTTCTTCAGACATTGAAATCGCAGTCTTTAATGAAGACATTGACTTGTTATAATTTCCAACTTGAAAATAGGCTTGCCCTAACAATGACCATGATTGAGCTGTGACTTCTTCGACCTGATCCATCCATTCAAGCAGCAACTCAATACCCTTTTTATAATTTTCTTGCACCATGTTTAATTGAGCAAGTGTAAAAATCGCTGCATTTCTTATTGGCAAAGTTACCTCTTCTTCATTGATAACATTTTCATAAGCTTGCATGGCCTGGGTATATTTACCTTCAGTAAAGTAAACATATCCCCACGAATTCCACATTACTGAACGATCATAACTCTTAAGATTTGCTTGATCATTTCTTAGTTCATTAAGAATTTCTAACACGGTTTCCATATCTGGAGCTGGCTCGCCCTTATCATCAACAACTTCAAGAGCTTCATAAACCTTTGCCATTTTTTTTGCAGTCTTGGTTTGAAGAGCTCTAGCTTTTTTATACTTAACTTCTTTTTTGGCATTATCTGATGACTGCGCTTCAATGAAACTTGAAGGAAAAGAAAATGCAAAAGCCAAAATGACAAATAAATATATAATCTTGTTCATTTTCATTATGTTACTCTTCATCAGCCATTATAAATGTAAACCTGTGGAGAACTCCCTCAACAGAGGTTGCTTTACCATCTACAATCTTAGGTTTGTACTTTAATTTTAGCGCAGCTCTTGCTGACGCGCTATTAAATAATGTACAAGGTCTCATTTCTTCTTCAGGTCCTTCTGGATCACCACAATAACCCTCTATAGCCTTAGCATCTTCAACAGTTCCTGATTCAGTAATAGTAAATGAGACTATTGAGAAGCCTTCTGTACCTCTTTCTTGAGCTCTTCTTGGATATATTGGCTGAACCTTGAATAAAGGTATATATTCTCCATCTCTAAAAAAAGAGCCTCCGGCTTTAAAATTTGCTTTTGGTTTTGCGATAGAAACATCTATACCTGTTAAAGGTTGTAAATCTAATTCAGGTTGTGCAATATCTTCTGGTTGTTCTTCTGGTTTTTCTGGCTTTTCAACCTCAGTCATAAAAGTATCAATCTGCCTTTCCGGCATTACAATATCAGCTAATTTTACTGAAGTGTCCTCCTTCATCCCACTATCACCTAAGGATATAAGAACAACCATTACAAAAAATAAACCAGTTGTAATAATTACTGATAAACCTATACCTGCAGCATATTTATTTGCATTAAAAGCCTGATTATATAAAGACCGAATTGGATTAAATACAGATTTTATTGCTGCAACTACTTGATCCATAATTGATTATTTTGGTTCAGATGCAAGAGAAATAGCATTTACACCAGCTTCTCTGGCACCATCCATTACCTTGATTATTGTGTCTGCCATAGCTTTTTCATCTGCTTGTATAACAACAGAACCCTGAGGATTATCAGCTAAAAGCTTAACAACATTTGCTTTAACCTGGCGAACATCAATTCTTCTACCATCCATCCAAACCTCACCAGTTGGACCTACTGCTATTAATATAGCAGCGTTTTCTTGTGTTTCAGCAGTATCTGAATCAGGTCTATTTATTTCAAGACCAGGCTCTTTAATAAAATTAGCTGTAACAATAAAGAAAATTAACATGATGAAAACAACATCAAGCATAGGTGTTAAATTTATTTCATCATTTTCTTCTTGTACTGCGCTTGTAATGGCATTTCTTCTCATAATATACCTCTAAATTTCTCTTTTTATTAAGTCATTAAGTGCTGATTCGTGCTGCTTGCTCCTGCTTGTCAGATATATAGCTGCAAAAGAGCCAGATAAAGCTGTTACCATGCCAGCCATAGTTGGAAGTGTAGCTTTTGAAACTCCCCCAGCCATAGCTCTGGCATCACCACCGCCATTAAATGCCATAACTTGGAATACCTCAATCATTCCGGTTACGGTTCCTAATAGACCTAATAAAGGTGCTAGCACTATACATGTTTGAATAATGCTAATATTTTTATTAATTTCCATCTTTGCCTGCGACATCATTTTTTCTCTGATTTGAAGTGCATGCCAAGACTTTTTATCTGTTCTAGCATTCCATTTATTTACTAGCTCAGATACATATATTTCATGAGCATGAGATAAGTACCATATCCTTTCAAAAATCATGCCCCACATAAAAAATACAAGTAGTGCTATTAACCAGAGAACATTTCCGCCCTGTTCCATAAAGTCTCTTATGGATGACAGGGCTTCTGTAAATGCAAATAGCATAAATTAATACCTACTTATTAGATTCCGCTCTTTCAGCAAGAATTCCAGTACTTTGCTCTTCAAGAATACCTATAATGCCTCTGGCAGAGGATTGGGTAAACGAATGAAGCAAACTAGTTGGAATAGCGACCAATAATCCTAAAACAGTTGTGACAAGCGCTTGCGATATACCGCCAGCCATTAATTTTGGATCGCCTGTTCCATATAATGTAATCATTTGGAATGTCACAATCATACCTGTAACAGTTCCAAGCAATCCAGCTAATGGTGCTATCACTGAAATAATCTTAATAAACCCAATACCTTGTTCGATAGCAGGTCTCTCTGCCATTATAGCTTCAGCAAGCTTAAGCTCTAATGTATCAATATCTCTATCAAAATTATCTTTGCCGACCTTGAGAACTCTTCCAAGCGGATTAGATGAGTCTGCTGCTTCTTGCTCGGCTTGCTTTCTTACAGCATTACCAATCATATATAAGCTATACAATTTGTAGAATGCAAATAAGACAGCAATGATACCGACAGCAATAATTGCATAACCAACTTCTCTACCCTGTTGAGCTCTCTCTAAAAGAGAAGGTGTTTGAATTAGGTTTGCTAATAAGCTTCCTCCAGTTGGTCCTGTAGGATCAACACCAAATTTAACTTGCTCACCGACAGATGCATCACCTATTTTGCTGGCTGTCTTGGTATATCTTCCAGCAGGCTGTCTTGGTAAGAACGCATATTGACCTTTTGATGAGGCATATTCTAAGTACTTTCCATCACAGACAGCATTAAATAGTCCAACTCTTGTAACATTACATTCTGAAGTTTCTCCATCTACATCAATAACATTTGTAGTAAATGAAACTACCTGACCACTAGCTACCATCTCTCTTTGAAGTTCATACCAAAGACCTTCAATTTCTCTGATTGTTGGTAACTCAGTTGTTTCAGACATTTTACCGGTTAAGTCATTTAAGAACTTAACTCTATCTTGACCATATTCAGCACCAGTAAGAGAGCCTGAAAATTGAACTGCAGCCTCACCAGCCGAACTTTGAAGATGACCAAATAGTTCTACTAATGATCCTAGCTCTTTTTGATATGCCTCTTCTTTTACTCTTAGAATTTCTTCATTCTTTTTATATTCAGCTTCTAAAGTGTCAGCTATTTTTTCTTGTCTGGCCAATTCTCTTTTTTCAGCTGCAAGAATCGATGCTTGCTTATTCTTATTAGCCATAAAACTTTGTTCTCTTTGAGAATTTGCGGCTTGTTCTTGAGTTTTACCCTCTTTAACAAGGGCTAATAAAGCTTCAACGGTTGATACTTCAACAACCTCTTCAGCTGCATCTTGTGCAGAAACAAGACCACTTAATAGAATTAATAAGGCAGGTATAAAATATAAATTTTTCATTACACTTCTCCTTTAATTACAGGCATCATCAACATATCTGTTGGTGCAAGTTTTTTAGCCATTCTAATTCCATCTCTAATTGGCTTTCTATATGATCCAGGAAGCTCATCCCATGAACCAGTTTCATTATTCCATCTGCCGCTAGATTGCTCATCTTTTGTCTGATAGAACATTCCTATTCTTCCAATAACAAGAATATTAACTACTGTCCCATCATCAAGAGCACTCTCATAGGTATCAATTTTTCTTCCGTATTCAGCTTCAATATTGTATGCCTCAAGGACCTGTCTAACTTGCTCTGAAGCTGTTACCTTTGGTTTAGCTAGAGAAGATCTAACTAAATCAATTCTATTTTGTCTTTCTTCTATCCTGAAGGGAGTATCAAGAGCAATAAAAGACTCTAAGCTTTCTAGCATTCTTTGAGCCAATGGTGGAATTTGTCTTTGCATAACAACCACTTGTACCAATTGATCATCTAGCTTATCCATTAAGTCAAGCTGAGCTTGGATTTGAATTCTTTTTTGTTCATTGTAGAGTTTAAGGCCTTCGACCTGTTTAGAAACAGCCTTCCACTCATTAACAATTTTATCTGTTTGTCTTTCTGTTGTATCTATTCTTTCTTGTGACTTAGCAGATAATGCTTGATTATCTCTTCCAACCTCTAGAACACTTTCCATGTCTGATGAGTTAAGTACACCTGAAATAGAGACAATCATGCACAAATGCATTAATTTAGATTTACTTTTCATAAATATCTCCCTAAAAGTTTGACCATGTTACCAGTCATAGATAAATAATTAAACTTTTTTATTTTTTTTACTTATCATTTTATGTATTATTTTTTACTGTAATTTATAAACAAAACCGGAGTTTCTGACTTATACCTAACGTATTCCTCATCGTTCCCCCATTTTTTATCTGCCCTAGCTTCTAGCATCCTGACTCCACTAACATAAACTAATAGAAAATATGTAAATAATGGAGAAATTAAAGTTAAGTACTGAAGTCCTTCTAACGAAGAAAATGACATTACAGCTATGCCTGACCATAAGACAATTTCACCAAAAAAGTTAGGATGTCTTGATTTAGCCCAAAGTCCAGTTGTTATAAATTTATCTCTATTTTCTGGGATGGCTCTAAAAGCAGATTTTTGTCTATCAGCTATCACTTCTGTGAGGAAGCCATAAATAAATAAGCCCAATCCTACATAAAATAAAACATTAACAACCACTCCATCATTTGAAGATATTGCCGTTAATGCACACATTGAACAAAGCGAAACCCATAACCCC
>Ga0255774_10000720_pt1 | contig 29176 bp, 28 predicted proteins | sample 101ome_17_FD_179972 | JGI IMG/M metagenome (GOLD analysis project Ga0255774, IMG submission 179972) | Coastal salt marsh microbial communities from the Groves Creek Marsh, Skidaway Island, Georgia - 101407AT metaG (version 2) | ecosystem: Environmental > Aquatic > Marine > Intertidal zone >... | reverse complement strand
GTCACCCGCTACGCTGCACTATGGTGTCCGGACTTTCCTCTTTATCTCAAAGGATAAAGCGACAAGGTGGCCTGCTTTAGATCGTAAAAGTAGCACTATTGTTAATAATTCAAGGACTAGAAGCCATTGAAGTTCATAAATGATCGCTTAACGAAACTTATATTTGTGTCTATGGAATCTTTCGTTGTTTCAGCGTTAAAATATCGTCCTAAAGAATTTTCTGAAGTAGTTGGTCAAGAATCAATTACAAAAACTTTAGAGAATGCTATTGCTAATAATCGTCTAGCCAATGCTCTTTTATTTTCTGGGCCAAGAGGAGTTGGTAAAACAACCTGTGCTCGAATCTTAGCACATAAAATCAATGAACAAAGTCTTGGAGACAGTGCAGACAATGATTTTAGCTTCAATATTTTTGAACTAGACGCGGCATCGAATAACTCGGTAGATGATATTCGATCTCTAATTGATCAAGTTCGAATCCCACCAAGAATTGGCACGCATAAAGTGTATATCGTCGATGAGGTTCACATGCTCAGTACGGCCGCCTTCAATGCCTTTTTAAAGACTTTAGAAGAACCTCCTAAACACGCTATTTTCATTCTAGCGACCACAGAGAAACACAAAATTCTACCCACCATCTTATCTAGGTGCCAGAGCTATGACTTTAAACGTATTAGCACGAAAGACATGGCAAATCATTTAAAAATCATCGCTGAGGACCAAAATGTCGAAGTCGAAGAAACTGCACTTCACATGATTGCTGTTAAAGCCGATGGCGGTCTCCGTGATGCGCTTTCTCTGTTTGATCGACTAATTAGTTTTGGCGGGAATAAATTAACAGCAGAAGATGTCAGTAAGCATCTAAATCTTCTAGATTTCAATAGTTTTTTCGAACTCACCAATAGTCTTTTAGAAAAGGACACCCGATCAATACTATTACAACTGAATGAACTCATTAATGCCGGTTTTGATGCACAATTAATCATCTCGGGCCTAGGAGCTCACTTTAGAAATCTACTCGTAGCACAAAAAGAAGAAACTATCGCACTCTTAGATAGTTCTGAAGAACTAGTTCCAATGTACAAAGAACAGGCGACTAGATGTTCTATCGAATTTTTAATTCAAGGCATCGAGATTGCTACCAAAGCTGATGCAGCCTATCGAGCGGCTAATAACAAGAGATTACTGATCGAACTCAGTCTACTTCAAATTGCTGGATTCTCAAATTCGGCTGAAAAAAAAAAGCCTAGACTAATCCCAGTTAATGAGGTGAATGAAACCACCTCTGCGACTTTGGTGACGAAAAGTCAACCTCCCGTTGACTCTATTGAAAATAAAGTCGTTAAAGAAGAATTAGGTGAATTGAGTATTGAGGAGGAAACCACCTCTATTCCAGATAGAACTCCTAGGGTATCTATCCGCATTGAAAAACCTTCTTTAGGAAATTCTGTTTCGGGATTATCTCTAGCTGCAATTCAGAAAAAGAAAGAGATTAAGCAAAAGCAAGAAGAAGCCAATAAAGTAGATGGCCCTGAATCTATGGAGCCATTTACACTAGAAGACATACAAGTTTATTATGACCAACACGTTGTCAATCTTGAACAAAAAGGCAAAAAAATACTGGCCTCTAATCTTCAAATCGCTACCATTGATTTAATTGATTCTGAGACACTGCGAAGTACGGTTCCGAACGATACGATTCGCAGAGAAATCGAACAAGAAAAGGAGGCACTCCTAGTCTTCTTAAGAAAACGAACGAAGAACGACCGTATCCAATTGCAAGTAGAAGTTTTAGAAGCAGAGAACTCTGAAAACTTTATTTACACTCCAGAGGAAAAACTAGAACACCTGATCTCTAAATACCCTGCCGTGGCAGAACTAAAACAAAAATTCTCCTTAGACCTATAATTATGCTTGGATTAAAATTACCTACCGACCCAAGATGGGTGAATATCGTTGAAAAGAATATTGAAGAGATCCTTACAGATCACGCCTATTGCGAGCAAAAGGCTGCGAGCACTGCTATTTCAATTATTATAGGTTTTCCTGACCGCTCAGAACTAGTCAAAGAAATGACTGCACTAGTACGAGAAGAGATGGGACATTTCAACATGGTGCATGAGAAAATCGTGGAAAGAGGATGGAAGCTCGGAAGAGAACGTAAAGATGAATATGTTATCGAATTGATGAAATTCTTTCCAAAAGGAGGAAGCAAGACTACTCATCTAGTTCACAAGTTGTTGTATGCTGCTCTTATTGAAGCAAGAAGTTGTGAGAGGTTTAGGCTACTTTCTGAAAATATTGCAGATAAAGAATTAGCCGATTTCTACCGAAACTTAATGGTAAGTGAAGCGAATCATTATACTATGTTTCTCGGTTTCGCAAGAAAATATGGTGACCGCGAGGTGGTTGATCAAAAATGGCAAGAATTATTGGCCTACGAGGCAGAAATCATGGCCAATCTCGGTAAGAAAGAAACGATGCACGGTTAATGGTCTAACTTCTTACGGTAGTAGTCGTACATATCAAATTGAGATCTGATGGCAACTTTTTTGTTCTTGCGATAAGCATTATCTTGTTTAGCCGTAAAATGTCTACCCTTAACATTGTCATTCCAGCTCATCTCAAAACCATCGATGACTTCTTGCTTGAGGTCTTCTTGGTAAATCGGTACTCCAACCTCTACCCTATTTTCAATGTTTCGGGTCATCCAATCCGCAGAGGATATGTATACTTTTGAATCGCCTCCATTTTCGAAAATAAAAACGCGTGGATGTTCCAAAAACTTATCGACCACACTGATAGCTTCAATGTTCTCACTTTGTCCCTTAACTCCAGGTACTAAACAATTAATTCCTCGAATAACCATTTTTATTTTCACCCCAGCTTGACTCGCTTGATAAAGGCGATCAATCATCTTGTAAGAGGTAAAACTATTCATCTTAATTCTTATCGAGGCCGGCTTCCCTGCCTTGGCATTTAGAATCTCTTGTTGAATTAAACGCGTAAAGGTGCTTTCTGTATAATGAGGAGAAACAATTAGATGCTTGTATTTTCTAACTCTATAGGTAGTAGTTAAAAAATCAAACACCTTTTCGACTTCAGTAAGTATACCTTTATGCGAGGTAAACAGAGTATAATCAGTATAGATTTTAGCCGTCGATTCGTTGAAATTACCGGTGCTAATAAATCCGAAATATTCTAAAGATCTCGGCTTGGTTTCTCGGGTAATCATGCAAATCTTGGAGTGTACCTTTAGGCCACGAATACCAAAGATTAGATTAATCCCAGCCTCTTTAAATTTATTCGCATAATCAATATTTGATTGCTCATCAAAACGTGCCTGAAGCTCAATCTGAACAGTTACTTTTTTGCCGTTTTTTGCTGCATTAATTAGAGCAGCCGCTATCTGAGAGGTTTTAGCTAGACGGTAAATGGTAATCTTGATTTCCTTAACCTTAGGATCTAGCGCTGCTTCTTTCAAAAATCGAACAACATACCCATAATTCTGAAATGGGGTATACATGAGATAGTCTCTCTTTCGAATCTGATCGAAGAGGCTACCCTCCATCTCAAAACCCGCTATGGGTAAAGGATCAATTCGCTCATACTGCAATTCAGATCTTCCAAAATTAGGAAAGCTCATGTAATCGCGTCGATTGTGATAACGACCTCCCGGAATCACACTATCAGTATTCTCTATATCAATTTTCTTCTTAAGAAAAGTAAGCGTGTCCAGTTTGATCCTTTTATCATAGACAAATCGAACGGGATCACTAATTTTTCGATTACTAACCGAGGTAGATATCTTTTCTACAAAACTCTTTTCAAGATCATCGTCAATATCAAGCTCAGCATCGCGAGTAATCTTTATCATATGTGCCTCAATTTCATCATAATCAAACATGAAGAAAATTCGATCAAGACAATGTCTGATAATATCATCAAGAACCATTACATAGTTCTTACCTTCTTTTTTGGGTAGAACTACGAAACGATCTAAGCTATTTGGAATTTCAATTAAGGCATATCTTATCGATGCCTCTTTATTATTCTTAGAATCTCCAGTGTTGTTGTATTTCGCTAAGCGAACCGCTAAGTATGCCGCGGTTTCTTTCAGCATAGGAAAACCGTCGATACTGTGAAGATCAATAGTGATTAATTCAGGATTAACCTTAGATAAGAAGTAGTCTTCAACAAATGACTTTTGGTCTTCATGAAGTTCTGATTCATTAATCAAATAAATCTCGTGATCCTTTAATTCCTCAGTAATATCCTTCAGAATTTTCATACTTCGAGACTGAGATTTAATCGTCAGGGCGGTAATCTGTGCTAATAAATCAGTGGCTTTGGTCCCACCGAGCAATTGCTTCCCAGTCGGATCATTATCGACAACCCGCTTAACCGTGGCATATCTGACCCTGAAGAACTCATCTAAGTTGTTGCTAAAGATTCCCAAAAAATGGATCCGATCAATAATAGGAACTCGTTTATCAGCACTTTCTTGCAAGACTCGCTCGTTAAACTGAAGCCAGCTAATTTCACGATTAATATATTGGTACTTCGAAGAAGACATAAATAGGGATTAAAGAGATAATATACGCTTTAAGGAGCTAATCGTACTGAAGACCAAGACTTATTCTCGTAAGCATAACGAATTCGATCATGAAGTCGGTTCTCTCTCCCTTGCCAGAATTCAAAGTGCTCTGGAACAAGTAGGTATCCGCCCCAATAATCGGGACGTTTTGGTAATTCAGATTTAAATTGCTCTTGAGCCTTTTTTAAAGCATTCTCTAAAAAAGCTCTATCCGAAATCACCTCACTTTGAGGTGAAGCCAAAGCCCCAAGACGACTACCTAAAGGTCTAGAGTTAAAGTAGGTGTCAGAATCTTCAGCAGAAATCTTTTCAACCGTTCCTTCAATAATTACTTGACGCTCCTGAGAAGCCCAAAAGAACGAAATACAAGCGAATGGGTTTTCTTCGAGAGCCTGACCTTTTTTGCTCTTATAATTAGTAAAAAACACAAATCCTTGAGCATTAAATTCTTTAAGGAGTACAACCCGAGTACGAGGTTTCATATCCTTGCCTACCGTAGAAAGCGACATCGCATTGGCTTCTTCTATTTTAATGTCACTATCAGCCTCTTCAAACCAATTTTTAAAAAGCTCAAAAGGTGACGCTTCTAGTTGTGATTCATCAAGTGATGATTTACTGTAGCTTTTGCGATAATTCGCTAAATCTTTTTCGGCCATGGAAATTCAAATAATTCGTGATCATTAGAAAGAAGTATTTCACCACTGTTAAAATGATTCAAAGCTTCTAGCCTAAAGAGATCAAGATTTTTATATCGGGTTGAATAATGACCTAAAATTAAGAATTTTGACTGAGCTAATTGCGCAATTTTAGCAGCCTCAGAAGCGGTCGAATGCCTTGTTTTCTCGCAGAGATGATCTTCTGTTTCTAAGAAGGTGGATTCATGGTATAATACATGAACATTTTCGATAATCGTAGTAATCTGAGGTAAAAAGGCAGTATCGCTACAATAGGCATAAAGCTTAATCCAAGTTCCATTATCAAATACCTCAAACAAGAAACCATTGGTGTAAATACGGTGTCTCAAAGGAATAGTAGCTATCCGAACTTTGTCAGATTCAAAAATAACCTCAGAATCAGTTGATTCTATTTCAATAAAACGAAGTGGATATCGTGTCCAAGAATCAGAGGCCTTCAATATTGTAGTTAGAAGCTCTTTGATCCCTTTAGGACCATAAATCTCTAGTTCATCGGTACGCTTCAGCGAATTCATGGTTGCTATTAAACCAGGGAGACCATAAAAGTGATCTCCGTGCAAATGCGAAATAAAAACCTTCTGAATACCCAAAAGATTTACACCACAAGCTCTTAAGGAACGCTGAGTTCCCTCACCGCAATCAATAAGAAAATGATTTCGATTAAAACTGATATACTGGGCACTAGGATTAGCTAGTTTTCTAGGAGTAGCGGCGTAAGCACCAAGAGTACGCACACTAAACATCATAATCCTAAATCTCTTTGTATTTCTTCAAATTCGATGAAATCAATGGCTTCTTCTAAGGTAGGGCAAAGGTTTACAGTTTCAGGTAGTACCTCGTAGGTTAGTTTTTCAGATAAAATCACAAAGGACAATGACCTATCACTAAGATCAGAAGCAATCTTTTCAATCCACTGAAAATCTCTATCACTAACTTCAAAATCGCTTAAGGTTACGATCAAATGCTCCTGCAGTTGATCTATTTCAAACCCCCGAAGCTTATCAATACTGTAATTCTCTAATAATTTATAAGCCATACCGCTTTATCCTTTTATTGCTTACCTGCCAACAAATACATGACCGCCATACGAATTGCAACCCCATTAGAAACCTGATTTAAAATAATCGCATGTTCTGAATCGGCAATCGATGAAGTAATCTCTACTCCACGGTTAATTGGCCCTGGATGCATAATCAGAGGAACACGATCAAGTTGGGATAGCCGTTCATCGGTTAAACCATACTGCATCACATATTCTCGAGTCGATGGAAAATAAGATTGATCTAATCGCTCATTTTGAATTCGAAGCATATTTGCCACATCAGCATTGACAAGCGCACGGTCTAAATTATGCTCGACTTCAACACCCAGAGAGGCTATATATTTGGGTATAAGAGTCTGAGGACCACAAACCGTAACCTTCGCTCCTAACTTTTGGAGTAAGAAGATGTTCGAAAGCGCTACTCGCGAGTGCAGAATATCCCCTACAATAAGTACCTTCTTTCCCCTTAAATCTCCTAATCTTTCTCGCATTGAGAATGCATCTAAAAGGGCTTGAGTTGGGTGTTCGTGTGCACCATCACCGGCATTTACGATACTTGCATCAATATGTTTAGAAAGAAACACTCCAGCTCCAGGATTTGGATGGCGCATGACTACCATATCCACCTTCATAGCTAGAATATTATTTACGGTATCTACAAGGGTTTCTCCTTTTTTAACCGAAGATTGACCAGCAGAAAAATTTACCACATCTGCGGACAATCTCTTTTGAGCAAGTTCAAAAGAAAGTTTGGTGCGTGTGCTATTTTCAAAAAAGATATTGGCTATAGTAACGTCTCTAAGACTGGGTACTTTTTTAATAGGCCTTGAAAGAACTTCTTTGAAATGGTCAGCGGTTTCAAAAATAAGTTGAATATCATCCTCGGTGAGGTATTTGATTCCCAACAAGTGCTTTACGCTCAGTTCACTCATTTCAAATTCTTGTTTTCGATATATACAGCATCTTCTCCATCCTTTTCTTTCCAAAGAACACGAACACGCTCTTCGTTAATTGCATCTACCTGCCGACCTCTATAATTGGGCTGGATCGGTAGATGACGAGAAAATCTTCGATCAATCAGCACCATAAGTTCTACAGAAGAAGGTCTTCCAAAAGATTGGATGGCAGATAATGCAGATTGAATACTTCTTCCTGTATAGAGCACATCATCGATAAAAACGACCTTTTGATTTTCAACGAGAAAGTCAATCTTCGTCTTACTCGCACTCAGTGGTTTTTCAGACCTTCTGAAATCGTCCCTAAAGAAAGTGATATCAAGATAACCTAGTCGCAAGTCGCTTACCGCATAATCTTCCTTTAGAAGTTTAGCTAGTCGTTCAGCCAAATAAACCCCTCGAGGCTGTAGACCAATAAGAACGGTGTTTTTAAAATCAAGGTGGGTTTCTAAAAGCTGATTAGCTAGTCGATGAAGGATTACTCCAATAGATTTTGAATCGAGAAGCAGGTTAGAAGACATATATAAAGTCAGCTTTAGCGCAAAAGTAACAAAAAAAGCCCGGGTAACACCCCGGGCTTTATTATTCTAGAAAGAAAAATGAATTACTCTCCTTTAGACTCCATCTTATCTTTAAGAGCCTTTAGTTGTGTGTTAGCATCTCCTAGAGTAGTCTTAGACTCCTCTGCTTGAGCTTCCATTTTCTTCTTAGTAGCAGTTAAATTTTTAGCTTCCTGCTCTCTAAAGATTGCAGTATGGCTTGCAACTACACGCTTGAAGTCTTTGTTAAATTCAATCACCTTGAATTCAGCCTCTTCACCTTTTCCTAGTTTGCTTCCGTCTTCTTTTTCAAGGTGACGGGCAGGGATAAAGGCAACGATATCTTCATTGAAGGTAATAGTAGCACCTTTATCTACTAAATCAGTGATTTTAGCTGTATGAACGGTACCTTCTCCAAACTCAGCCTCATACTTATCCCATGGATTTTCCATAGTTTGTTTGTGACCTAAGCTTAGTTTACGACCATCAACATCTAGCTCAAGAACCTCAACCTCAAGAGTATCACCAACAGCAACAAACTCAGATGGATGCTTGATTTTCTTAGTCCAAGAAAGATCTGAAATGTAGATAAGACCGTCAATACCTTCTTCTAGTTCAAGGAACACACCGAAGTTGGTAAAGTTTCTAACGATTCCTTTATGGCGTGAACCAACAGGATATTTAGAAGTAATATCAGTCCATGGATCTGGAGTAAGTTGTTTTACACCAAGAGACATTTTACGCTCTTCGCGATCAAGAGTAAGAACTACTGCTTCAACCTCATCACCAACATTCACGAAATCTTGTGCAGATCTTAAGTGAGTTGACCATGACATTTCTGAAACGTGTACAAGACCTTCAACTCCTTCAGCAACCTCAACAAACGCACCGTAATCAGCAATAACTACAACCTTACCTTTGATTTTAGAACCAATTTGGATGTCATCGCTAAGTGCTTCCCATGGATGCTTCTCAAGTTGTTTAAGACCTAATTGAATACGTGACTTATTATCATCGAAGTCAAGGATTACAACATTTAATTTCTGGTCAAGCTCAACAATTTCAGATGGGTGGTTGATACGACTCCAAGAAAGATCGGTGATGTGAATAAGACCATCAACACCTCCAAGGTCGATAAACACCCCATAAGAAGTAACGTTTTTAACGATTCCTTCAAGTACTTGACCTTTTTCAAGCTGCCCGATAATTTCTTTTTTCTGCTCCTCAATATCTGCTTCGATAAGTGCTTTGTGAGAAACAACAACATTTTTGAATTCATGGTTGATTTTAACCACTTTGAATTCCATGTTTTTACCAACGTACTGATCGTAATCACGAATCGGTTTAACATCGATCTGAGAACCAGGAAGGAACGCTTCGATACCAAATACGTCCACAATCATACCACCTTTAGTACGACACTTAACAAAACCTTGAACGACTTCTTCTTTGTCGTGTGCATCGTTAACATTATCCCAAGCCTTGATCGTTCTTGCCTTTCTGTGAGAAAGAACTAATTGACCTGACTTGTCCTCGCGAACATCGATAAGAACTTCAACCTCATCACCTACTTTTAGGTCTGGGTTGTAACGAAATTCGTTAAGAGAAATTACTCCTTCACTCTTTGCGTTGATATCGATGATTGCTTCACGATCTGTAATATTGATTACTTTACCGATAACCACCTCTTCGTGAGCAGTATCCACAAAGTTTTTCGCTACTAAATCTTCGAATTCTTTTAGTTTTTCATCGTCAACACGCTCAATACCCTCTTGGTACTTATCCCAATCAAAGCTGTCTAAAAAAGCTTGTGGGTTTGGGTTAGTGCTTGTTGATTCTGTAGAAGCAGTTTGCTCGTTTTGAGTCTCTTCTGCCATTTTTTCTTCAGCCATAATGCTGTTTCATTTGTATTTCAGCGACTTCTGTGAAGGTTAGCTAAAGCCCTGAAAGTTGTTAAAGTTGACAACAAGTCCTTTTCACCTTCACACCCGCGAGTAGCTTGAAAAGGAGCGCAAAAATAACGATAAAATATTGATTAACAAATAAAAAGAAGGGAGTTTCAGACCCGCTCCTGATACAATTGAATAGCCTTTTCTAGCTGCTGATCTAAACTAAGATCTGAGTTGTCGAAATAGATAGCGTCTGCTGCGGCACGAAGCGGATCAGTAGCTCGGTTTTCATCTTGAAAATCTCTTGATTTCAGGTTCTCAAGGACTTCTTCTAGACTAACCTTATCTCCTTTTGCGATCAGCTCATTATATCTCCTTTGCGCCCTAATCTCTGGGCGAGCAGTCATGAATAACTTTAGTTGAGCTGAAGGGAATACTACAGTACCAATATCCCTACCATCCATAACTATGGATTGAGGTACTTTTTGCTGAAGCTCTACAAGCTTTTTTCGAACCTCGGGTATCTGAGCCACCCCGCTCACCTTATTAGACACCTCCATCTTGCGTATTTCATTTTCTACCATCGCTCCATTAAGGCAGATTTCGTTTTGAGCATTGAAACTAACCTCAATCTCATCTAACTGATCGATCAATTCCTGATCATTCAGATTATGTCTCATTTGATGTAAGGCAACTGCCCTGTACATTGCACCTGAATCTAGATATAAGATACCCAGATGTTTTGCAAGGGCTTTGGCAAGGGTAGATTTACCGGTCGAAGAATGACCATCAATAGCTATTTGAATTCTTTCTGACATGCGTTTAAAGCGTATGGCTTCCTTTTTGTTTGAGAAGTGATTCATCAATCACCTGACTCATTCGTGACACGTAGGTAAATTTAACACCCTTAAGATATTCTGGCTCGATGGCTTCAACATCTTTTTTATTCTGCTCTGACAAAATGATTTGTTTAATACCTGAGCGCTTAGCAGCCAATAGCTTCTCTTTAATACCTCCGACTGGCAACACCTTACCACGCAATGTTATTTCTCCACTCATCGCAAGATTTGCCCTAACCTTTCGAGAAGTAAATGCAGAAACAAGTGCCGTAAGCATGGTTATTCCCGCTGAAGGCCCGTCCTTAGGAGTAGCACCTTCAGGCACATGTATGTGAATATTGGTTCCCTCGATTTTTTCCATAGGAATTCCAAGTTCATCATGATGAGATCGAATAAATGCGAGAGCGATGCTCGCTGACTCTTTCATTACATTCCCGAGATTACCGGTAATAGTAAGTATTCCTTTACCTTTTGAAAGACTAGCTTCAATAAAAAGAATAGCTCCCCCTACCGAAGTCCAAGCTAGACCGGTAACTACTCCAGGAATAGCATTAGACTCACTCAAATCATTCATATATCTTTTAGAGCCCATAATCTCATAAAGTCCTTCAACCGAAGGACTCATGGAATAATCGGTCTCCATCGCAACCGATTTAGCAATATATCGAACGAGTTTCGCGATTTGCTTCTCTAAGCCTCTAACTCCTGACTCTCGAGTATACTCTTCAACAATAACTCGAACGAGTTTGTCGCTTAATTTCAGATGCTTTTTCTCTAAACCATGCTCTTTCAACTGCTTAGGAAGCAGATATTTCTTAGCGATTTGAATTTTTTCCTCTGTGGTGTAACCACTTACCTCAATAAGCTCCATTCGGTCACGTAATGCCGGCTGAATTTCTCCGATATTATTGGCCGTGGCGATAAACATCACTTTAGAGAGATCGTAACCGATTTCTAAAAAGTTGTCATAAAAACTATCATTTTGCTCAGGATCTAAAACCTCTAAAAGAGCTGATGAAGGATCACCTTGAGAACTATAGCTCACTTTATCAATCTCGTCTAAAACAAAAACTGGGTTTGAGGTTTCAGCCTTTTTAATTTGACTGATTATACGACCTGGCATTGCACCAATATATGTTTTACGATGCCCTCGGATTTCGGCCTCATCGCGTAAACCTCCTAGAGACATACGAACGTACTTTCTTCCCATCGCTTCAGCAATAGATTTTCCCAATGAGGTTTTTCCTACACCAGGAGGGCCGTATAAACAGAGAATTGGAGACTTCATATCTCCACGTAATTTCAATACTGCCAAGTGTTCTATAATTCGACGCTTCACCTCTTGCAAACCGTAGTGATCCCGATCTAGGATTTCTTGGACAACCTTTAAATCAATGGCATCTTCTGAATAAACATTAAACGGCAAGTCGAGAAGGAGTTCGAGATAATTTCGTTGAATCGTATATTCTGCTACTTGCGGATTCATTCGCTGCAACTTAGAGACTTCTTTCTCAAAATGATTGGCAATTTCAGCACTCCAAACCTTAGTCTTTGCCGTTTCTCTAATTTGAGCAATTTCTTGCTCGTAAGAAACACCGCCAAGCTCCTCCTGAATCGTACGCATTTGTTGCTGCAAGAAATACTCGCGTTGTTGTTGATCAAGATCAGAACGAACTTTTGATTGAATATCATTCTTGAGTTCTAATCGTTGATGCTCCAAGTTCATCAGCTTTAATGTACGTAGCGCCCGCTCTTTCAAATCTCCTAATTCGAGTAATTCTTGCTTTTCAGTTACTGTCAAATTCAGATTAGACGAAACAAAATTGATTAGGAAAGACCCGCTTTGAATATTCTGAATGGCAAATGAAGCTTCACTAGGCAGATTAGGATTCACCTTAATAATTTTTAAGGCAAGTTCCTTGATTCCGTCAACTATTGCAGTGAACTCGGCATCATTAGCGTTTGGGCGAGTCTCGACTAATTCTGAGACTTTTGCCACGAGAAAGGGGTCAGTTTGCACCATTTCTGAAAGATGAAAGCGCTTTTTACCCTGAATAATAATTGTAGTGTTGCCATCAGGCATTTGCAATACGCGAAGAATTTTAGCAACGGTACCAATTGGATATAAGTCTTCAATACTCGGATTCTCAACTGTTGCATCGCGCTGCCCAACTACTCCGATCGTTTTAGACCCTTGATTAGCAGCTTTAATCAGTGCAATGGAGGTATCTCGACCAGCAGTGACTGGAACTACAACCCCAGGAAATAAAACCGTATTTCTGAGCGGAAGAATAGGTAGCTGTTCTGGCACATCCTCCTTATTCATCTCCTCCTCATCTTCAGGAGTAAGAAGTGGAATTAATTCTGCATCATCTTCGATTCCAGAAGCGGACAAATTGTCAATGCCGATATATAATTTTGAATCCATTAAATAGATTTAAGTCAATATGTCAGCGTTTAATACCTAAAATTGGTATTAAGCGGTGATTTTAAAGTTCTGTAAATAAAGGTTCAATTCCTATGCCAAGTGTTACTTGTAACATTTAAAAACGTTTATCGTCATCAAATAAAACACAAACACTATGAAGACATTCTCAAAATTAAATTTTGTAATTATCGCTTTATTGAGTTTTCAAGTACGAGCTCAGAATGAAATGACCAAAGATACGGGAGCTTATGATGCTATTCACATTTCAGGCCCTTTTGAAGTTACACTTACCAATGGGCAAGAAGGAAGCATCAGTTTCGAGGGTGATGAAAAAGAACTAGAAAGAGTGACCTACAAAATCAAAAATAATGCACTTTATATCGGTTTAGAAAAGACTAGATTTTGGGGATCATGGAATTCTATTAAAGGTAAAATCTATGTAGAAATACCCGTTCAAGATATCAATGAACTCAGTATATCCGGATCTGGTTCTGTGAAAGGTAGTATTCCTGTAAGCGACGATCTTAAATTATCCATATCAGGATCAGGCGATCTGCATATTGAAGCAAATGCTGAAACCTTAGATTGTTCCATCTCAGGTTCTGGAGATATTCATGCAACAGGAGCCGCTGAGGAATTAAAGGTTTCGATTGCAGGCTCTGGAAGCGTTATGGCAGACACCATTAAAGCGAAAGATGTTAAAGTCCGTATCGCTGGCTCTGGTGACGCAAAGGTTCATGCAACGAAAAGCCTAGACGTGAGTATTGCAGGTTCCGGAGATGTGAGTTATAAAGGAAATCCGACTAAAATCTCTCAGGATATCGCTGGATCAGGCAAGATTCGCGCAAACTAAGGGTTCGGAATCGTCTTTCGAAGTCTTCGGAGTAAAATAGCTCCGATTAGAAAGAATACGCCAAGAAATAGTGCTGCACTGCGCATACTTCCTGTTACCTGGGCAATATAACCATACAAGAAGGTACCAATAACAATCCCAATTTTTTCAGCCACCTCGTAAAAGCTAAAATACGAGGTGGTATCTTCTGTATTAGGAAGATTTTGAGAATAGGTCGATCGAGACAAGGTCTGAATACTACCCATCACTAAACCTACAAAACCCGCAGCGATATAAAATTCATTGGGTGTTTCAACAAAAAAGGCATAAACACAAAGCAACATCCAAACAGTGTTAATTATCATCAGTAAGCTGATATTATTGTAGCGTTCCGCCAATCTTCCCGTGATTACCGAACCTATAATCGCAACCAATTGAATGAGTAGAATACTAACGATCAGACCAACCGTTCGTTCGGTATCTCCTCCCCAATTGATTTCTTGCTCTCCGAAATAAGCTGCAATGAGTAGAATGGTTTGAACCGCCATACTGTAAATAAAGAAAGCAACTAGATACTTTTTTAAAAAACTAAGTTCTTTGATTTCCGCTCTTACTTTCTTAAGTTCATTAAAACCTCCAAGAAAAATCTCCTTACGACTCCCCTCCTTTTTATTTCCTTTAGGCATGTACCAAAAGGTGTATTGACTGAAAAGCATCCACCATACCCCAACGGTAATAAAGGAGTAACGCATAGCAATCATCTCTGCAGGTTGTTCAGGAGAACCTTCAATTCCAAACAGATCGGGCTTCATCACCATCGCTAGATTTACCACTAGTAAAAGCACACTACCCACGTAACCCATCGAAAACCCTTTGGCGCTTATGCGATCTTGTTGTTCTTTGTGTGCGACATCCGGCAAATAAGAATTGTAGATAGCGATACTCATCCAACTACCCACTAATCCTCCGAAGTAAAAAAGTAAACTTAAGTAGATGTAATCAAGAGAGAACCAATACAAACCGATACAAGACAAGGCTCCGAGATAACAGAAGAACTTTAGAAAAAATCGCTTGTTACCTAAGTAATCTGCAATTCCCGATACCATTGGAGTAGCTAACGCAATCACCACAAAAGCAGCTGAACTAACGTAAGAAATAAGAACACCTCTTTCTAAATCAAGGCCAAAAACACGAACCGATTCAACATCATAAAGACGAAATAAGGCTCCGTAAAAAATGGGGAAAACTGCTGAAGAAATAACCAGGCTATACACTGAATTCGCCCAATCATAGAAAGCCCAAGCATTCAACATTTTATTCGATCCCTTCTCTAACTCGTTTCTCTTCATCTTCGGTTGTTTTTGCGTCTCAAAATGTACAACACTTTTTTAAAAATTAGGTTTGGCCCGAATTTTGAAAGTATTGTTCTTAAAATATCACTCCATGAAAAAAGCGGTTTTACTCAGTCTACTGTCTCTTGTTTTCCTCGTGTCTTGTAATGGTCCAGAAGGTCCCATCGGCCCACAAGGTCCAGAGGGAATATCTATTTTTAGTAACGTTATGGAAGTTTCGGTTGACTTTGATGCCTCGAATAATTATGAGGCGTTACTTAATTTTCCATCAGACTGGATCGTTTATGAGGCCGATCTCATCATGGTTTATCTGTCTTATGAAACGATTAGTAATTCAAGCGGTCCCATAAATGTTTGGAGAGCGCTTCCACAAACACTGCTTACCAATGAAGGGTTATTGCAATATAATTTCGATCATACCTACCAAGACATCAGGCTGTTTATGCAAGCTGATTATGATCTCAATTTAACTACTTCTGCAGATCGCGAGAATCAAGTCTTTAAGATTGCTGTAATTCCTGCCCAATACGGTGAGTTAATTCCGCATCTTGAAGAATTATCTGAATCTGATTTTGACTACTTCAGTTCGAATTAAAGGTTAGCAATTCCGCCACTCAGATAGTAACTTAGCATAAAAACACGCTATGAAAAATTACTATTTCTCGATTTTATTTCTTTTCTCTTTTTTCTTCACTTTTGGTCAAGAAAATGAAAAACAACCTGTTTTCCCTGTGGTGAAAACAGATAAAGAATGGAAAGAACAACTAAACGGTATGGAGTACTATGTTCTTAGAAGATCAGGCACCGAATATGCGTTTAGCAGCACTTTGAATGATGAAAAACGAAAGGGGATTTATCGATGCGCGGGTTGCGATGCACCCCTATTTCGTTCTGAAAACAAGTATGACTCAGGAAGTGGATGGCCCTCTTTTGACAAGCCACTATCAGAGAAAGCTATCTTCTATGCGGTAGACTACGAAATCGGTGTGGCGCGAACCGAAGAACGTTGTGCGAATTGTGGTAGCCATCTCGGTCACGTTTTCGAAGACGGACCTAGAGAAACTACAGGACTTAGACACTGTATCAATGGTGTGGCATTAAAGTTTGTTCCTGATGAAAACTAATCTAAATGAGAACCAATGGAGAGAAAAATTAGGTGACAAAGCCTTTCATGTAATGAGAAAAGGCGGCACCGAAGCACCTTTTACAGGGTTATACACCGATTCCTTTGAAGAGGGCGATTATCATTGCAAAGCTTGCGGAACACTCCTATTCAAATCAACTCATAAGTTTCATAGTGGATGTGGTTGGCCAGCTTTCGATAATGCAGAGGCTGGGGCCATTAGCTACCTAAGAGATACAAGCTTTGGTATGATACGTATCGAAACCCGCTGTTCAAATTGTGATAGTCATCTAGGACATGTCTTCGAAGATGGCCCTACAGAAACAACAGGTAAGCGATACTGTATTAACTCAATCTGTCTCGAGTTTAAACCCAAATCTTAGGTCGATAATTTAGAGTTATTCCTTACTTTTGAGGCCAATTAAAAACGGCTTTTACCATGCAAAATTTTGATCTGATTGTATTAGGAAGTGGACCAGGAGGTTACGTTACAGCAATACGCGCCTCTCAGTTAGGACTTAAAACAGCTATCGTTGAAAAAGAAAACCTCGGAGGTGTTTGTTTAAATTGGGGATGTATCCCTACCAAAGCACTACTTAAATCAGCTCAAGTTTTTGAATACTTAAATCACGCGTCCGATTACGGTCTTTCTGCAGAAAACGTTTCTTACGATTTCGATAAGGTCATTGGAAGATCTCGTGGAGTAGCAGAATCGATGAGTAAAGGAGTTCAATTTCTTATGAAAAAGAACAACATCGAGGTAATTAATGGTTACGGGAGTTTACTTCCTGGCAAACAGGTGAAAGTTACCAGCGCTGATAAAGTATCAACCATCTCAGCGACAAACATTGTTATAGCGACCGGAGCTCGCAGCCGTGAATTACCTAGCCTACCTCAGGATGGAGTTAAGGTAATCGGATACCGCGAAGCGATGACTTTAAAGTCACAACCCAAAAAACTGGTTGTAGTAGGTAGTGGAGCTATCGGAATCGAATTTGCTTACTTCTATAACAGCATGGGCACAGAAGTAACGGTGGTTGAATACCAACCAAACATTGTACCTGTTGAAGACGAAGAAATTTCAAAACAGCTAGAGCGCAGTTTTAAAAAATCTGGAATCAACATCTTAACTTCTGCTGAAGTTACTTCAGTAGATACCAGTGGTGAAGGTGTAAAGGCTACTATAAAAACCGCAAAAGGAGAACAAGTTATTGAAGCAGACATTGTACTTTCTGCTGTCGGTATCAAATCAAATATTGAAAATATTGGCCTTGAAGAGGTGGGTATTATCACAGACCGTGACAAGATATTAGTGAATGAATATTACCAAACCAATATACCAGGTTACTACGCTATTGGTGATGTAACTCCGGGGCAAGCATTAGCTCACGTTGCTTCTGCCGAAGGTATCCTTTGTGTGGAGAAAATAGCAGGTATGCACGTTGAACCAATCGACTATGGTAACATACCTGGTTGTACCTATTGCAGCCCAGAGATTGCCTCTGTTGGTATGACAGAGAAGCAGGCTAAAGAAAAAGGGTATGATGTCAAAGTAGGTAAATTCCCCTTCTCTGCGAGTGGTAAGGCAAAAGCCAGCGGTAACTCTGACGGATTTGTAAAAGTCATTTTTGATGCTAAGTATGGAGAATGGTTAGGCTGTCATATGATTGGAGCTGGAGTAACCGACATGATTGCTGAGGCGGTCGTGGCAAGAAAGCTAGAGACCACAGGACATGAAATCCTTAAAGCGGTTCACCCTCATCCAACAATGAGTGAGGCGGTAATGGAAGCAGTTGCTGCAGCCTACGATGAGGTTATTCACCTCTAGACAGAATCGACTCAACGGCGAGACGATAACTATCTAGTCCGCATCCGATAATTATTCCGGCTGCTTTTGCAGCAATAAAAGACTGGTGTCTGAAAGGCTCTCGTGCATAGGTGTTCGAGATATGAACTTCGATTACTGGGGTATTAATTCCTGCCACGGCATCACCTAGGCCCACTGAGGTGTGGGTGTAGGCGCCGGCATTAAACACAATACCGTCGTAATCAAACCCACATTCATGAAGTTTATCGATAAGTTCTCCTTCGATATTCGATTGAAAATAGATTAGTTCGTGGCCCTCATAGCGTGACTGGAGCTCTTTAAAGTAATCCACAAAGGTTGTCGAGCCGTAAATTTCAGGCTCTCTTTTACCCAACAAGTTTAGGTTCGGACCATTTATAACTGCTATCTTCATAACGCTAAAATAGAAGGTTTTCGTGAACTGGGAACAGGCCATAGTAGAATACATCAACTATTTAAAATTAGAAAGAGGCTCTAGTAAAGCCACGATAAGTAGTTACACCTACGATTTAAATAGATTAAAAGAAGCCCTAATAAGCAATGGGGTTGATCGGCCCACTTTAACACAATTGGAGAATTTAAGAGCGTCGATGGGATCCCTATCCGTAGTGCTAAGCGCGAGATCGCTTGCCCGATTAGTATCCTCTATGAAAGGCTTTTTTAGTTATTTAACGGCCGAAAAATATCTCGAAGTAAATCCTGCCGAACAAATTGAGGCTCCTAAACTTTCAAGAAAAATCCCGGTCTTCTTGACCGAAACTGAAGTTCAGGAGTTCTTGGGTGCCATTGACTTGTCACACCCACAAGGTAGTCGCAATCTCGCCATTTTCGAAATGCTCTATGCTTGTGGTCTCCGAGTATCCGAAATTCTACAATTACGTCTCTCAGACTTGTTTTTAAATGAAGGATTCATTCGGGTGATCGGAAAGGGACAGAAAACACGACTAGTGCCAATCGGTCCTTACTCTATAAAAAGATTAGAGGGATATCTTGAAAATCGCGTGTCAGAATATCAACCTCAACCCTTATATGAGGATGTTTTATTCTTAAACCGACGCGGGAGATCGCTCACACGAGCCATGATTTTTACCCTTACCAAGCAAATTGTAGAAAAAACCAGAATTAAAAAAGAAATTAGTCCGCATACCTTCAGGCATTGCTTTGCTACTCACCTATTAGAAAATGGAGCTGATTTGCGTGCCATTCAATTAATGTTGGGCCATGAAAGCATAACGACTACTGAAATATACCTACATAGTTCGGTTGAAAAACTTCGGGATACCATAGAAAAACTTCATCCCCGTTCAGATTTCTAAACCTGAAATTTCTCACTACCTTATAACCTATTAAACCTCAACATATGACAAAACTTAAATTGACTATTGCAACACTTCTACTATGTAGTTTTGCCATTGCACAAAAGACCTCTCAAGTTTTTGAATCCATAGAAACCCATTTGAGTGACTATGAAGGAATTGCTCTTGAAATTTGGGACTTAGCAGAAATGGGTTACCAAGAATATCAATCAAGCAATCTACTTAAGACACGATTAGAAAGCGAAGGCTTTTCTATTACAACTGGTGTAGCTGAAATCCCTACCGCTTTCGTTGCTGAATATGGAAGTACAGGTCCTGTGATTGGTATTCTAGGTGAGTTCGACGCGCTCCCTGGTCTTTCTCAAAAAGCCGTACCCTTTAAAGAAAGTGCTGATGCTGTTGGCGGACACGGATGTGGTCACCATTTGTTCGGAACCGCATCGCTTGCTGCAGCAGTTGCCCTCAAAGATTGGCTAATAAAAACCAAAACCGAAGGCCGTATTCGATTCTATGGAACCCCCGCAGAAGAAGGAGGTGGAGCAAAGGTTTACATGTCACGTGCAGGGCTTTTCGATGACGTCGATGTGGTTTTACACTGGCATCCAGGAGCCGCTAACCAAGCAAATGAAGCTGCTGCACTAGCCAATATTTCAGGTAAATTTAGATTTAACGGAGTTTCAGCACATGCAGCCGGAGCCCCAGAAAGAGGTCGTTCAGCACTTGACGCTGTTGAAGCTATGAATTATATGGTAAATATGATGCGTGAGCACGTCCCTCAAGAAACACGAATTCACTATGTAATCACTGACGGTGGAAAGGCTCCCAATGTGGTTCCTGACTTTGCAGAGGTCTATTACTATTCAAGACACCCCTCTAGAGATGTAGTTCGAAATGTGTTCGATCGCATCGTTCTAGCTGCCGAAGGAGCTGCAAAAGGAACAGAGACTACAATGAGCTATGAAATCGTAAACGGGGTTCACGAATTGTTACCTAATCAAACACTGCAAACTTTGGTACATGAAAGCCTATCAACTGTCGGAGGATACACTTACACCGCAGAAGAACGAGCTTTTGCAGAAAAGATCTCTGAGAGTTTAAATCGTCCACTAGATGAGCGTGTTGCTAATGAGGTTGCTCCATACCGAGAGGCTTCTAGAGCTTACGGTTCAACCGATGTGGGAGACGTTAGTTTTGTCGTTCCTACGGTAGGTTTTGGAACTGCCACATGGGTTCCTGGCACCTCTGCACATTCATGGCAAGCCGTTGCTGCTGGTGGCACTAGTATTGGATTAAAAGGTATGGCGGTAGCAGCCAAAACTCTAGCGCTTAGTGGAGCTAAGCTTTTTAAAAATCCAAAAATTATTGCTAAGGCAAGAGCTGAATTTGAAGAACGTAGAGGAGCTGACTTTAATTATCGTCCACTTCTTGGGAATCGTCCTCCTGCTCTTGACTACCGAAATTAAAAGGGAATTCTCTCTTCTTATGATCCTCGTTATAGGCTAGAAGTTCTTCTTCGGGGATCACCTTTAAGAACGAAGGGTGTTGTTCAATAGCAAACTCTAATTTCTCAATAATCGAATCGACCGATTCGTTTTCGTAATCAATTTCTAAGGGATCTTTAATCACCATCGATTGTAGGATCCCTTTCTTTTTGATATAAATACCTTTTCGATCGAAGGATCTTCTAAACCCATCAATAACGATGGGGACCACTATAGGCTGATACGTTTTAATAATGTGAGCCGTACCCTTTCTAATGGGCTTCCAAGGGCGAGTAGTTCCTTGAGGAAAGGTAATTACCCATCCGTCATCTAGTGCTTTACCAATATTAGAAATGTCACTGAATTTCACCTGGCGCTTAACCTCTTTCCCCCCTGCTCTCCAGGTTCGTTCAATACTAATCGAACCGGCATAGGCTAAAATTTTTGCAAGTAAACTGTCATTCATCGTCTCCTTGGCAGCGATGTAGTATAAATTCAATTTTGGTCTTAATAGGTATAAGGCATTTTTTATTGAATCTTCTCTGCCTTGAAGACTCGCATTGAAAACGTGAAACATAGCAACCACGTCTGCAAAATACGTTTGATGATTACTCACGAAAAGCACTTTTTTACCCGGTAACTTTCTAAGAACATCAGATCCTTCAATTTGAAGAGTATTAAAACGCTTGTAACGGGCATGCGTCGCAAAACCAGCAAACAAGATGAGGAGTCTCTTTAAGAAGAGGATGTGACCAAATGGATTTCGTTTGAGTAATGGCATAGCGGCGGCTAATGTACAAAAGCTTTTAGATGTTTTATCTTTGAAAAAACGAATGACATGAAGTATGCCGTCTGTCTTAGCGCATTTTTATTGTTTTTTTCCTGCAGTGAATCCGAGAAAAAAAATAATTCCAACCCCACCACTACCCCAACCTTAATAGAACCCAAGGTCTCGGTTCAAGCAAAGAAAGAAACTGATAAAGAGTCATTTATATTAACTGAAGAAAATGCAATTCCTTTTTTCTTCGAATATGAAAAGACATTAGAAGAAAACCATCTCACTTTTGAAACAAGCTTTGGTAATTTCACGGTTCGATTATACGCTGATGTTCCCTATCACCGGGCTAACGCCGTTTATCTTGCTAAAAAAGGATACTTCGACAACACCATGTTTCACCGTGTGGTAGAAAATTTTATCATTCAAGGTGGAAATGCAGATACTCCAGATCTGCCTAAGAAACGAAAAGCAATTGGCAAGTATTTATTACCTCCTGATACCGACAAAAATCACTCACATCACCGAGGAGTGATTTCAATGCCTAGCAGTGGTATCGACAACCCTCATAAACTGGCTTCTCCTTTTGAGTTTTTTATTGTAGTTACTAAGCCGGGTTCCTATCATTTAGACGGTAACTATACCGCCTTTGGTGAAGTAATTGAAGGAATGGAAGTCGTTGACCAAATAAACGCTGTAGCAGTCGACCAAGGAGATTGGCCACTGCAGAACGTCTACATTCAAAAGGTAACCCCTTTTAAAGGTTAAGAGAGGCTTCGAACTCGAATACCGATCGAACAATTATTTCAATACACTCATCAATTTGCTCTTTGGTCATCACTAGCGGAGGAGCAAATCGGATGATATTACCGTGCGTAGGTTTCGCTAATAAGCCATTATCTCTTAGGGTTAAGCAAAGATTCCAAGCAGTTTCGCTTTCTTCTGTATCGTTGATAACAATCGCATTGAGGAGTCCTTTTCCACGAACTAAACTCACTAGACTACAGTCACCCAGTTTCGAGCGTAGCTCATTTCTGAAATATTCCCCTAGCTCAAAGGCATTTTCTGCTAATCGTTCATTCTTAATCACCTCTAAAGCAGCTATACTAACCGCAGCTGCTACTGGATTACCACCGAAGGTACTCCCATGCGATCCTGGAGTAATTACTTGCATCACCTGATCATTAGCTAAAACTGCTGAAATTGGGTATACCCCACCTGAAATTGCCTTACCAAGAATTAGAATATCTGGCTTAACCTCAGGGGTTCCACTACAGTGCTTATCTGCACATTGGCAATTACCACAAGTTGCCAGAAGTCTTCCTGTTCTAGCAATACCGGTTTGAACCTCATCGGCTAAAAGGAGTACTCCATATGCTTTGCAAAGGGCTGAAACCTTAGAAAGGTATCCTTCATCGGGTACCATCACCCCAGCTTCACCTTGAATAGGTTCTACTAGAAACCCGGCAATATTTGAGTGCGCCTTGAGAACCTCTTCTAAGGCATCCGCATCGTTGTAAGGGATTTTTATAAAACCACTGGTGTAAGGTCCGAAGCCTTGGCGTGCCGTTTCATCCGAAGAAAACGATATGATCGTGGTGGTTCTACCATGAAAGTTTTGATCACAGACAACAATTTGAGCCTGATCTTCGGGCAAACCCTTCACCTTGTAGGCCCAACGTCTTGCAATCTTTAATGCAGTCTCAACAGCCTCAGCACCTGTGTTCATCGGGAGAACCTTGTCGAAATGAAATGTTTCTGTTAGGTATTTCTCCATCCGGCCCAGTTGATCATTGTAGAAAGCTCGTGAAGTCAGTGTTAATTGTTTCGATTGTTCAGTAAGTGCATCAATAATATCCGGATGACAATGCCCCTGATTTACCGCTGAATAAGCCGATAAAAAGTCGAAATACTTCTTACCCTCAATATCCCATAAGTAAACTCCCTCTCCTTTAGCTAATACCACAGGAAGCGGATGATAATTATGCGCACCGTATTTATTTTCTAAAGCGATAGCTTCTGCAGAACTGCGAATCGAATCAATCATACTTATTTTTTTAAAGCCCTTCAAAGTTCGACAATACAATCCGCATAACCAATTACCTTTGCAGTTATGAGTAGAAAACCGCAGAGAGTTCTTGAGGACTTGAAAATTCACACCCTAGGAGCGAAAGGGAAGGCAATAGGGAAAACTGAAGAAGGACGTGTTGTGTTTATCCCATACGTGGCGCCGGGTGATATCGTGGATGCACGCATTGTAAAGAAGAGAAAAAATTATCTCGAAGCCGAAGCCATTTCGATTAAAAGTGAATCTGAGCACCGTATTGAACCTAAGTGTGAGCATTTTACACGATGCGGCGGCTGTAAGTGGCAACATCTTCAATATGATCAGCAACTGATCTACAAACAAAATGAGGTATTAGAAAATCTCAAGAGAATTGGAGAAATCATCCCTGAACAGATCGAGCCAATTTTAGCCTCTGAGACCATCTATCACTATCGCAACAAAATGGAATTTTCATTTTCAGATAGTCGATGGATTGAAAAAGAAGAAATCGAGAGTGGGGAGATTTTTGATCGTAGAGGTCTAGGTTTTCATAAGCCAGGGATGTGGGATAAAATTATCGATCTCAATCACTGCTACCTACAAGGAGAACCCTCTGACCGCATACGCAACTTTTGCAAAGAAGAAGGAATTCGTCAAGAGCTTGAATTTTTCAACCCACGCAACCGCACGGGGGCGCTTCGAACCTTGATGATTAGAAACACCTTGGCTGGTGATTTAATGGTTCTTATTCAATTTTATGAAGCTTCTAAAGATCAGATAGAACGCTACCTTTCTGCGATTGCTAGCGAGTTTCCTGAAATCACTTCACTCCTCTATGTGATCAACCAAAAAGGGAATGATACACTGTACGATCAAAATATTATTGTTTTTAGAGGCAAAGATTACATTGAGGAAACTATGGAGTCTTTGAGATTTAAAGTCGATGCCAAGTCGTTTTATCAAACCAATAGTGCACAAGCGCTTCGTTTGTATGAAGTAGCTAGAGATTTTGCTGATCTCAGTGGGGATGAACTCGTTTATGATTTATACACAGGCACTGGTACCATTGCTCAATTTATTGCTCAAAAGGCAAAATATGTGGTGGGTGTTGAGGCTGTACCTGAAGCAATTGAAAAAGCGAAGGAAAACGCGGTGATTAACAATATCAGCAATGTAACTTTTGAGGTCGGAGACATGAAAAATGTGTTTAACGACGAATTCGTTGAAAGGCACGGCAAAGCAGATATCGTTATCACAGATCCACCAAGGGATGGAATGCATGGCGATGTGGTAGCACAACTTCTGAAACTAGCCCCGAAAAAGATTGTCTATGTAAGTTGTAACTCAGCAACGCAAGCAAGAGATTTAAAACTCCTATCTGAGCAGTATCGCGTAGTTCGTTCAAGAGCAGTAGATTTGTTTCCTCAGACGCACCACATTGAAAACGTAGTGTTATTGATTAAAAACGAATAATGAAGTTACCAACCTATATCCTTGCGCTTGCTACCCTTCTTATATGTTCAAGTTGTGAAAAAGACGATGTATGTGTTGAAAACGACTCTGTTTACGTCAACCTGGTTTTCTATAGTGCCGAAGATGGTAGCACTGCTAAATCGGTATCGGGCTTTAGTCTTCTCGATTTAAACGGAGATATCGTTCAAAATTATGACAACACAACAGTTACAGCAATTGCGCTTGTACTACCTACCAATCAAAGTAGTTATGATTTAATCTTACAGAAAAGAACTGAGGTAGATGGTTTGATTGTAAACACCAATGATACGCTGAACTTCAGTTATACCCCGAAGGCCACTTATGTCTCAAGAGCCTGTGGGTATATTCGTACCTACACCGATTTAAGTAATCATTCAACCAGTAATTGGATCAGCGAAGTGATCGTAAATATTCCAGAAATCAATTCTAATAATGATGAGCATGTGGCTATCTTACATTAGCAAAAAAGCAGTTATCTGGATGATGATCTCGGCTTCTGTTTCGATTTACGCTCAGAAAGAATACGGGATTAGGGCAGGAATTGATCTATCGAAATTAGTTCGATCTGAGCTTCAAGAGGGGTATACAGGTTTTGAAATTTTTGGTGATTTAACTTTTAGAAATAAAACAAAGATTGCCGTTGAAATCGGATCAGAGTCTTTCGACACGAAAGAATCTATCGATCAGAGCCTACTCTACAGTTATAAGGTTTCAGGCGAATTCCTCAAATTAGGTCTAGACTGGGAGATTTATCAAAGAAAGCCCGGTGAGAAAAATCAAATCACTGCAGGTGCACGCTACGTAGTATCTTCTTTTGACACAAGTCAAGGAATAATCAACTTCTATGACACCGCGTGGGTTGAGCGTTACGGAGAATTCCCAAATTACAGTGTTGAAGGGCCTACCCATAATGGTCTTTCGGCGAGTTATCTTGAAGGCGTACTCGGATTTAAAACCCATCTCACCAAACAGCTATATTTAGGAGGGAGTTTTCGAATGGGATTTTTGGTCAGTCAGAAAGAGCCTGAGAACTTCGATAATCTTTGGATCCCAGGATTTAACCGAGTTACAGATGGAGCTAGATTCGGATTTAGCTACAACTACGGCCTTAGCTATTACTTGCCCGTAAAAAAAACTCGTTAAGATTTCGAGGCCTTTCTCGACCCCTCGTAAAGCTCATAGTTCACTAGGCGAGATTCTAGCTTTCCATTAAACATTTTAATCTTTCTAGAAGGACGAAGACCTACACTTTTTAAGGCCTCTATATTGGCGGTAATAAACCAAGCTTCGCAGCCCTGATATTCTTTTTTTAAGGTGTCTCCTATTTTCCCATAAAAGACATCCGCATCAATAGGTAGTCGCTCTCCATAGGGCGGATTAAAAACAATATGTAAAGGAACATCCGAAGGGCGATCTGCAAAAAAGAAATCAGAACGAACGACAGAGATGTATTCTTCTAGCCCGGCATTTTCTATATTTTCTTGTGCCTTTCTCACTGCGCTTGGAGCCTTATCAGAAGCATAAATATGTCCTCTAAATTCTCTGACTTTAGACAGACACGAATGGCGAATTAACTCAAATAGTTCAGTATCGAAATTCTTCCAATTCATAAAAGAAAAGGTGGTTCGATTCAAACTAGGCGGGATATTACAAGCAATCATCGCTGCCTCAATCGCTAAGGTTCCACTTCCACACATGGGGTCATAAAAATAGGTTTTACCCTCCCATCCGCTATGAAGTAGCATACCTGCAGCTAATACTTCGTTTATCGGAGCAATGTTTGTCTCGATACGATAACCTCTTTGATGTAAAGAGTTTCCTGAACTATCAAGAGAAATCGTCAACTGATCCCCTTGTAAATGCAATTGAATACGTATATCAGGGTTTTCGGTGGTTACCGAAGGTCGCTTACCTTCTTTCTTCGAAAATTGATCCACAATAGCATCTTTAGCCTTTTGGGCAACAAATAGAGAGTGATTGAAATGATCTGAAAAAAGCGTCACATCTATGATGAAGCTCTGATCTGCCGAAAACCATTTCGACCAATCAATACGATCGATGGCGCGATACAAATCGGTTTGATTTTTTACAGGAAAATGTCCGATAGGCATTAAAATTCTTAGCGCGGTTCTCAACGAGAGATTCGCCTTGTACAAGAACCCTAGATCTCCTTCGAAAGAGACTGCGCGATTGATTGATCTGATATTTTTAGCTCCGAGCTTTCTTAATTCTTTTTCTAAAAGGGGCTCAAAGCCGTAAAAGGTCTTTGCTAAAAAAGAGGTGTCTTGGTTCATTGTACTGAATAAATGCTGCGCTAAATTAGTCTATTTTTGCCCTATGACACTAACCATAGGTATTCCACTAGTCGCTGTCATCCTTGGCGCATTAATCACTGAATTTGGTGCAAAAAAAGTATCAAAATTCAAACAACTCCTATTAGGATTTAGTGGATCATTCCTTCTCTCCATTACACTGATTGAGCTATTGCCTAATTTGTTCGAGCAAGGGTTAGATCGTCGATTAATCTCGCTAATTATTCTCGGGGGTATTTTACTGCAGATGATATTAGAGAGTTTTTCTAAAGGTGCCGAGCACGGTCACGCTCATCTCAATGAGTCTGATGGCTTCTCAGGTTTTGCCCTAATCCTCTCTGCCTTATTTGTGCATGCCTTTATTGAAGGCATACCGCTAGATGGTGAAAAACACTTGTTGCTTGCGGTGAGCCTGCACAAGGTACCTATTGCAATGATTTTGTATACCCTAGCCCTTAAAGCCAATCTTTCAAAGATTCAGGCCTTTAGCGCACTTATCTTATTTGGTTTGATCACACCGCTAGGTAGTCTAATTACCAATTTAGATTGGGTGCTTACCTATACCCCCTACTTAAATGCCTTGTCTGCAGGGATTTTTCTTCATGTAGGTGCGATCATTCTCTTTGAAAGCGAGAAAGGCCATCGCTTTAACCTAGCAAGAATCGTTATGGTTCTATTAGGAATGTTACTCGCTTATTTGATAGGCTGATAGAGTCTAGTGGTATGATCCTCAAAAAGTGCAGGGGCCTCTATCACTTTCTCAAAGTGAGTATCTAACCACTGAATATCTTCTTTATTCTTGGTGTTGGTCAGTATATAATCAAACGAAGGATCAGTTATTAGTACTTCACGCTTTTGAACCGTTTTAAAGGTTTGCTTTAATTGGATGGGAAAAGCGGGGTCCATTCGCTGATAAACCAGCGTTTGAATTGAAGGCTGATTGATATAAGGGGACACTTTGACTACAGGCGATTCAAGACTTATTTGACCGAAGAGATACCCCCATAGAAACGATCCAAAAATTATCCAGCTCAAAGCGGTTAGCAGTATTGATTGATGTAGTGATCTTGCTTTTAAAGTAAGAACGATAAGGAGACTGCTAATGGGTATGATTAAAATGAAAAATGCCAAATTCTTATACAAAAACAAGCTTCTGTGAGTAGCCAGTCCAAGGTAAGCACCTATGGTCAGTACGATACCGAGTATAGTCAATACCCAAAGCCCCCCTTTCAAGGCTTTAGAATTCTGATTAGAAACAAGTTCAGAAAAGTAAAAACCTAAAACTACCGTCATAAAGCCGAAAGCAGGCATCGGGTAATTCGGAAGTTTAGTACTCGAAAAGCTAAAGAAAGAAAGCACTGCTATAGCGACCGAAAAACAGAGCGTTAGCCAATTCGAACGTTCTCGTAATCGAAAAGCCTTGATCAGTGCAGAAATGAGCCAAACTCCAAAAGGTAAAAGACCGGCAATAACCAGCAGTGGAGTAATTATGAAGGGCCCACCATGTCCCTCTTTTTGATCACTGAAGCGGTTAAGATTATGATCTAAAAAGAACCCTTCAGTAAAAACACCTTCGGTCACAATATGCGCCATATAATACCAGGGGGTAGCTA
>Ga0255774_10000701_pt1 | contig 29752 bp, 22 predicted proteins | sample 101ome_17_FD_179972 | JGI IMG/M metagenome (GOLD analysis project Ga0255774, IMG submission 179972) | Coastal salt marsh microbial communities from the Groves Creek Marsh, Skidaway Island, Georgia - 101407AT metaG (version 2) | ecosystem: Environmental > Aquatic > Marine > Intertidal zone >... | reverse complement strand
TGAACTCGTCGACGTAGCCCCATTTTTCTCCGCTACGAGATTTCATGAACGTCGCTTCAGGTCGCAATCCGGCATCGAGAACGGGGTCCAATTTGTGTGACATGCAGAGTTCTTGTTCTTCGAGAGTATTTGAAGCATCCAAGGTTCAATCAAGCATTCTGAGCATGCTGGTGTTTTCAGGGGAGGTATTTCCTTCCCTCGTGCACGTTTACCCGAACCGAATTTGCTTGTTGTGTCATGCAGGCGAGGTACTCGATGGTTGAGGGAAATCAGAAGAACGACATCAATCCGTGGGACCTCATTTTTGACAAAAATAGCAGAGATGTTCTTCAATTAGTCCAAGATGACGTGCTCGTAAATAACAAGGGTGCGATTCCCGTCTTCAAACTTGATTCTCCCTCTGCACCGCACAACACAATTTTCGGGGATTTCGACCCTACCCCTTGCTTTTGAGAATTGCACATGAAGAATACGCTCATTTTCTTGATCTCTATTTGATACAAAGAAACTCTTCCAAGATAGAGGCTTGAACCTGTTTCCTTGAATCTCGACGTCAATCACTGTGCTTCCAGAAGTAAACACGGGGTCATGGAGACGTTGGCTAGATGCTCTGAGCGCCTCATCGGTTGAACGCTCTCGGCATGGTGCCCTTCCATAAGCCTCGTCACAGGTAGAGCAATGCCTTCCACTGATTTTTGATTTTGAGGTCCAATGAACAATATGATCCTCTCTACCGATGTTCGTCAAATCGATGGAAGCTAATCGAGCCATCAAAGGGAGCCCCTTTTCATTGAATTGGGTAAGGCTGATTAATCGAGGAAGGATCAATTTTGGTTCTATATTGTATTCATGCTCAGCAAGTCGGGAATAGAGGGCAAGTTGGATGTTGTACCTCATCATTTCATCTTCGTTCTTAAGGTGAAGTTCTGTTTTCCAATCGATCACAAGAATACCATTCTCCTCGGTTTCGACAATGCAATCAACAAACCCCTTGACGTCAAAATCTTGCCGAAGTATCATGGCATCAGTTTCAGACGGCAAATGGACTTCAGTCCTAATGGATTTGATTCTGGATTTTTTGTGCACCCTCCGTAAATATGTCTCAATCTTGCAGTTGTCCACCAATTCAGTTAACGAGCCACCGTACTGTGATGTCACTGTGATTCCGTCCCCCTTGAGTTGATTCATGCGCGCTCTTTTACTTGATATGTAACTGGTGAAGTCCTCCCACACCCCATTTTGTATGGCGCTGTTGAGTTGATTCAACCATTGCTCAACCACCAAATGAAAGAATGTACCTTTGTCCGTTGGCTTGGAGAGATCCAAGTAGGAGGTTGGCGGGGGGTTTCGATATTCCTTCAATCGGCTTGGGCATTGGTGAGCTTTGGCGATGTTGGAAGGTGAATGCGTGGGTGGCATGAGATCGACCTACATCTCAAAGTCATCATCATCATCATCATCTTCTTCAGTTGCAATCAATTCCTCTATTCGAGCCATGACGGCGATCGGGTTTTCGAAAACTTGCGTTTGGTGAAACATGGTTTGCGTTCTCCCGTCAATGATTTCGGGGCATATCACTAATTCAGCATCGCCGATCTTCACGCCCTTCAGCGGGCTCAATCTGGCGCCCTCGTCTTCTTCGGGGAGGTCCTCTCCTTCGATCACGATGTATCGGTGGTGATCGGTTTCTAAGATGTCTTCTTGTTCCGGTAATTCTCTGTCCGGATCCTCTAGGATGGCAGTTTCATAGACTTCATTGACCAGATATTTTAGATTCAACACGGTGTTGTGATGATTGAATGGCGTTGATTTTTCTCCTAGGGCAAGTTCAAAGAATTGATGGCCTGATTCGCGGTTAAGCTCCCCTTGCATGTGCTGCGTTGTGAAATCTTGCAAGCATCCCTGGCAGATTGAATCGCACGGCCTCGCCACCGTTCTAAATTTCTTATCACTAAATTCATTTGTTGTCTCAAGGCACTTTTCACCCGCTAGAATCTTCTTCATTTCTTCAAGAATTGGACCGCGACGATGTGTTCCTTCCCACTGGTTCGTGATGCTCTCATACACCTGCTTGAGGAGGCCAGCGCCACCGTCAACCCGTTCATAAATGAAAATTTCAAATCCACCTTCTTCCGATTCCATCTGGCGAATGTCTCCACCGAGGTCGTTTGGAGAGATGGCAAACTTCGAGTCGGCATTGCAAATTGCTTGCAGAAGCGCTTGGCAAACGGTCATCGCACCTCGGTTTCCGATTTCTCTTCCTTCGTCTGAGTTCAAATCCAACCAATTTTCGTGCCAGTCGATTTTCAAACTCATGACGTTCGTGGTGAACAGTCGTCCCAACAACAATCGATTGTATCCTTCGTATTGTCGTTGGGTTGCTGGAGATGCACAACCCGTCCTCATGGCATCTTTGAACGAATCTTCGATTTCCCCGCCTTGTGCATAGGCTCCAGAAAACATTCCGTCGTCCCTAACAATAGCGTAGGGGCGAAGGTGTTTTCCTTCGTGGGATGGCAATTGTTCTCTGGGTGTCATGTGGCCACAATCTTTGCAGAATGCATAGCCCATAGTATTGTCCGATTCATGATCGCCAAATCCTGCGTTGATGTCAAGAATACTGATTCCATCGTGGTAGAGCAACTCGATCTTACCTTCTTCATCCTCTTTCAAAACATGGGTCAGTGGTTCTCCCCCATCAGCTTCGATCAACGAGGTTGGCCATTTTGTCCGAGTGAATATTCGATTGTTTTCGCTGGTGTAACTCATATCGGCCACGTCAGCAAAACCTTCACGTTTGGTTGCCCGAATCAACGGTCCAAATCCTGGAGGGCGGATGGTTGGAAGGGATAGCCACTGATCCTCTGCCCCACAAACCTTGCAGGGTTCATTCAATTCCTCAACATCACTCGGCAACGTTTCGTCAAACTTGAGGGTGTGTTTGCAAACTTTGCACATGTGAAAGAAATTGACGTTTTTCGGATTTTCAAACCAATATTTTGTTCTGTTGATGACCTCGTCTGTCTTTATTCTGGCCTTTTCAACTTCCCCTGTCTCTTCGGGTATCTCCCTGCGCGGCATGTATTCAATGAAAATACCGCCAACCACAAAATCCATTTTTTTGTAGGTTAATTCAGACCCAGGGGCATAACCTCGAAGGGCTTTTTCCAATCCATCGCTCATCCGTGCCGTAATTTTTTCATCACCACCAACGCTCGTTCTTGCGATGAATGGAACAGCGTCTATGGGGAGGTTGAATGACGGTAGGTAGTGGCCCCGAGAGAGGTATTCCAGCAGTTTTTCTTCGTTGCTCATTCTTCTTCACCGCCTTGGAATCCAATGTTTAATTCATCAAATCTCTTGATCAGGACGTTCATCCATTCATCGATCACCTCAACGGGTGTGGCTGCGAATCTGGTTTCGTTGGGCAGCCAAACTTTGGCGTGGAGATCTTCGGGAAGTAAAGTGGCTAATTCATCTCGTGTTGTCGTCCAGTCTTGTGTTCTCATATCCTCGCCGTCATTGTTTTGCGTTTCAGCGGCGTCGTCTCCATCCATCCAAGCCTTCAGCCCTTCCAGGGTGTAGAGTTGTTCGCTTGTAAAATCGCCTTCCAGGAAGTCATCCTTTGTCCCCATGCTGTCCATGAGTCCAGCCTTTTGCTGGTTAGCATCCATGCCATAGAACACCAAATCCTCGTCATCAAACTCCAACCTTTTGAAAAAGCGCTGCAGAATAGCCGCCCAAATATGGCGTTGAACGATCACCTCGTTGTCCAAATAAATCACGGGAGAATTTTCAGGGTGGTCAATGATATCGGAAGGGTTGCTGAAAAAGTGTTGCGCATACGGCTTGTTATCGTACCAAGACAACGCCACGCACACTTCAGCACGCCCTCGTCCAGCGCGCCCAACCCGTTGTTGGTAATTCGCTCGCTCTCTTGGAACGGTGCGCAGGGCGACAGCAGTCAAAGAGCCAATGTCGATGCCGACTTCCATTGTTGTTGTGCATGAAAGAATGTCAACGGGTGACTCTGCGGCCGTGAATTCCGTATCGTCATCCGGGACCACCAACGGGATATCTTGGAACAACATCTCAAAGCGCTCGGCATGACTGTACATTTCGTCTTGACTGGTAGGGTCGTTGATCTGAGCTGTATGCTCTTCGGCTCGGACAAGTGTAATCGCCATCTTTTCAACATCTGAATTCAGAGCCGCTCTTGCGGGTTCTCGCCAAGGCTCTTCAACCCGTAATCGGATGAGTGGCTCCTGTGGATCATAGTGGCGGATGAGATCGTCCCCGTTCGCGCCACACTTTGCGCACGTTTTGGTGAACACTTCAAGGGCGTGCATCAAGGTTCCACCGCATCTGACGCACATCAACACGCCTTCTGTTTGATCGGATTTGTTGACCAACTGAAGGTGCTCTGCTCGCGCAAAATAACGTCCTTCTGCATTGCTCCTGAGGAATGGGTTTTCCGAGTCGAGTTGGTTGTAATTTGGAAACAGGTCCTTGATATCATTGAACGATGGTGCCGTCCTGACCTTCAGAACTTGGTCGAAGTAACGGGTAAGTTGGCCAGATGTAGCGCCCCATTTATCTGGATGCTTTTTCAATTTGTATTCACGAGGATGGGCTTTTGCCGCGTGGATGTTGTACATGACTTTCTCTGCATCTTTGATGCCTCTGGAACTGTCTTTCCCGGTCAAATTGAGCTCGTAGTTCCCGGTCGACATGATCGGGAAACGGGCAGATGCCTCATACAATACACGCAGAGCCTTTCTTTGTTCACCTGATAGGTCATCAGGTAAATCACCGTCTTCTTGTTTGTTTGAAATCGCTCTCTGGTAATTTTTGTCGATCAGTTGTATCGTACCAATGCCGAGGTCCTCAAGTGAGAAATCTCTGGAAGAAATGAAATCGATCAGTTGGGTGAAAAAGAACGTGGGAACATTCGTACCGCCTTTCATGTATTTGTTGATGTTGGAAATGGCATGTGTTTTGAACTTTGAGAGCCTGTCGGTCGCATCAGCATCAGTGGCAGAATAAATCAAGCATTCAATAGATTGCAAGCCCAGGCAAAGACTCGCGTATTCAGGCAACGAATTGTGCTCTTCTCGAATCATGAGGGCTGCTTTTTGCACACGTTTGTCGTAGGGCTGAAGCGGCGTGAATTGCTTGAACCACCAAGCCATCACCCGCAGGCTTCGTCCACGCAAAGCCTGCATGCTGCTTCGACGCTCACTGATTTTTTTCTCTGAAATATCAAACAAGCCCATGAGTTGTTCATCAGTGATGTTCCTTGATTGGTTGAGCAGGCCCCAACGTTCTGCGATGTTTTCGCATTCCATCTTAGGGATTCCGCAGCCCGCTGCATCCATTTTTTGCTTGAGTTGGTCGGCGTCAATGGAGGCACCTCGCAGGGCAGCAAGGGCATCTCCTTCTGATTCAACGGCACCGATCGCCTCTTTCAACAACAACAACAGGCATCCAAACCGTCGTTTGGAGAATTCGGAAACAGTTTCATTGAGAATTCGGCGAATGAGAACTTTGTTTCGTATGTGTTTCAGAAGAGCGAAACCTGTGCTTTTGTCAAGCGCTTTCCTGACCTGATCCATGGTCCCTTCCATGAGACCATTGCGATTCACGGGACTCACGAATAATTCAGCCATCGTTATCGAATCAAGGTGATCTCCTTCAATGTCCTCAAGATCGTCAATGAAATCGTGGACGAAGGTTTCATGGATTCCATTTGGTCCAGGAATGGAGTAATTCTCGGTGAATTTGATCTCTGCTAGACCGGCAAGATGTCGACTCATGATACCTTCACGATTGTTGGCAAACATGGCCTTGGGATTGAAATAATTCGCTGTTTCCTCAAAGGGATCTTGCATAGCGGCCGTGATGTGAATAACATACAGTGGGTACAGGTCGGCTAGACTGAACAGTTTGTGCTGCTCTTGTGCAAGCGTTTTATACCATTTACTTTCAATCAGATGAAGGATGGAAAGCCGAAGCTCATCGTTGTTGGCAAAATCTTGGACGGTTTTTGCTAGACGGGCCGCTCGTTGTCGGCCGTCGGAGAAAATCAAGACTTTTTTGCCCCGATTTGGGGTTGGGATGTCATCGTCATCGTCCTGACTTTGATGCAAGCCCAAGGAGAGCGAGGAAAAGGCCTGATCGCCCCTTGTCATCAAACTCGTGATCTGATCCGATTGACGGAGGGCGTGATTCGTTTCGCACTGGAAGCATCGTGTCTGATTGAATGAATATCTCGCAACGCAACCCGATTCCTTGAAGTTTGAAGGCGTGTCCTCCACCATTGCTTCATTGATGCGTGGAAGGTAGGCTGGTCTGAAATGCTTCAGAATATTGGTTTGTTGACTCGCTTTGGAAGTATTGAAGTATTCAAACGTACAAAAGCGCATTTGATTTCTATGAAGGAACAAATCTGGCGGCCGACTAAACACGATATCACGCGTTTGGAGATGTTTCGTGGTTTCTTTCTTATCTGGATCGTAGTGATCCGCCACATAGACCTCGAATTGAACGGTTTGTTGGAGCGGAGAGCCAAAGGTACGGGTTGTCGTTGATAGATTTTCGATGAGTTGTTCAGCAATTGATTCACCCTCTGTGTTGTTGCCTTGATTGCTGACGAAAACCTGTGCATAGGCTCCACCACAGCGGCGGCAAGAATGGACAGGATAAATTGCAGCGGGTTGGTTTGAACTGATGTTGGGTGTTTTTGTGGTCTGTATTCTGTCCTCTGCGAGGTTCCAATACAACTCCGTGAGCCCTCTGTACAAAAGGTGTGCACGAATACCAAGGAGGGGATCTTTTCGATTTGGGATGTTCAATTCTCCTTTTAGTGCAGCAACAAAATTCAGAATTAATTCCATGGCGTGTACGGCACGGTTTTCGCTGGATCCCAACAGCGATTCAGCCAGTTCGGACATGGACCGTGCTTTTTGGCTGAGAAGATCGTACATTTTCGCATACAGTTGATGCTTTCTCGCAAAGTTGAACCATGCCTCATCATCTGTCGGGTCGGAAGGTGTGTCGGGCATGGAAGCGAGCGCTTTTCGTATGTTTTCGTCAGATGCATCGAGGTCAGTAGTTTCCAAAGCACGTATCCATGCCTCCGGATCAAGATGCGACAAGTCAGCCATGGATTCTGGGATTTCCCATTTCGTCCCGTTGATAAATGCCGTTTTGTCATCTTCAAACCACGATTGCGGTCGGCCAGTGAGCCCCTGAACAAAGACCTCCTTTTCCCGATCGTCGTTTCCAAGGGATGCTGAGGTTAAGATGAATTGGATTTTTTCTTCTTTTCCAGCAATGCCCAAGGCCATTCTCAAACGGCGTAGAAGCATACCGATTTCCGTTCCAAGAGCGCCTTGATACAAGTGGGCTTCATCCAACACCAGCACCAGTTTGTTGTCGTCCTTTTGGAGCCAATCACGGGTCTCTTTGAACATGATGTGTTCCAAAGGACGTTTTAGCATGTATTCCAGCATGCTGTAGTTGGTGATCAGCACATCCGGTGTGCCGCCTCCGTTATTGTTGTCGTTGATCCGCGGTTGGCCGCCCGTCATGAGATAGTTGTACCCAACGTTGTGCATTTCATGCCTCATCAACAATTCCCTGTCTTCGTGGCGCGTGATGAGACCGTCTTTTGCGTCTTCATTGAGGAAGCGATCGAGGCTCCAATATTCGTCGCCGTCATCGGTTGTTTTTGGTACGCCTTTGGCGGGGATCAGTCCCTTTGCCATCATTCTCAAGTACAGTCCTTTCGGACCTGCATCCGGACCTGTTTTCGGATTATTCTCCAATTCGGTGAACTTCCTAACATACGCTGTGCCCGATCCGCCCTTCTGGACTTTTGGATTCTTTCTCCCTCGGGCCGTTTTGTAGGCATACGGCCCTGAGAATCGAGTACGGCCGGTGTAGGAGCCAAACTGGAAGAAGCGATTTTTTGGTTGGCCAGATTCACCATCCACGCCTTGATGCAAGGCTTCCATGGAGAGCACTTTAGCAAGTTCATAATCGCCAAGAAGGGTGCGCATTCTCTTGAGTTGATCGCCGACGAGCGCATTCATGGGATAAAGCACGATGGCTTTCATGCCCCGGATTTTGTCAGGCACGCCCCCGTCAAGGAGCGTCTTTTTTTGTCGAGTCGCAATCTCATGCAAGTGGCCGAGCACGGGGTAGAGGAAACACTCCGTTTTTCCTGAGCCTGTCCCGGTGCTCACCACAAAGTCTTGCTCTTTTGCCCAAGCTTCGATCGATTCCGCTTGGTGGACGTAGGGGGGGAAGATGTCCCCTCGTTTTTGTTCGTGCATGGATTTCAAGAATGCGATGAATTCTGATTTGGACGGTATACGTGTTTTGAGGCCGTCAAACTGGCCCTCCAGGGGTTTGTACTTTGGAAGCGCCTCAATCCAGGGTTCTTTGGTCATGTTGAGGTTTGAGGCACCGGGATCCGTGAGTGCATCGTAAGAATCTTGCATTTTTTGGCTACCGATCAATGGATAGGAGCGCCGAATGGTGTTCTTCAACCTCATATTGAGGATTCTTTGTGTTTTGGTCAGACGCATGCTATAACCATCCATTCACTCTTAATATTGCTTTCTTCATGTTGGCATGAACTTCAGATTGGTCTGTCAAGATTGACCAATACATATGCCTGCCTGAAATCCCTAAACTTCCGAGTTGCTCAAATTCATGTTCGGGATTTCGAGACATCTTCGCACAAATCCTGAACGCTTTGGTCAAGTCTCTGTACAAGGTGGTCAGAAGCGTTCTTCTCAGCTCAGCCTCCTTCGTGAAACTCAGATCTCCTAGGTCGCTTTCAAACTTCAATCCAAGGAAGTCCGGGTGAAGTCCAAGTTGATACGTTCTTTCGTCCTCATTCACTTCGAAACCAATGTTGACGAGTCGGTCAAAACCGTCTTCCACTTCCTGAAATTTGATGATCAAATTTACCTCTTGATCATCAATCTGCAGTGTCAAAGGTGGTCCTGAGGCGAGGATATTGATGTCTCCCCGCATTGGTTTTGATCCCCTTTTGCCATATAGTGAATGACAAAAGGCGTATTGGCCTTCTACATCCATGGCAGGTTGATAGGTGAAAAAGTCGTTATCCACTTCCGAAAGTTCCTTTGCCTGTTCCAACCAAAAGCGAATGTACTGGGCAGAGTTGAAGAGAACATCATCACCCAACAACAATTGATCGAACGACATCCTTGTTGCACCGGCTTCAATAGCATCCGCTTTGATCAATCGCAGGCCGGTGGAGTACAAGCGAAGCCGTTCTTGGCTCGGTGAGTGGCCAACATCCGATTTGACCTGGCGGGTTGTACGGGCATCGAGCACGACAGCCCACTCAGAATCACCGGAAGCGTAAGCATAAGCAGGTTCTGTTTGGCGACACCAATTGTTCCCCTCTGAAGCCTCAACACCTGGGATATTTTGCAGGATCTCGCGATGCGGCATCTCATGTTCGCCGCCAGCCTGAGGACCTCCAACCCAATCGCTCTGGAGAAGGGAGTGGGCAATTCCCGCACGCTGATACAAAAGCGTTGATGACACACGGGAGCCAGGTGTGCTCTCAAGAAACTCAATCAAACACCTGAGCATCTCTTGAGTGTGAAAATCGGTCCAAACACTGGGGAGGTTATCGTTTTCTTGGCCGCGGACATGGCAACGGTTCCAATGTTCATAGTGAACAGGATCATCAATTGAGCGGTGAGAGGAGATCGTGAATCGAACCATGGGGTCGTCTTGATCCTGAAGCCGCTGCCCCCTCATGAAATACTCTGCTCTTAGTGAAGATAAACCGGTTGCTACCTGAATGCGCATTCCTAAATCACCTCAATTTCAGTGAAAACCGTGTATCGGAATCCCCAGACGTTGTCATCTTCTCCGCACCAGTTTTCGCCAGATTTGGTAGCCATTCCTTCGCGAACAAAAGGTAGGCAAAGCCCGAGGATGTAAACTCCAGGCATTTCGAAGACCGCTCTCCCGTTTTGGAGGAAAACGTCACGACCATCCATCCAATCTCTCTCGCCGAGAATTAAGGGTGCCTCGAGATCTTCAAACATGGCAAGGGTGCCGTCATCCCCGATGAAATCATGAGATTGAATGTCAAACATGACAAAGACTTCAGGAGGATGGTCGTAAGGATAGGCAATGATCACCGGGTAGAAATTTTCTGAACGTATTCCCTCCAACTCAACCTCCTTTCCAACTCGGGAAATTTTGTGGTTGATGGCATCGGTTGAAGGGGGCCGCAGACCTTTAGCGCGCTGTTGCATCCGCATGTGAAGCGTCGGCTTCCATGATACCAATTCAGGCCTTTCAAGAGTGAATTTCTCAGCCGAATATGCAAGCTCAACGGTTTCGATTCGAGGCTCAATCTCAATGGGGGAAAAATACGGGTGCCAGGGGGCGACCAACCGAAAGTGCCCCATGGTGGGACGGCTGTGGATTGGGAACAGGAGGTTAGATTTGTTCGGGAGGAGGTACATGATGTATTCGTCGTCCAGAAAAAGTTGTAATTCAAACTGTTCCAACATTTCGAATTCAGCAAACGGCGTGGAATATTCGACTGCCACCAGGCGATTCTGAGCGACAAAAGCACGGATCTCAACTTCAGCCATGGTTCGTTCTGAGAAATCCAGTGCCTCGTCGATATTTACAGTCAACTCTGTTCGCGCATCGTAGGTGGCAGAGGATAGGACAAGGTTGGTTGAGTAAGTTCCAGTTGTTGTAGGTGAGATGAAAAAAGACAGCCCATCGGGTGAACTTTCAACTTCAAAACTCCCGATTGGTGAGAGAGACAGCTCAAGATCATCCAGGAGATGCTCGGGGTATTCATCCGGCCGCGGAAGGCATACTTGCATGACGATTTTATTCTCCTTTTCAACTTGGACAACCGATACGTCTCGACCGATGATCTCATTGAAATCCCAATTCAGGGTTGAAATACGGCATCGGATCAATTCGCCTGATCTATCGATGATGTCTGACCATTCTTCCTTCGCATCTTTACCTCTGAGCGTGTAGAATGTCTCGCCACAAGTTGAGGTCGTGTGTTGGTTCATTCGAGTTCCACTGGCATCGAACCAAGAAAGAAGATGTCGATGGGTCGATGGAATCGGTAATTCAATCCCAGGTTCGCCTTGAAAACATGAAATCTCTAGGTCCTGATCAAACAATAGTGAGGACCTATAGCGCACTTCCATTGTGTGCACGTGGACATCATTTTTCATGAGGCGTACAGAGGGAGTGTGTCCAATCATGGTGCATTTGTTCATCAATCTCCCGTTAGATTGTGCCAACTCGACCTTTGCATCTTCGGGTGATGGCACCAATTCTTGCGGGAGAAGGACATAGGGGGAAGAAGCGTCCCAAAAAGCAGGCACGCCAGGCAAGGGAGGAGATTTGATGGTGATTCCCTGACGAATGGGTTCGAACCCTTCGATGGAGATGCAGAGTTCGGTTCTGCCGATGGTTGTCGGCTTCACAATGTACTCGTCGCCTTGGCGTTGAATCTCAAGAATTTCTGGTTCGCATGACAATACAAACGGTTGATTGGGATGATACGCCGATGTTGAGCATGCTACTGATGATATCGCTTTGTGTTCCCCCAATCGAATGGATTCGATCTCAGATACAACAGTCTCGGTTGAATATCCATGTCCGGAAATCTGGAGTTCCCCATTTTCATCATTTTTTGGAACGGAAAATACGAAGCCTTGTTGTTCGTTGGTCAATGTTCCGATCAAGTTGGATGAGATGACCTGAATAACCATGAGTTTCAAACCTCCAAATGAAGACTGCAATGAGACAGTTCTCTTTCTAAAATGGTGCTCTTTAATTCTTGGATGTCCACAGAGGTGACGCCCTCTCGAAGGCCGATGAAATTGAGGCTAACGCCCAACTTGTTTTCGGCGTGAATGATAAGTTCAAACCCGCCAGATTCCAACTCGCGCTCTTCGAGAGTGAAATTGTTGAGTCCTTCAACTTCATCAACTGGGGCGTGAACTCTTACTCTGTATACGAGGAGTGGTTGCAGGCGTCCGCCCCGAGTTTTTGTGATGAGAATTCCCACATGATTTTCATTCAGTTTAATCACTGAATCATTATCCAGTGCTTGTGTGATGTCGCCATTTAACTCATCAATCGCATGAAGATTGAGTTTATTTCCGAGTTGGAAGGGTCGACCGTAGCCGCTGTAATTTTGATGTATGTCATTGAAGACACGCGCAGCCATTGAATTGTAAGCGCCGTAGATGATATGGATTTTCGCGCCATTTTGGTCAAATCTAAACCGTGCATTGCTCCCCCAGGCCCGGATTTCATCATCCTGTGGGGGCAAAAAATCCTGCACTTCTTTGATCTGTTTACCCGGAATAAGGAGCAGAAACCTCCGCCCATAAGCATAATTTTGACGTTGGGCAGTTTGGCCGAATTCCATAAGTCGCTCGTAAATGACATCGGATTGAGCATTTCGAGTGGATTCCACCAGTAGGGTGGGTTTCTCAAGATCGATGGACCAATTTTCAGGGATAAACGATCTTAGGTGCGGTCGCTCTTCGTCGTTGGACGTGCGTCCTAAATTCAGATTGCGTCTGTTGTTTTCGGTTCTGACCGAAGCAGCCTCTCGGATTTCAATCGAACCTTCTCCGTCATCACGCCATGCATCTGCGTACTTGGGTATGTCATCGCACGGGCATTCTGCCAATGTACTGTGCCAGTGCGAAAAGAAGAGTTCTGACTCGAAATCGACTCCCTCATCGATTTTGTCAAAAACAGCCTGGAGTTGAATATGTTCATTGCTGTTGTAATCGCCTTTTGTATATGGGGATTTGAACTTAAGTTGGTAAAATCCGGTGCGCATGTTCTGGCCCTCATGATCAGGATGCATGTTGGTACCACTCGGATATTTGTACCTGCAGAGAATTGGCTCCCGTGTGTTTCCAACAGGGTATGCAAGATCTTTTTCCTGCCATTCAATCACGACGCTAGAGGCTCCATAGGCTGCAGAATCCACGTTTTCCTTCCGAGTAAATCCACTCAACCGTTGATGAGCTTCAAATCGTTTACGAACGCAAAGTGTGAGGTAATCCAACGGTGTCATCAACCGTGCCTCCCCCCCACATGAACATCCCTCCATGTGCCATGCGAGACCGTGGGAAGCCATGCTTTCCGTACATCTGTGACGAAGTATTAAGCTTCTCTCGTGCTTATTGCCAATCTAACCCTCTCAAGAGATGCAGAAAACCCGTTTTCACGGAGTGCCCGAAGTGTAGTTTGAATGGAAGGAGGACCTTCTGGAAACATCTCAGCGATCGTTGCGATCAAATCTTCATCACTGAGCCGCACCCTCGGGTTTTTCTTTACGGGCACTGGTTTTGGCAATGAATCGTTCAGCCAGTGCTCAAGCACCCGTGTTCGGAATTCAGTAAAGCCGGCTTTTATTGCCTCCCGCTGCCCTATTTCTCCTCCCACGACCTCGACATCAATACCGTTGAGATGGGGCCGAAGATGATCAGGCAAACTGCCCATCACGTACACCTTCATGCTGGGGTTTTTCTCGAGAATCTCCCCCCTTAAGCTGGGTATGACGGCTTCCATGTAGGCTGTCGGCAAACAGATAACAGCCTCGTTCGATTCTGTCCATTCCACTTTACTCCACTCTGAACCCTCCGTTTCATTGAACCTCCCGCTCTCCCAAAGCGTCCTCATTTTGGACGGGGTCATGATGCTACCCGAAGCACAATGCACCTCGTAACTAGGAATGGTGTCTTCATGACGTCCATCACTCGTAGGGCCTCGAAGTAACCCCCCTCCTGCCGAGACCACGAACACCCGCCAGGGCTCAATGGACGTCGAAATCAAGTTGTTTTGTTGCCGAAACAAGTGACCCATGTACATCTCGCTTACAGGTCGCTGGTTGGAAGATTTCCATGCTTTGTTCCACGCTTCGATGTTGGCGTGTGGCCCCCATGTAAGCGCAGCCGTCGCTGCTTGGGCTTTCTTTGCCGAACACACTAGGAAGTAATACCTCATGTTGTCACTTCACTTAATTGGTGCCCAATTTGCCAACCATGTATATTGGCGGACCTTTTCAGGGTCACTGGCTGTTTCAACATACTGTTCCATTTTGGTCATGATGTGGTCAAGAACATGGGCATCGTGGGCAGCTCGTCCCATGTTGTGTTCGGTTGAACCTCGCATTCTCGGGTCTGAAGCATGGGGTTTTCCTCCGTTTCGCTCACAGATCTTACTCTGACAAGGATGCTGACGAAGGAAGGCGCAAGCAGCGCAATCGCAAGCCGTTCTTTGCTCAATTTCGGCACCGATGATGGGTTGAGGGAGTGGGTCTGAGGACCATTCCCAGTCTTCGTAAGGGAGGTCTTTCACCCGCTCACGGGTATAGAGTTCAGTTGCCGTCGTGGGGCCTTTTGTAAGCCCGTCCCAGTCAGGTTCCTCACGCTTCATCCAATACCAACCGTTCACACCGCCTTCATTTGCAAGTTTTGAGCCATCAACGGAATCCACCCCCAATCGCAACCACCATCGTTGCCATTCAGGGCTGTTCAGTCCCAAAATATGCAATTTCATTTCACGGTCCTCGCATATGGCGAGGATGCTTTTTTTTCCGATTTTTGGTTTCTTGAGATTCGTTATGCCTGCTACGATTTTCAAGGCTTTTTTCTTGTTTCCAGCAAGCGGCACCATGCTGCCGAGGGCGACATATCTGTATCCTTCTTTGTAGTAAAAATCAAGCATTTCAAGCCGCTGTTTTTGTGTTCGTCCGTGGATTACGCCCACTGGCGTTACCTTTCCCTTGCCGCGTTCCATGCAGAGTTCGAAAAACTTCTTTGCATGGTTCAGCGTGAATTTGACTCTTCTTTCTGCGGTCCGTCTCCCCATTTTTTTGTCGAGGATATGATCTGGCGAACAAAGAAGAATTTCTTCATATCGCTCGGCATGTTGGACGTGGGCTTTTTCGTATCGCTCCCATACTGTCAACGCATTGACTTCGTCGCCGTTCTTGTATTTGGGCTCCTTCATTTTTCGATACTGATAGGCTCCACAATCGGCAAAAATCCGTTTGATGTTGAACGCACTTTTGTGGACACCTTTGTGCTGATTGGTTCGCGTGTGTAGTTCGTGGCGATAGGAAACTGATATCAGCACATTTTCAACAAGGCGCTTCGGGTAAAGCGACAAAACGCTCTCTCGCTGGACGCCACCGTCTTCGGTCGGGTATCCGATGTTATCCCCGTCGGCCAAGGCCACAAATAACCTCACAACGATCCTCCCCTTGACCTTATTATGCGAGAAGATGCATATGAGCTTTCGCTACCGTTTACGTTGCTTCGTCGCTCCACAATCCTAACCGTTGGTTGAATCACCCGAGTTCTCACTCGTCAGCAACTCCACCACCTTTCTGACGTCATTGAGAGGTAGAGTTCCGGAGTTCTTTGCTGTTGATGAAAGTTGAACCGTTGTGATGCCCTTCTTTTCTTTCGCTTCCCACAATTCAGACAATTCCAACGACGAAAGATCTGCATAGATTTCCAGCTTGAGGGCGGCCGCCATGGGCAGGATTTTGAGAACGACTTCATCGTTTGAGGTTGAATGGAATGAAACGGCGCTTTCTCCGATGTTCATGGTCGTGCAACTTTCGAGTTGTTTGATGTCTACTTGGAGGGCTGAGACCAACGGCTTGTTCTTCTCTCCCATCAACTCCATGATGTCAACGAGCGTGCTCTCGTTCCATTCCAATGCTTTGTTGGCGGCTTCTCGATAAGCCTCGCTGGTTCCTTGAATCAAGTATTTCATCCGGCGCTTGAACTGTTCGATGGCTTGAGCCACCTTGGCGTGCGTGGCGTAAAGTTCGCCGGCGTGTTTTGATGCGTCGTTGAGCAAGGCCTGTCCAGTTCGGGTGATGGCGCCAAGGTTGGTTTGGGCTGAGTTCAGAAGTTCGAGTTCCTGCCCCAATTGTTCGAGCAAGGTTTGGACTTGGTGGCTCACACCCGATCCGACATGTCCTGCAACGAGATCGGATTTGACGATGTGACGCAACAGTTCCCAAGCCACGAGGTGGCGTTCTTGTTGGTGGTTCTCGTTAGCAATGAAGAGGGCCAACTTTCCTCCTCTACTCTCAAGTGAAAAATGAGGCTTTCCGGTGATGGGCGTCTTCATGGACACCATCATGCCGTAGCTTGCCGCTCCTTCTTCCAAATCGTCCCAAAACTTCTGAACCTCGCCTGATGGTACCGGTTTGGTGTATTGCTTGATTTCGAGACGTACTTCCTCCAAGTGAGGGCCCAAATCCGATGAAATGTTCATCGAACCAGTGATGTCCATTTCGTGACCTTCATTGCTGATGATTTCGAACGAGTCACCTGCCGCATGGAATCGCGTTCTGAACTGATTTGCAGCGATGTCCTCTCCCATCGCACCGATGACGGAGGCGTTCTTGGTTTTCCCTTGGAATTCTTCCATGGTGTCGATCAATCTGTCAATTCGGGTGTCGAGCGTGGAAAAGAGCCCACTCAACACTTCTTGGCTGGTTGAGAACGTTGCAGCCAATTGAACCGTCCGACCAAGATTCACAAGGGAGCGCAGGACTTCCTCGGGATGTTCTTGGGTTTCGAGGTAATCTAGCAAGTCCATGTCTTGCTCTTCATCAAGTAAGATTGTAAATTCATGTACGGAATGCCCGCCGTCTTCTTCACCCATGTGGGATAGGAGGTATCGAGGTTATTTCAAAACTGCTCCGAGAGGAATTCGAGCCAGTCCTTGCCTTCCATGCCTTCCCACATCATTTCCACGCCCCGCTCCCAATGAAGGCGAAACAGCTCGCGAACTTGATGTGGCTCGGCTTCTGGTTCTGCGACGGCCAACATGACCAAGAAGAGCGCCAACTCCGATTTGAATAGCGTTTTTCCTCGAATAGATTTCCTGTTCAGCACCGTCAACCCTTCAGAAATCGGTTTCGCTTCCCATTGTTGAGGCACGGGCCCGGCCTTCATCGAAAGCGACATGGCAAACCTTGAGACGATGTCCTCCGAGCAACCGAAGCTCTTGCTGATCTCTTTCAATCGCTGGTGGGTGGGGATACTGCTCGCGAGGGTGATGCTGAGCAATGTTGCTTCGAGTTTCGCTATCATGCATCCACCTCAAAAAAGTCCGCAAGAGAACCGACCTCAAGTTTGACCTCCGCATCACCGGATTCCTTCAGGAGAATCTCTTGGCCAAGGGCTTGGGCGCCCTGAAGTTCCTGGTACAAACCACCAGCGAGGTCGTCACTGGTGGCCAAAACGATGACCTGGTGGGAGAGTTGAGGATAAAATTTCGTGACCGAGTAGCCTTTGTGGCGTTTGTCCATACGGGACGTGGGGGTGTCCACCACGACAGGAAGTGCCGTTTGCGCCTGTCGACGCAGAGCGTAAAGCAGGCTCAAGCCGACATGTTGTTTCTCGGTGGCCGAGAGGTCACGCTCGAGCCAATTGCCCGAAAAGCCCGCCATGGCGATATCGACGTGGTAGTTTTCGGGGTTTACACGGATGTGCTTGATTCGCCTTGCTTTCCTTGAAAGGAGTTCGAACCCTTCCTCGAAGGCGTTGCTCAAGGGTTCTGCCATCTGGTCCCGCCGGCGTTCAGCATAGTTTTGCAGGACGGGTTGGATGGCATCGATAAGATCGATGAGGCACTGCTGTTTCGAATCGCTGGAGGTGCTGGCCCGAAGGGCATCGATTCGGCCGTCATCTTGGTTTTGTTGGTACTCCATTGAGGCCAGGGAGGTTCGCAATTGTGCGATGTTGGCTTCCAAGCGACCAAATTCAGCCGACACCTCCTCAAGTCGGTCGGCGATTTCTCCCAAACCGACCTGTTGTGATGCCTGGTTGAGGTTGGTGGTGTTGGTTCGGTGGGCGTTGAGGGTGTCCACGGCCCGCTCAAAGAATCCCTCGATGGCTGGCTTTTTTTCTCCAACATGGACCGCATGTTTGAGCGTGAACGCTTCGAGTGAATCGGCGGTCAGAAACCGAAAGGCCGATGGAAGGTTGCTGTGTGTTTGGCTCAGTCCCGCTTCGGCAGTTTGTTGAATGCGCTGTTTAATCGCCTTTTCGAGTTTGGGTTTGACCTCGTCCAGTGTAGTTTCCAACATAGACAAGACTTGTTCTTGAATCGTGGCGTTGCGGAGGGTTTCGACCGCTTCCGTGTGGCCGATTTCATCAAGTTCCAGTTGTTCGGCTTGAAGCAAAAATGGTGCGTTCAAAACCAACCATTCCATAGCTTCCTTTCGTACCTGGGCAAGCCTTGAGTTCGATTCCGCAAAGGCGATGCGTAGTTTTCCGAGGGCAGAGCCCGCTTCCTCAGAAGACATATCGAGTTGCTGCCTAAGTTCGCTCCGCTGGCGGTCAAGGTCTCCGAGTTGCGCAGTAAAATCCCTGATTTGGTCGTTGTGAACTCGGATATTCTCCTCCCTTGTCTCACGCTCTTCAAGCAATGTTTCCAAGGATTCCCGCTCGTCTGCGGGTGCAAGAGCGGCGATGGTTTTGCGTTTCACACCGTTGAGATGGTACTTCAGCCGGTGAAGCGTTGCTTGACCGAGAACATCGTCCAACCCCTCCTTCATGTGCTGACCGAGGTGCTTGACGTCCAGCGTCCCAAGTTGCTCTCCGTCGATCAGGAAGCGTTGCGTGATGGCTGACGGGAACAACGCTTCAATCCACGAACGAATGGTTTGCAGACGTTGTTCCCCCGCCTCAAGCCGGAGAAGTTGACCGTCGATGTACAAATGAGTCTCCTCAGTGACCTCGGTCGATGCCTGTTCCAGCCAATATTGCCGATCTATGGCCACGGCACCTTCGCTGGTGTCCATCTCAAGACGAACCCCAATTTTTCCAAATCCATCGACCCAGCCCGCCGTGCTTGAATAGGCGTTTTTCAACCAAGTGTTGAACGAAAAGGCGGGGTCTTGTTTGCGTTGCTTCATGCCTTTCTCACCGTGCAGAGCAAGATAGAAGGCATCGAGGATGGTGGTTTTCCCCACGCCATTTTCTGCGGCGATCACGGTGATAGGGCCGTCTCCGGTGAGGGGGAGGGTATGTTCGCCCTTGAAGCGTTTGAAGTTCTCCACTTTGATTTGGGTGAAGACAACCATCATTCAACCTCCAAATGCTCTTCCAATTTCTCTTCAATGTTGAGTAAGATACGATGGGGCCGGGCCATGTGGGCGACCTGTTGCTCCATATCGAGCAGTTCCTCAAGCAATGTTTGGAGTTCTGTGTTCTCGCCACCGGTAACCGCTTTGATCGCCTCGGCGAGGAGTTCTGCGTCGGATTTCGTCATGACGCATCCTCCGAATCCAAACGAGCAAGGTTAACGATTTCTTCGTCCCATGTGCGATGAATGAAGGCGATTTCTTCAGGCGTGATGAGTTCCATTTCGACCTCCTCCTGAAGGGTAAGTAGATCTTCAAGCAAGCCTTGCCGGTAGGCCATGGTGTAGGAGCCCACGCCCGTGGAACCGTCTCGCTTGACCAAGGTGACGCCACGCCGGTTACGGCCGTGGACTCGGTTTTCTGGAACGTTTCGATCGTCTCGTAGGCGGTCTCGGAAGGCCGCCAACTTCGCCAGTTTGGTCACGTCGTAGATGTCTTTCTCGGTGGCAATCATCTGATTGAGCGACTTGTCTTCGGCGACCACCGTGCAGGTCCAACATCCGAATCGACTGCCAGCACAGGTTTGCTGGGACGGGTCGTGGATGACCGGGCATTCACCACCCGCAGCGTCACGGTAGAGCATGGAGAGGTCTTGATTGATGTCTTCAAAAGGGTTGGGCATACCGTTCGCCCAGTCGTGTTTGAGCAAGTAGGTCCACACGTCGTCCGTTGACCAGTTTTCGATGGGTCGAATGGTGCTGGCGGTGGGGATGGTTCCGTGGGCGTGAAGGTCAGAATCCATTCGGGTGTGGGCGTCCATGGTGGCTTTTCGGGCAGTGCTTTCGTCGAAACGAGTGCCGAGCAGAAAATGAACAACTGGGGGGTGACCAAAGACATCGGCATGCTCCTGAATGAAGCGCTGAGCGGGTCGAATCTTCATGCGGTCCGTACACCACCTGAACTCGCGAACCGGCGTGGGATATCCACGTCCGATGAGGTTGCTCCAGAAGGTCTGTTCGTGTTCGGGAACCAGTTCGATGACCTCCACAGGGAGGGCGCGGTCTTCGATGTAGAGCTTGAGGCGTTCAATGAATTTGTGAACATGGTCGATGACTGGAGGGGACTCAACCAGCGTGTTCACACAGGTGATGTAGACTCGCTTTCGGTTTCGAACCGGTGGCGGGAGCTGTTCCATGGTCTCGAGCAGGTGCATCGTCAGGGCGGTGCTGTCCTTGCCTCCGGAGAGGCCAATCACCCACGGAATGTCGCCTGTCGTCTTGTAAAGGGCGGCGAGGTCGACCATGGCTAATGCTCCACGCAAAGGGTGTATAAGGATCTCTGAGATGCGTGGTCCCCTGAATTATAGGAAGGCATCTATTTATTGATTCATCGCTTCCCACAACCATGGGGATGGAGATACGTCTTTTGTCGTCAACTGGGGGGGAAATCGGCCTCACCAATTCTGGCACGTCCTCCAAGATTCTCCTTTTTTCATCATCAGCAAGCGATGCGCCCATTCCACTTGTCCGTCCACTCTCCCCCGAACCATCCGTATCACTGGGATATACGGTCTCAGACCAAGAGGACACAACGATTCCGTCAACCTCTGTCTCAGCGATGTGGCGACACCAAGACGAGGCCATTGAATGGTACCTCGACCCGAAACGAGCCAACGGCGTTGGAATTTTCCAGATGGCGACTGGTTCAGGAAAAACCCGAACCGCCATCGATTCCATCCGGCGTGCAGTCAAGGAGGAGAAGGTCGACAAAACCGTCATTTGCATTCCAAAAACATTGGAATGCCAATGGGAAAATGAAATTCTTCAACATTATCCAGAATGTGATTTAGGGGTTTATTGGATGAAGGCCGGTGAGAAGAAGCATAGTTCATTCTTTCGAGATAACGAAAAGCACGGTGTTCTCTTGGTGAGTTTTCATTTTGTTCCAGAACTGCTAGACTTTGCTAGGGCTCATAAAGATCGCATAGGTAATACCATGCTGGTGGTCGATGAGATGCATCATTTGGGGTCGGCGAGTTTTCGTCGAAACTTGGAACAATTAGGATTGGCAGAGGATGCAGATCTCAATGATGACCAAGTCCTCATCCAGTCGCTCCAATCAGATGATTTCCACCCATTTCCTATGAGGCTCGGTCTGAGCGCAACACCGTGGAATCCTTATGATGATGCTCGAAACGAATACGTCGCTCACGGATTTGTGAACGGTGAAGTTGATTTTGGAGTTGAGCATTGGGAAGGGCACCTCATTGAGAACAACATGGTGTTTCACTTTGGATTGAAAGACGGGATTGAGCGAGGTATTCTTTGTCCGTTTGACTATCACCCACTCGATTACACCCCCTCGAAATCTGATTTTGAAGAGCGCGCTGCAGCCTTCCGAAAAATTCCAAGGGACATTCCCCAGCACCTCCGGACGATTTATGGACGAATTCAATCGGCGAAGGTGTTCAAGAAATCAAAAGAGAAATTTAACCCATTCAAGGATTGGTTGAGGCGACGGATCCGTGATGGGAAACCACTAGAACGATGCATCATGTTTGTTGCAGATCGAGATTTCGGTTCAAATATAGACACCATCCTCTCATCGGAGTTTCACATCACAGATTTTCACACTTATTTTCAGGGCGAGCAGATGGACACACTCAAACGCTTTGCGACGGGGGCCTCTCTCCAAACACCACATGGATTGAATTCTTTGATCGCCTGCGAGCGAATTTCTGAAGGAATCGATATCAAATCGGTTGATACCATCGTGTTGTTCAGTTCCGATCAGAGGCGATTAAAGACCATTCAGCGAATCGGCCGTGCATTACGAACGGACCCCGCTCGACCTGGCAAAATTGCCACCGTCGTAGATTTCATTTATGAGGATCCGGAGCACTCCGATATCGCCAGAAGAGACTGGCTCCGTGACTTATCAAATGCAAGGAGGGATCTGGATGACTGAAGAAAGCGTGATTGAACGTCTCAAGAACAAAATTCGAATTGAGGCAGAGCGCGGGCAATGGTCAGACCGCCAACTCAATGAATTACTTGCCGTGATCGATGAGGTTATCTCGGGAGAAACTGTGTCTGATTCTCGACTATTGGATCTCTTTGAACTGATCGGGAGTGTTCATGAATGAGTTCGCAGCGTCGGCTTCGAATTGTCACGATGAAGTGGCAGAATTTAAGAAATTACGAAACCGTGCCCCACCCCAGACTCGGAGCATCTGAGGCTGAATTCAAGTTGAGCGAGACAAAAACAACTCTGCTTCAAATTCAGAACAACTACGGCAAGACAACGACCATGCGCCTCCTAAGGGCAGCGTTTTCTGGCAGGGCAATAGCAAAGGAGCACTTACCTGGATATGGCTATCGAAAGGGCAACGTCGGATGGGGTGGCGACCCAAACGGTTTGGCAATGTTCAGCGTAGGTCTGACTCTCAACGACAAGTATTTTGAGATCCAACTTGTGATTAACCCAAAAAGAAAGACCCAAGAATTCTATACATACAAACCGATGGATGCGGGCTCAGGAGGAGGCAGAAGCCCAGGCTGGAATCCACCTGATGAATTTCGTCAGTTGTTCGAAAACAAAGTCGATTTTGTTGACCTTTTCATCCTCGACGGCGAGATGGCCGAAAAAATGGTAGAAGCAACGGGCGGTAAGAAAGTTCAGAAAGCGATTGAACAAGTTACCGGCCTTTCTGAGATTTGTGATTTGGTTGATACGGATTCGGGTAGCGGGAGAATCAACGAATTGGTGAACACAAAACTTCGGGAGGCCCTCGGCGACAGCGGACGCAAGCAAGACGGTTTGGACCGGAAGATCGACCGAATTGAATCACATATCAGCAAGGTTCAGAAACAAAGAGACAAGGTTGGCGAGGAACTCGATTCATTGCGTGCGCGACTCAAAAAGGTCGAGCAGGAAATTACCAAATTTGATGATAACGCCTTTCAAAACGATAAAGATCTGAAAGATGCGACAATATCCTTAGAGGCCGAGCGTGCAGAATTAGTTCGCCTTACTGATGAATGCATCTCCGATCTCTCGAACCCCCAAACGATTCTACAGGACACCGTTTGGAGCAATATTTCCCGGTTCTTTGAGGTGCAAATTGCAGGAAAATTACCACGCGGGCTGTCACAGAATTGGTTCAATGAAATTCTTGAGCAGCATGCAAATTGTATTTGCGGCACGGCCTGGACAGAAGAGATGCGAACCCATCTGCTGCAAAACAAGGAGGAATACCTCGACGATTTGTTGATGCCTCGGGTCAAGCATCTTCAAACCAACCTCGTGAATGCGGAGACCAGCCAAACATTGCAGGTGATCAAAATCAAACTTGACGAACAGCGAAGATCCGTGAAACGGGCTGAACAAAAGGTACGTCAAATCAGAAATCGGATGCCAGAAAACGAGAGAAAACTGATGGCCGCCCTTTCTTCACAGAAAGCAAAATTGGAGGGTGAGGTCGAGAATGCTCTCCACAAGTTCAGGTGTTACGATTCATCCGAGCGAGATTTCATCACAGCGAACAAATTAAATCAACACACGAATACGAATTTAGGAGCCCCCAACATCCAACCCGCAAATTTCGAGAAGATCATCAATCTGTCAGAACTGGATAAAGTTCACAAACACTTGCGCAAATTAATTCTGCAGGGCAGTAAGGCTGCCACTAAAGCCCGTGGAGCGAGCAGGATCGAAGCTGTTGTGAGTCGGGCCATCAACCAATTGTTGAACGAGGTCAAGGCCGAAATCCAATCAAAACTCAACAAGCGAACCCGCACCATGCCGGGTGTGGATGTGCGCATTGAACTTGGCCAAAAAGGCATGGAGTTCGTGAACGCCAGTGGGGAAATACAAACTGGCCTCAACGAATCAGCAAAACTTGGCGCCGTTTACGGTTTTGTCGCCTCTCTTAACGACTACTCAAACATCTCACTCCCCATCGTGGTCGATACGCCATTGGCCGGCTTCGGTCGGGGGATGGCGGTCGCTTGGCAGCAGGTGGTGCAACGCACCTTTGACCAAACAATTGCTCTGATCAATTCCTCAGAGAAGGGGAACCTTCAGGAGTGGTGGAGTGTTGGTGGCCGGAAAAATCCAGATGTCTCGTTGTTTACCTTCTTGAGAGAAAACGAAAACCCTCTCACGGGAGCAGATCACGATTGGGATGGTACCGGTGGCTTGGATTCGAAAACCACAGGGCCGATGTTCATCTCTTCGGAACTCTCAGATTTCAGAGATTACGAGCGCGATGTCTTCCAAAACAGCGGGGTGGGTGAATGAATCAACCTAGTGGAAACACGAGTTTCGTTCTTTCCGACGCTATGAGAGAATACTTCACTGCGATCGGAATTAAAGGGCAAAAGGGAGGAAGGTCCACTTCGGGTCAGTTTCCTTCGTTGATCCAGGTCTATTACATGTGCATGGTGCTAGGGGTGGCCAAAAACAAGCGAGGATCGCCCCAGCCCATGTCGAAGGACATGGTGAGGTCATGGGCGGGTTCTACCAAAGCAAATGAGGATTTGATCTCGGGTGTAGCGTTTTACAAATTTTCAGAAAGCAAAGGATACGACCTTAATGAGCCAGATATGAACGTCCTGAAGGGAATGAACGAATTCTTTCATCGACATGAGGAGTTTACTCCCGAGGCATATCTTAGCATGAACCAATTCGCTCAGGGAGGTTTCGAACTTATTGAGAAAGAAATACCTGATGAGACTGAACTCGCCGATTGGATGTCTGTCTACATTGACATGCTCATGGAGTGAACCTCATGTCTTTCACCCCCCTTCCACCTCCACCCCCTGGAGGCCCCAGAATCAAATGTCCGTTGATGAGATTCGCCCGACCTGCGGTCGCAGAGGCAATTGAGAGATTGAAAGCCCTGCATGAAAGGAATCCCGAGGTGGAACAACTCCTCGAAAATGCGATCGCTTGGCCAACGGTGGCAGCTGGCTTGACGAAAGAAGAGGTGAAGGAAATCCGCTGTCAGGCAGGGTTGATTTTGTTCACTTTCAACACGGATTTTTCGAGTCTTGATGGAAAAGGTTTGATCACCTTTTGATCCTGAAAGAATCCATCAGCCTTGCATTCTTGTGCCGCAGATTCTACCGCGATACCCACGGATGCGTTCATGACCGCGAATGGATTCCGCGACAACAGCATGGAGATTTTGTTCAATTTCATCGTTCCAAATGGAAACGGCCGAGTCAAAATTATGCATATCACACAACTCAAGCAGGGTCGCTATTCGTTGTATTTCAAAATGGGTGCCGTCATTAAATCGCCAGCGGAAATGATGCGAGCGTCCAGTTGCGGTGATCAGCGCGTTCACTCTCCGAACATATACAGGGACCAATGGGAACAAGACATCAGGGAGAAGGCACTCTTCACCGTCCACATCGTCAGGTTCCACGACGTCAACACCAGGTCATCGTCAGAATTCATTGGTGGGCCCCGCTCGGTACACGGCTACCACTCCCCCTCATACCCTCCGTAAGTAAGTCGAAACCCTTGGTTCGAATTTCATTATATACCGTAAGTGCTTCATTAATCTCATGCGCTCCATCATCACGCGGTTCAGCATCGTCAACGCCCGTGGGGGTAGCGTTTCTCAAGACATCGAATTTCTGGAAGTAGAGGAAGCGAGGAAGTTGCTGTTTGCTTCCACGATGAAGGACGAACGGCACATTCGAGACAACATCAATCACCATGAATTCCCTTTGGAATTGTTTAACATTCAACCGTCACTCCTCAGCAATGTACTGTATGGAGAAAATGGTTCTGGGAAGACCACATACCTCAAGCTCATGCAAGATGCAGGCTCCTTCATTCAATCGATTTTCAATACATCCCAAAATCGAGGCACAGCTACGAAGGAGGACCTCATGGATTGGCACAAGGGGAATCTACCAAGAATGTATCAGCATCCTCAAAATCAAAGCCACATCAAATATGAGGACCTCAACGACAATCTCGTCGTCGAATCCATTCGCTCCACACTAAAGCCGATCAACAAGGACAGAGAGACCATGGCAAAAGCCCACGATTACTTCCTGCCGATGCGATCATCATTCAACCTACAAATGGAAGGTGTCTTTGCACCCCATGGAGTATGGCAAGACGACCATTCAGGCGATATGAAATTTTCATGCCAAATCAAACCCATGCGCGATTTGGGATTTGCCTGGGAAGATAACAAGCGGCTCAAGAATATCAAAAATCTCGACGGAGTTTTTTACATGATTCATCTTCGATTGGATGCCTTCGGAGATGACTACATAACTGAAATCTCCGAGAGCCCCGACAACGCCCTTCTTGACATCAAAAAAGGGGCCACTGAGTTTCGCCCTTACTGGGCTGAACACAACATACCAATTCTTGTGCATCCAAGCGAAGGAGTTCTTGCACTGGGGCGTACAGTCATCAACCCAGAAGTTGGCGTGTCGGATGAATTCAAGTGGGAAGATGAGCATGGTGACCGAGGAGACTTTTTCGTTGATGCCGAGGATTCGGAGGGAAACACCAACCCCGAATTTTCACTTTTCAGGAACCTTGTCGTTGGTCAATTGATGGGTGACCTTGACCCAATTGAAAAAGTTGATATTTTCTCCCCAGCCTGCGAATTCTTCCGCCATGCCGCCTTGTATGTCCGAGGGGGTTTTCCCTCAGATTTTTTCCTCTGTCCTACCATGCAATTAATGACCGATTCATCCTCAAAACCAATTCAGTTGCCTTCTATGATCGAAGAAACCCACTTCAGGCTGTATGAAGATTACCACTTGGATGGTGCCGTGGATGGTTTTGATGATGAAAACCCTTACAGTGATGACGAAATAGATTGGTTGAACCTGTTTTCTGGAAATATGGACCACGTCAGGGATTTGGTTCAACACATCAGGTCCGTCTACTCTTTCTCACCAGATTACACGCCGACGCCGATGTCGTTCAAGAGCCCAAAACCAGGGAGATTTAGTGATCGATTTGTCAACAACGAGCCATCGAAGTACCTGCATCTCATGTACACACTCAATCCCCCAGAAAGGGCAATAGATGGAGTGGTTGAAAGCATTAGTTTAGAGTCACTTCGTGGCAATCTTGAACTTCAACTCTCGACGCTCGAAGAAATATACGAGCATCTCGGTTCCACTCTCGAGATGCCTTGGGCACCTCTTCGAATAAGGTGGGGAGACGACTCGGATCCAGTTCAGTCTGACTTTGAAGAAGGAATGGAGTATTTCAAAGAGAAGTATTTGGCCATGGGTTTCAACGAATCTGAGCAAGAAGGTGCTGCCAAAGCTGAAATAAAAAACTTCATTGTTGAACAACTGGATTACCTCTGGTTCGTGGGTATGCCGAAGGAAATTGCACGTCAAAGATTGCGAATGATGAAGGAACTTGTTGGAACGCATATCGGTTTAACCTTCGGTAATCCACAGCATAACAACTCTGATAAGGATAAAGAATTATTCTCACCAGACAACATATGGAATCTCAAGTCAAAGAAGAAAATCGAATTCAAGCACCTCTCCAGCGGGCAGCGCAACCTCTTCTCGTTGATCTCCATTCTTGGGAGCGAGGGAGAGGGGCCCATCCTCATTGATGAACCTGAACTCTCCCTCCACATGGACTGGCAGCTGGCCATGAAGGACATCGTCCAGTCTTTGGTGAATCATTCCAAACGTCAAGTCTTCATCGCATCGCATTCTCCAGACGTCATTTTGAAATTCGACGATCGCTCGTTCCCGCTCTTGGGTGAAGAAGTGAGTGATATCGATGCGTAGACGGTTTTCGAACGACCTCGTTCCTGACGAGGCGGTGTTGAACCGAATTCGTGCACGTCGAAAGTTTGGGCGAAAATTACTCGTTGTTGAGGGCCAAACAGACATAGAGTTCGTTGAACAGTACCTCGACCTTAACCCCGATGTACAAGTTGTGATTTCAAACGGGAAACACAATGCGATTCAGGCCATGGAAGAACTCGGGCTAGACAAAGAGGTACTCGCCCTAGTCGACTGGGATTACGAGTGGCTTGATTCAGACAGCCTTGCTTATCCACGACCTCACATGTGTGCCTATGATGGTCATTCGCTCGAATCGTTCAAGTTCTTTTTTGGAAGGCCGTTTATGCCAGGGATCGATACAATCTGTGCTCGCTGGTTGGGAATTCTACGGGCATTCAACCACCAGGAAGGCGGCACGCTAAATTTTAGCAAACGTCGTCATCTGCTGATTGAGATCTTTCAGGAGGCGATTGATGACGGCGATGACAGTGGATTCGTCTCACAAATGCTAGCAGAACTTGGGGCCTACCCAGCATTTGGCATCGGGCGAGAGAACTTCACAAATGAGATTGCAGATCAAATTCAAACTCGTCTTGACGGCCGCTTGGAATACCTGATTCACGGCCACGACATCGAAACTTTCCACGATGTGGCCAACAGCCGGGGGTCGTTCGCCACATCATCCAGCGAAGGATTGCAGGCCCGAGTTGAGAAATCCACGATGGTCACATTTTTGGCCGAACACGGATTTGTGCACAGCTAGTTCAAGCGGCATCATCACATGTTGCGCCGGTACTGCCCACCCACGTTGAACAGCGCATCGGTGATTTGACCCAGGCTCGCGACCTTCACGGTCTCCATCAACTCCTCGAACACGTTCCCGCCTTGGCGTGCCACGTGCTGGAGTTGAGCGAGGGCCGCCTGCGTGGCCTCGCTGTCCTCGGTTTGACGGTGGGTGACGCGCTCGAGGCAGGCTTCCTTTTCCTCGGGCGTCGCCCGAGCGAGTTCCATCTCGAAGTCGTCCGCCGCCGATTCGTCAAAGGCAGCGGCGTTGGGGTTCTGGAAGGTGTTCACGCCGATGATGGGCAAGGTACCGTCGTGCTTGAGGTGCTCGTAGTACATCGATTCGTCCTGAATCTTCCCGCGCTGGTACATGGTCTCCATCGCACCGAGCACGCCACCACGCCGGGAAATCGCTTCGAACTCCTGAAGCACGGCTTCCTCCACAAGGTCGGTCAGTTCGTCCACGATGTAGGCGCCTTGAAGCGGGTTTTCGGTCTTGGTCCAGCCGCTTTCCTTGTTGACGATGAGTTGAATCGCCAGGGCGCGTCGCACCGATCCTTCGGTAGGAGTGGTGATGGCCTCGTCGTAGGCGTTGGTGTGGAGGGAGTTGGCGTTGTCTTGGATGGCGAGGAGCGCTTGGAGGGTTGTTCGGATATCGTTGAAGTCGATCTCCTGGGCGTGAAGGCTGCGTCCACTCGTCTGGATGTGGTACTTGAGTTTCTGACTGCGCTCGTCGGCCCCGTACAACTCGCGCATCGTGACCGCCCAAATGCGGCGGGCGACCCGACCGATGACCGTGTATTCGGGGTCAAGCCCGTTGGAGAAGAAGAACGACAGGTTCGGTGCGAACTTGTTGATGTCCATGCCTCGGCTGCGGTAGTACTCCACGTAGGTGAACCCGTTGGCGAGCGTCAGGGCGAGTTGCGTGATGGGGTTGGCCCCCGCCTCAGCGATGTGGTAGCCCGAGATGGACACGGAGTAG
>Ga0255774_10000700_pt1 | contig 29790 bp, 28 predicted proteins | sample 101ome_17_FD_179972 | JGI IMG/M metagenome (GOLD analysis project Ga0255774, IMG submission 179972) | Coastal salt marsh microbial communities from the Groves Creek Marsh, Skidaway Island, Georgia - 101407AT metaG (version 2) | ecosystem: Environmental > Aquatic > Marine > Intertidal zone >... | reverse complement strand
ACCAAAAAAAAGAAATAAATTGCATTAAATAAATCAAATAGAAACTAAATTTCTTTTCAGTTCAAATATGCTTTGAAATTAAAAAAATATACCTAATTTCAGAATCGTGATCGGGTTTTGATGCATTTGTTTTGACCAATGGTCCCCCTCACTGTCTTTCGGATAAGCCTTGCAAAGGATTGATGATGTTATCGCAATTTCCAATTTTTCTGGATCTGCACCAAACCCCGCCATTGGTGATTGGTGACGACTCCGGATTGGCTGCCAAGCTGCGGCTTTTGCGAAAGGCCGCGCCGATTGTCGATGTGATGGTCAGCCATCATGCGGAATGGCCTGATCAGTTTGCCGATGATTCGAGCGCGCCGTCTTCGAACCGCATTTGGCTTTACCGGCGCATTGATTGCTGATGTTCATACCATCCCTGATCAGGCAGATTATCTGTTTGGCTGCGGCTTTACCCATGCGATGGTGACACCCGATCGGCTTTGCGACTGGCAGCAGGCGCGCCGCTTTATTCAAATCCATTTTCAGACCATGCCTGATAGCCGCCATAGCCGCTTTGATCAATGATCTGGTGCATGATGATTTGAACCCGTGATGGCACCCGGTCTCCGGCTTTGGGTCTTCGTCGCAACCTGTTTGGTTTTTCTGATTATTTTCCTGCCCGTCCCTTGACAAATCAGCGCCGATATCCCAATTAGCCTTAGTGACTATTTGGCACTCTCATTCGATGAGTGCTAATCGACAGGTAACAGACTTTTTTGGAGGAGAAATAGGGCATGAAATTCAGGCCTCTTCACGACCGCGTTGTTGTACAGCGCACGGAATCAGAGCAGAAAACCGCTGGTGGAATCATCATTCCTGACACCGCAAAAGAAAAGCCAATGGAAGGCAAAGTGATTGCCGCTGGCGCTGGCGCGCGTGACGAAACTGGCAAGGTACAGCCGCTTGACGTTAAAGCTGGCGATCTTGTTTTGTTCGGCAAATGGTCAGGCACCGAAGTCAAGATCGATGGTCAGGAATATCTGATCATGAAGGAATCTGACATCATGGGTGTGATTCAATAGACCGCCAACGGTTCCCCGAAATTCAAATAAAGGAAGATTGAAAAATGGCTGCTAAAGAAGTCAAATTCGGCTCAGATGCCAGAACACGGATGCTTGAAGGCGTCGATATTCTGGCCAATGCCGTTAAGGTAACGCTTGGCCCAAAGGGTCGTAACGTTGTTCTCGAAAAATCATTTGGCGCACCGCGCATCACCAAAGATGGTGTGACTGTTGCCAAAGATATCGAGCTGAAAGACAAGTTCCAGAACATGGGCGCACAGATGGTGCGTGAAGTGGCGTCAAAAGCAAATGACGTTGCTGGTGACGGCACCACAACAGCAACTGTTCTTGCACAATGTATTGCGCAGGAAGGGTCAAAAGCTGTTGCCTCTGGCATGAACCCAATGGATCTGAAACGCGGCATCGACATGGCTGTCGAAGCTGTTGTTGAGTCACTGGTATCACGCTCACAGAAAATCTCAACATCTGACGAAGTGGCGCAGGTTGGCACCATCTCAGCGAATGGCGAAGAAGAAATCGGCAAGATGATTGCCGAGGCCATGGAGCGTGTTGGCAATGAAGGTGTTATCACGGTTGAAGAAGCTAAAAGCCTCGCCACCGAACTTGAAGTTGTTGAAGGCATGCAGTTTGACCGCGGTTATCTGTCACCTTACTTCGTGACTGATGCGGAAAAGATGCGCGCAACATTGGAAGAGCCATATATCCTTCTTCACGAAAAGAAGCTGTCAAATCTTCAGGATATGCTGCCAATTCTGGAAAAGGTTGTTCAGTCAGGCCGTCCATTGTTGATCATCGCCGAAGATATCGAAGGCGAAGCCTTGGCAACTTTGGTTGTGAACCGTCTTCGTGGTGGCCTGAAAGTGGCTGCTGTAAAGGCTCCTGGTTTTGGCGATCGCCGCAAAGCCATGCTTGAAGATATTGCCATTTTGACAAACGGCACTGTTGTGTCTGAAGAAGTTGGCATTTCGCTTGATAGCTTGACCCTCGAAATGCTTGGTTCGGCCAAGCGTGTTGAGATCACCAAGGATGAAACAACCATCGTTGATGGCGCTGGTGCAAAGACCGAAATCGAAGCTCGTTGCAACCAGATCCGCGCACAGGCTGAAGAATCAACATCAGATTATGACCGTGAAAAACTCCAAGAGCGTCTAGCCAAATTGGCTGGCGGTGTTGCTGTTATCAAGGTTGGCGGTGCCACTGAAGTTGAAGTGAAAGAGCGTAAAGACCGTGTTGATGATGCCATGCACGCAACGCGTGCGGCTGTCGAAGAAGGCATTGTCCCTGGTGGCGGTGTTGCTCTTGTCCGGTCAACAAGCGCGCTTGAAGGTCTAAAGCCGTCAAATCGCGATCAGGAAGTTGGTATCGAAATCGTTCGTCGTGCATTGCAGGCACCAGCCCGCAATATTGCCCAGAACGCCGGTGCCGAAGGCGCCGTGATCGTTGGCAAACTGCTTGAAGGCAAAGAGGACAATAATGGTTATGACGCCAAGAACAATGTGTTCACCGACATGATCAAAGCTGGCGTTATCGACCCGACAAAGGTGGTTCGTTCGGCATTGCAGAACGCAGCATCTGTTGCGGGTCTTCTGATCACAACCGAAGCTATGGTTGCTGAAAAAGTCGAGCCGAAAGAAGCAGCACCAGCAGCCCCAGATATGGGTGGCATGGGCGGCATGGGTGGCATGGGCGGTATGGGCTTCTAAGGCCAACCACCATTCATCGAAAAGATATCAAACCGGAGGGTGGCAACATCCTCCGGTTTTTTCATGGCCTATGTTTGATTATGAGTGGCCCATTATTCTGCGTCCATTATTCTGCGCCCATCATTCTGGGGCCATTATTGTGGGATCATCATTTTGGGGCTGGCGATGCGTCACGCCTCGCTTTTCGCCAGAAATTCCTGCGTTTGGGCAATCGCTTCGGCAAGCCCGATCCGCTGGATTTCGACATCCGGTGGAAAGGCGCTTGTCATGCGGGTTGGCAGACGGCTATCAAGCATCACAAACACGCCGCGATCATTGCTTCGCCGGATCAGCCGTCCAAAGGCTTGGCGTAGTTTCAGCCGTGTCTGGCGTTCGGTCCAGGCTTCACGTCCCTGCCATTTGGCACGAGCCGAAAACAGAATATCGCTTCGCGGCCAAGGCATCCGGTCAAACACAATGACCCGAAGCGCCGCACCCGGAACATCAATGCCGTCGCGCACCGCATCAGTGCCAAGAAGGCAGCTTTCCGGATCTTCGCGAAACATGGCAAGCAGGGTTTGTAAATTCATCTGGTCAATATGCTGGGCATAAAGCGGTATTTCGGCGGCTTCCAACCGGCTTACCAGTGCCGGATAAACGGCGCGCAATCGGCGAATGGCGGTAAATAGCCCAAGCCCGCCACCGCCGGCGGCAATCATCAACGCCGCCATTGCACTTGCCGTGGCTTCAGGGCGTTCACGATCTAGATCATTCACCACCAAAATGCGGGTTTGATTGGCATAATCGAAAGGCGATGAAAAACTGACCCGCATCGCCGCATGATCCATATGCGCTGCACCGGTTAGCGCAATCGCCGATTGCCAGCCATCATGCGGTGGTTTGCCGCTCATGCTTCTGGTTGTTGTATCAGTGCCGGATTCAGCATTTTTCGCCAGATCGGCTGTTTGACGCGGGGCGGCATAATCTTGCAAAGTTGCCGATGTGATGGTGACGCCATGCGCTGTATCCAGAACGCTATGGGCAAAGGGGATCGTGGGATCAAGCCAGTGCCGCGCCAGCCCGACATCACGATCTTGGCCATCCATCCGGTCGATCTGCATCCAGTCAACAAAGCCGTCACGCGCCCCGCCATCAACATCGGCAAGCATTGTCTGCCAAGCGCCAAGCGGCCCGCCAGCGCGCAATTCCAAGCCGCGGATTGCCCCTTCGATTCGCGCGCGTTGGCTGCTGTCCAATTGATCGGCATTATCATCAAGATGTTTGACAAGCCAATTGATCAACCGCGTCAAAGGCACGGCAAGCGTTGCCAGCGCACTGCCAAAATCACGCGCCGCAGCAACGACATTATCAGGAGCGGGATAAAGCTCGCATTGCAAATCATAAAGACTATCCGGGTCACTAACCCGAAGATAAAGCGCAGCACGAAGATGCATGAAAAAAGTTTCACCACTGCCAAGCGGTTGCGATGATGACAGGCGGTTTTCCCATCCCTGTCCGGGAAGGGCGCGTGCCGCTTCAAGCGCCGCTTCGATATCGGCAAGCGCGTTATCATCGCCGGCAACAATATCTTCAAGCCGTCGTTTCAACCCGCGGGCGCGGCCACGCCGCCCATCTTCGGCACCGCGAACCCAATGCCGCAGCTCGGCCGTTTCACGCCCGCTTAGATAGGCTGAAAATGCACTATCCGCCGCGTCAAAAACATGATGTCCCTCGTCAAACACATAACGTGTTGGGGTGCGCCGATCATCCTTGCCGCCATAGGCCGCTTGCACCATCACCAGCGCATGATTCGTGACAACAATATCGGCGCGTTTTGCCCCGCGGATCGATTTTTCGACAAAGCAGCGATTATAATGCGTGCAGGCAGCATGGATACATTCGCCGCGCCGGTCAGCCAGCCCGACAGTCTGTCCACGGCCAAGCAGATCAAGTAGCCATGCCGGAAAGCTAGAGCCGGTAAGATCGCCATCACGCGTCGCACCGGCCCATCGCGCCATTAGCCCAAGCGCGGTGGCATGACGTGGCCGCCCGGGCATTTGCGCCAAGGCTTCTTCAAGATTTAAAAGGCAAAGGTAATTTTCGCGCCCCTTGCGGATCACCACCTTGCTGGCGCGGGTATTGGCATCGGGATAGAGGCGCGTCAATTCATCAGCGATTTGATGTTGAAGTGTTCGCGTATAGGTTGATATCCAGACGGTGCCACCATTTTTTTCCGCCCATAGGGTCGCTGGTGCCAGATAACCGAGGGTTTTGCCGGTGCCGGTGCCCGCCTCGGCAAGCACCATTGCCGGACTTGGCCCCGCATCTGGCCGGTCAAAGCTGGCGGTGACTGCAGCAGCATAATCGGCCTGCGGCAAGCGTAATTCGGCATTGCCACCAAGCATTTCAGCAAGCCGCTGGCGCGCCGCATCGGGCAAAATTGGCTGGGTACCAGCTTCGGTTTGCGGGGTGTAATCAGTGTAATCGGCAAGCCGGTTCCAGATTACCGCAAGCCGGCTGTCAGGCGGGCCTGCGGCAGGTTGTGGCAGGCCAAGATGTAGCAGTATATAGGGTCCCCAATTCCAGCCGCCAGATGTCATCATCGTGGCGATCTGTCCGGCTTCTTGGCGGGCGGCATCAGGCGCATTTGCCAATTCGTCAAGAAGCGTAAAGGCAATTTGCGGCAATAGGGTTGCCATGTCTTCGCCATTTTGTGGCCGCGCAAGGCCAAGCTGCTGGGCAAGGCCAGCGGGTGTTGGCAGGGCAAACCGCGCTGGTCTGACAAAGGCGAATAATTCCATCACATCAAGATAATGATCAATCTCGACACCGGCACGAGCGCTGCTCCAGCGGCGATGGCATAGCAGCACAACGCCCAAGGCCAGCTCGGCGGCGATGGTCGCACGATTTGGATTGGTAATCTCGCCATTCTGGCTGATCCAGATCAGTTGGGTGCCATGCGGATAGAAGACCGGCACGCCATGAAGATCGGGAAGCGATATGGAAGTTGAATTTTGCATCAGGGCAGTTATAGCTTGCCGCAGGCGGCCATGCCAGCTTTGCGCATCTGTTTTGTGAAACTAAATGCAGGCAGGACGCAAAATCCAGACTGTCAGAGTGGCCTGTTTTCGGGCTTGCTTGCCACTTGACCTTGATCGCGGCTCGCCCTAGCTTGTCCGCATCTGGTGCGGTGCGATCTGCCCGCAAAATGAAAGAGCATGATGATGAGTGATCTGACCGCAAATCTACAAGAGATTGCAAGCAACGCCAAGGCATGGCCATTTGCCGAGGCGCGCGCGCTGGCGAGCCGCCTTGATAAAATGGGTAACGCCAAGGATGAAGTTCTGTTTGAGACCGGTTATGGCCCATCAGGCCTGCCGCATATTGGCACTTTTGGTGAGGTTGTTCGCACCACGATGGTTCGTCATGCCTTTGAAAGCCTGACCGGCCGGAAAACGCGGCTGATCTGTTTTTCCGATGATATGGACGGCTTTCGCAAGATTCCAGATAATGTGCCAAATCATGAAATGTTGGCGGCCTATCTTCATATGCCATTGACCAAGGTCAAAGATCCATTCGGCACCGCGCCGTCTTTTGGCGAACATAATAATTTGCGCTTGCAGGCGTTTCTTGACTCCTTTGGGTTTCAATATGAATTCATGAGTTCAACCGATTGCTATCTTGGCGGCAAATTTGATGCGGCATTGCTTCGCGTCCTTGAACATTATGATGCCATCATGAATATCATGTTGCCAACTTTGGGGCCGGAACGTCAGGCAACTTACAGCCCGTTTTTTCCGATCTGCCCTGATAGTGGCAAGGTGCTTCAGGCTAAGGTTATTCATTGCAACACTAGCGCTGGCACGATTACCTATATTGATCCTGATAGCGGGGCTGAACGCGAGGTTTCGGTCACTGGTGGACAATGTAAATTGCAATGGAAATGTGACTGGGCGATGCGCTGGTATGCGCTTGGTGTTGATTATGAAATGAGTGGCAAGGATTTGATTGATTCGGTAACCCAATCGAGCAAGATCACCCGCGCCCTTGGCGGCACGCCACCTGCTGGCATTTCTTATGAATTATTCCTTGATGCGAATGGCGAAAAAATTTCCAAATCAAAAGGCAATGGTTTGTCGGTTGAAGATTGGTTGCGCTATGGCAGCCCGGAATCATTATCGCTATTCATGTATGGCCAGCCAAAGCGCGCCAAAAGATTGCATTTTGATGTGATTCCAAAAACCGTTGATGAATATTACCAGCATCTTGGCAAATTACTGTCACAAGATGATGCCGAACAGCTGGAAAATCCGCTATGGCATATTCACAGCGGCTTGCCCAATCAGGCAGGTTTGCCGGTGAGCTTTACCTTATTGCTGAATCTGGCGGCTGTCTGTCATGCCGAAGATCCGCAAATCGTCTGGGCCTATGTCAGTGACTATGCTGGAGAGATCGACCCGAAAACCCATGCCGAGCTTGACCGGATGATTGGCTATGCGGTCAATTATTATCAGGATATGGTTCGTCCTTACAAAACCTACCGGCTTGCCGATGCCGCTGAGGCTGGTCATCTCGAAGCGTTGAAATCACAGCTTGTGGCGCTTGCCGATGATAGTGGCGCTGAGGATATTCAAACGGTTGTTTATGCCACGGGCAAAGCGGCCGAATATGAAAATCTGCGCGACTGGTTCAAATGTCTTTATGAGGTGCTTCTTGGCCAGTCTGAAGGGCCGCGTATGGGGTCATTCTTTGCGCTTTATGGCCGCGAAAAAAGCATTCAATTGATTGATGATGCGCTTTCCGGCAAGCTTGTCCAAGCGGCGGATCATGGCTGATGTGGGGCATGCTGGCAAATTTGGCGCGATGCCTGCCAGCCGAGGCAGCGCACCGTGTCGCGGTGACGACGCTTCATCATAATCTGGGGCCGCGACCAGCCGCACTGGCAACAAAGGCCAATTTAGGCGTAACAATTGCGGGTTTGGAATTTGCCAATCCGCTTGGGCTGGCGGCTGGTTTTGACAAGAATGCAGCTTGCTTTAATGGCGCGATGCAGCTTGGCTTTGGTCATGTCGAAGTTGGCACCATCACGCCGCTGCCGCAGCCGGGCAATCCAAAACCGCGCGTTTTTCGCCTGCCAAAACATCATGCAGTGATCAATCGTTACGGCTTTAACAGCCTTGGCATGGATACGGCGGCGCGAAATTTACAAAAAATGGCGGCGGCACGAACCGGTATTTTGGGGGTTAATGTTGGTGCCAATAAAACCAGCCAAGCGCCAATTGATGATTATCGCCGTGCAGTGGCGCATCTAGCGCGCTATGCCGATTATATCACGCTCAATATCTCGTCACCAAACACCCCCGGTTTACGAAATTTGCAAACCAAGGCGCATCTTGCCAATTTGCTGGCGGCGGGCCGCGCCGGACTTGATGAGGCGGCCGGTGATGGCGATGAATCGGCAAAGCCAGTCTTTTTGAAAATTGCCCCTGATCTGCATCATGATGATCTGGTGGCGATTGTTGAATCTTGTGTTGAGGCAGGGGTCAGCGGCATTATCGCAACCAATACCACCTTGGCACGCCCCGATGATCTTGACGGGGTTCATGCTGGCGAATCGGGCGGGCTTTCGGGTGCGCCACTTTTCGAAGCTGCCACGGCCATTCTTGCTGATGTGGCGCGTTTGAGTGATCGGCGGCTTGGGTTGATTGGGGCTGGCGGCGTTGCGAATGGCTGGCAAGCCTATGCCAAAATTCTGGTTGGCGCTGATCTGGTGCAGCTTTATAGCGGCTTGGCGCTTGAAGGCCCACATCTGCCAGGCCGTATTTTGCATCAGCTAGCGGCGATGATGGATGCTGATGGCATTAGCGCGCCGCATCAGATCAAGGGGCAAATCCCTGACCCTGTCAAAGCCATTAAATATGCTAAAGGCCTTTGCGAAAAGATTTCAGAACAATAGGTAAAAGCGAGATTGGCGGCAATTCTGGATCGGGTGCATTTAACTGATTCAAAGATGGCGTTGCACCGCTAAATTGCTGCTGCTCATGCGCTAATGTCCGATAATAGATCACCACAACCACCCGAATCGCCGATGTAAGGTTAAACCCGCGTCGGCGTTTATCGACCATCTGGCAAAATCCGTTCAAATCCAGATTTTCGCGAAGCAGAATTTCGCCAACAGCATCCCAAATTGCGCTTTGCTTTCAGAACCATGTTCCTTTGATCAAAATCATTCAAATGCACAATAGGCCACCATAGCGTATCTCTGAGAATGAAACCGCGAAGCGCACAAATACAAACCGCCAATCTGAAGCCACAAGCATTGCAATCTAGTCTATTTGGATTAACCAAAAGCATGATCAGGATAATCGCGCGGCTTGAAATGAGTTTGGCTCAACATTGCGTGGCCTTGGATAGATTGCATTGGCTTTGATTCCTTCGCTTGTTTGGATTCTTGCCGTGGCAAAGCCGGTTTTCCGGCTTGACCTTGGCCGCAGACTGGCCTATACCCAGCCTTCAATTTCTAACGCAGCACATCTGTGTCTGCTGATTATGGAGCCTTAGTTATGGCAAAACGCTGTCAAATTTCTGGTAAAACTGTGATGTCTGGCAATAATGTCAGCCATGCGAATAACCGCACACGCCGCCGCTTTCTGCCAAATCTGCAATCAACCCGTATGCATAGCGAAATTCTTGGTCGTGCGATCAGCCTTCGCGTTTCGACAAGTGCCATGCGTACTGTTGAAAAACATGGTGGTCTTGACGCTTATTTGCTGCAGGCACGCAACGCCGAATTGGCGATTGAAGCGCGCGAATTAAAGCGCGAAATCACGGCGGCGCAAACAACCGCATAATCGCGTATTAAACGCATAAAAACCCCCGCAAAATGATGCGGGGTTTTTTTGTCTTTGATCTGGAATTGAATGTGAAGGCTGAGGCCGGATATTAGCCAGCGCGGCGCATACGCTTATTTGCATCCTCGTCAAACAGGTCGGTCAATTGCCCGACAACAGCGCCGCCAAGCTGGTCAACATCGGTGATGGTAACGGCGCGCCGGTAATAGCGTGTCACATCATGGCCAATGCCAATCGCAAGCAATTCAACCGGTGACCGGCCTTCGATATAGCCAATAACTTCGCGAAGATGCTTTTCAAGATAGCTGCCGCTATTCACCGATAGGGTTGAATCATCAACCGGCGCACCATCAGAAATCACAAGCATGATTCGGCGATCTTCATGCCGTGCCAAAAGCCGGTCATGCGCCCATAACAGCGCTTCGCCATCAATATTTTCTTTCAAAATCCCTTCGCGCAGCATTAGCCCAAGCGATTTACGCGCGCGGCGCCATGGCACATCGGCTGGCTTATAGATGATATGGCGAAGATCATTCAAGCGCCCTGGCATGGCTGGCTTTCCGGCCTGTTGCCATAATTCGCGCGATTGCCCACCTTTCCATGCACGGGTGGTAAAGCCAAGAATCTCGACTTTGACGCCGCAACGTTCAAGCGTGCGTGCCAGAATATCGGCGGTGACCGCGGCAATCGTAATGGGCCGTCCGCGCATCGATCCCGAATTATCCAGCAAAAGCGTCACAACTGTATCGCGGAATTTTGTATCTTGTTCCTGCTTATAGGAAAGCGGGCTTAATGGCTGGGTGACAACACGGTGCAATTTGGCCGCGTCAAGCACGCCCTCTTCAAGATCAAAATCCCAAGACCGGTTTTGATGCGCCATCAATTTACGTTGCAGGCGATTGGCAAGCTTGCCAACGATTGAGGTGACATTTTCCATATGCCGGTCAAGCATCACCCGAAGCCGGTCAAGCTCTTGCGGGTCGCAAAGATCGGCAGCGGCAATCACTTCGTCAAATTTGGTATCAAAAATACGATAGCCTTCGGTTGAAGCGCCGCTTTTGCTATTATCTCCATTCATATCCGAATTGGGTGACTCGCCATCGCTGCTGCCGTCATCCGTGCCTTCGGAATCCATCATTTCGCCATCTTCAGACGCGCCAGCATCACCAGCATCATCCATGGATTGGCTGTCATCGCCTTCGCTTTGATCTTCACCAACAGCAGATTGTTCGCCATCCTGTTCGGACTGGCTGTCGCCGCCTTCATCCTGATCATCTTCATTGTCTGAATCTTGATCTTCATCAGATGATGCCTCACCAAGATCGGATTCAAGCGCGCCAATCAGCCGGCGTGATAATTCGGCAAAGGCCGATTGATCGTCAAGCGACTCACCAAGCTCGTTAATCAGATCACCGGCCCGGCTTTTCACCCATGGCCGCCATAAATCCATAACCATTGACAGGTTTTTAGGCGGCGGCGATCCGGTTAATTCTTCGCGAAGCAATAACCGCACAACCTCGGCAATACCGGCATCATCAGCGCTTCCCGGGGCGTCAATCTGGCGGTTTTCATAACGCTGATTCAAGGCGGCATCCAGATTATCGCCAACGCCTTTCATATGACGCGCGCCAATGGCCTCGACACGGGCGCGTTCAGCCGATTCAAAAATCGCCTTGGCACCATCAGGGGCAGGGCAATGTTTCTTATGGGTCATCGGGTTATGATGGGCAAGCCATAGCGCAGCACCATCGGCGGCACCGCGAAGGCTGGCTTTTTGCGCGGCGGTTGCCGTTGGGGGGAGCGCCGGCAGCCGCACATCATCCTTGCCAACATGCGTATCGGTGCCCGCATAGGTTACCTGATGCTCTTTGCCACCAGCAAGCGCTCGCATCGCTGCGGCGTTGGATTTCAGAAATTGTGCATCCTTGTCAAATGAAGACATGCTGGTTTCCTGCGATTGTTCCGTGGCTTATGATTTAGGCTGGCATGCTGCTGCGGGCGCTTGGCGCTTAGCTAGCAGTGGCCTGCCGGATCGGTGCTTCGGGAAGATCAATGCCAAAACAACGCTGATAATATTCAGCCACGGTCGGACGCTCGATCTCGTCACATTTATTCAAAAAGCTTAACCGGAATGCCAAAGTCATATCGCCAAAAATACTGGTGTTCTCAGCCCATGTGATGACCGTACGCGGTGACATGACCGTTGATAGATCACCTGACATAAATCCTTTGCGCGTCAAATCGGCCATGCGAACCATTGCGGCAACCTGCTCAGTGCCTTTTTTATCGGCATATTGTGGCAGCTTTGCCGTGACGATATTCACCTCATCAGCATGCGGCAGATAATTCAATGTCGATACAATTGACCAGCGATCCATTTGCCCCTGATTGATTTGCTGGGTGCCATGATAAAGGCCGGTTGTATCACCAAGGCCAACCGTGTTGGCGGTTGCAAAAAGCCGGAAATGCGGATTCGGGTGAATCACCTTATTGCTATCAAGAAGGGTCAGCTTGCCGTCGACTTCGAGGACACGCTGGATCACAAACATCACATCCGCACGGCCAGCGTCATATTCATCAAAGACCAGCGCAACCGGATTTTGCAGCGCCCATGGCAGAATCCCTTCGCGAAATTCGGTAATCTGTTTGCCATCACGAAGCACGATGGCGTCTTTACCGATCAGGTCGATGCGGCTGATATGGCTATCCAGATTGACCCGAATACAGGGCCAGTTTAATCGTGCGGCAACCTGTTCAATATGGGTTGATTTACCGGTGCCATGATAGCCTTGAATCATCACCCGCCGGTTATGGCCAAAACCTGCCAAAATGGCGATAGTGGTGTCGGTGTCGAACTGATAGTTCGGGTCAAGCGCGGGCACATAATCAGATCCCTCGCTAAAGGCAGGGACGGTCATGTCTACATCAATACCAAAGACGTCTCTGGCATTGACCGTAATGTCGGGCGCCGACATAGCATGGGCAGGGGTCGGCGCAAATTTCGCGTTATCAGACATAACAGTTAGAACTCCACAGTAAGCAAATGTTAGGTTTGGCTGGTGGCAGGCTTGTCACCATTGGCTAGGGTTTTCCGAATCAATGAATAGGCAAGGTTAATATCTTTTAACCGTTCTTCGGCAAGGGCGTCACCCCCATTTTTATCGGGATGATTCTCTTTGACCAGACGCTTGTATTGTTTTTTGACAATATCAAAATCATCAACCGGTGCCAAGTTTAAGGTTTTCCATGCGGTGCGTTCTTCTGGGGTGAGTTTGCGGCCCGATTTCGCCTCATCGCGATTTTCAAAATCAAACAGCCCAAGTGGATCGTCAAAATTATTTTCGCTTGGCTGTCCGGTGGCAAATTTCCAGCTTGGGCGCTCCCATGTTGTGGCGCGGCGGATCTCGGCTTCAAGCGCGGCGCCTTGCAGCCCATCATAATAATTCCATGATTTGTTATAGGCGCGGATATGATCAAGGCAGAACCAGATATAATCGCGCAACGCATCGCGTGATTTGGGTGCCGGATAAACGCCTTCATCACGGCAGCCGATGGCCGCACAACGCCGCGGCCGGGTATCATTCTGGCTCTGGTCGATCTTAAACTCTGGTACGGTGGCGCGTCTCATCCTATGATCCACTCTTAATCAATGCCCTCGCAGGCAAACATAGCCCCCTTCATGGAGATAACATATGGCAACGGCAGATACTATAGCGCAAAAACTAAACGCCGGGTTAAATCCGCGTCAAATTGACGTTCAGGATGTCAGCCATAAACATGCCGGCCATGCCGGATGGCGCGAAGGCGGCGGCACGCATTTTGAGGTCACGATCAAGGCTGATGCATTTGCTGGCAAATCCCGCCTACAACGTCACCGCATGGTGAATGATATTTTGGCAGAAGATCTTGCCAGCAGCATTCACGCGCTGGAGCTGCATCTAAGCGATTGAGTTTGGCGCTATCGTGCGAATCTTAATCTCGATCATCAGCATAGCCAACACAGCTATTGGCCAAATGGCTTCGTTCGCTTTGCTTGTCAGCATCGGTGAATTTAGAGTTGATCCGGCGTTCGCGCGCATCTTGGCCATACATTGTCTGATAGGCGATGGTGGCAACCGGGCCAAGCAATTCGGTGATATGTGTACAGCCATGCCGCCCACCAATCGCTGCTTGCACCTGACGCCGCCAACCGGGGGCAATTTTCAGCCCGACAAGCTCGTCAAACACCTCATTGGCTTTTGGACAAATCGCATAAGGGCCGGTCACGGTAATGGCTTCGGCGGCGGTGATCACCCGTTCTTTGGTAATGGTGATTCGCAAAATCATGTGATGCACTGGCAGATCGGGCGTAACCTCGCCGCGAAAATCGCTTGGGAAAGGATAAGTCTTATGATCGGTCAGCTCGGCCTCGATATCGAACAACCCATCATTGCGGACATAGCCATTAAGCGTAATTCGGCGTTGATGAACCAATTCGCGCTCGACTTTCGGCGTACTTAATGCGGTTGGGTGATCTTTGCCATAAGGCGTATGGATCGCGGGAGTGGCTTGGGGGCTAGCTTGAGTGTCGGCTTTGGAGTTAGCATTGCTCATATCTTGGTCTTTCTGTTTGTCAGCTTGCCCAAAGGCGCAAGCTGGTCAGGCGGTTGCCTTCGCGTTTGACAATGCGAAACCGGATGTCATGGAAGCGAAATTCCTGACCAGGGCTTGGAATTGTGCGGCTTTCAAAAAGCACAAGCCCCGCCAGCGTTGATGCATCCTCATCGGGAAGATGCCAGCCAAGCGCGCGATTCAGATCGCGGATCGTGACATTGCCATCGACAAGCCATGACCCATCTGCCTGTGCGCTAAGACCCGCCAAGCCGATATCATGTTCGTCATCAATATCACCAACAATTTCCTCCAAAATATCTTCCAAGGTCACAATGCCCCTGAAATCACCATATTCATCAACAACAACGGCAAAATGTTCGCGCCGTGTCCGAAACGCCTGCAATTGGTCAAACAGCAAAGTGGTTTCGGGAATGAAATAGGCGTCACTGGCGATATTCTGTACCAATTGCGGCAAAAGCGGTTTTTTGCCCGAAGATTCGGCCTCGCCAAGCGCCCGAAGCAAATCTTTGACATGGAGAACGCCAATAATATTGTCAGGCTTGCCCGAAAAAACCGGATGGCGCGTATGCGGTGATCCAAGGACAAAGCGCAAGATATCTTCGATATTATCATCGGCATTGACCATGCTTACCGTGCCGCGATGCGTCATGATCTGTTCGACTGATAATTCGTTCAGATCCAGAATTGATGACAGCATGGCTTTGCGCTCACGATCATCGGCATTGCCATTATCGCCCTGCAATTCAATCAGGCCACGCAATTCTTCTTCGCGGTCTTGATCGCCATTCGGGTTTGGCCGGATCATCTGGCTTGCCAAAAACCGGATGCCAAGCGACAGCGGGCTGAGCAAGCGCACCACCCATAACAGGGTTGGGGCAATACGCAACGCATATTGATCAGCATAGGTAAAAGCATAGGCTTTCGGCATCACTTCGGCAAACACGACCAAAAGCACGGTCATGGCAATTGTTGCCCACACAAGACCGCCCTCGCCAAACAGCGAGATGGCAATGCTTGTTGCCAAGGCCGAGCCAAGAACATTGACCGCATTATTGCCAATCAGGATTGAACCGATCATCCCTTCACGATCGGCACGCAATGCCTCGACGGTGCGGGCCCGTTCATTGCCTTTGCTTGCCAATTGGCGCATCCGCGCATCCGACGCGGCGGTCAACGCGGTTTCGGCACTCGAAAAAAAGGCCGAAGCGATAATCAGCAGCACAATGATTAATGCTAAAAGCCATAGGCTAGACAGCATTTGCACCTCGTTGAAGTAGGGCTTCGACAGCGTCTGGCGGCACATCGCCGCTGACAAAGGCGTCACCAATGGCGTTGACAAGAATGAAATACATTCGGCCGTCACGCATTTTCTTGTCATGTTTCATATGGGCAATAAGCTTGCTTGGCGCAGCATTGCCAGCGGCAAGATCGGCTTGTCCGGCAGGAAGGCCAACCGCACGAAGATGCGCTTTGCATTTTGCCGCATCATCGGGCGCACAATATCCCAAATCAACCGACAGATCAAAAGCCAGCCCCATGCCAGCGGCAACCGCTTCGCCATGAAGCAGGCTTCCATTATATCCGGCTTCAGCTTCAAAAGCATGCGCAAAGCTATGGCCAAGATTTAACAAGGCGCGTTTTCCAGATTCGCGTTCATCGGCTTCGACAATACGCGCTTTGGCACTGCATGATTTATGGATGGCATACATCATTGCGGCGGGTTCCAACGCCAGAACAGCGCTGCTATTGACGTCAAGCCAGTCAAAAAATGCGGCATCACCCAAAAGCCCATATTTGACCATTTCAGCATAGCCAGCACGCAATTCCCGATCGGGCAAGCTTGCCAAAAGGCTGGTATCGGCAAGCACGGCCTTTGGCTGGTAGAAGGCACCAATCAGATTTTTACCCGAAGCGGCATTCACGCCGGTTTTACCACCAACCGAACTATCAACCTGCGCCAAAAGGCTTGTTGGGATTTGAACAAAATCAACGCCGCGCAACAGGCTGGCGGCGGCAAAGCCAGCCAGATCTCCAACAACCCCGCCACCAAAGGCAATCAGCAATACCGACCGATCGACGCCAACAGCCAGAATGTCATCAAGCAGCTTTGCTAGAACGGTCATTGATTTGCTGGCTTCACCAGCGGCGACGGCAAAATGGTCAATCGCGCGCGCGGTGCCTTTTAATCCTGCCGTTAGACGGTCAAGGTGAAGCGTGGCAACGGTTTTGTCGCTAACGATGATGATATGACGATTGGCCGCAATCGGGCCAAGGATTGATCCGGCCCGATCAATCAGATCAGGACCAATGACAATGTCATAGGCGCGCTGACCAAGACCGACAGTTAATGTTTCTTGCTGCATATTTTAAGTCACCTACTGCCTTGGCAGATGCGTGTCAAGCGCGTGAAGCAGCGCCATCATCGCCTTATATGTTGATAATCCATCAGTATCGAGATGGATATGGGCTTTTTGATAGAAGGGCGCGCGCTGTTCATCGAGGCGGGTGAGCGTCGCCAACGGATCACCATTATGCAGCAATGGCCGCGTTTTGGTATTGCCAATGCGTGACAGCAATGTCGCTGGCGACGCCTTTAGCCAAATGGTTAATGTATGGTGCAAAAGCAGATCAGCGGTACTGTCCTGACAAAAAGCCCCCCCGCCAGTGGCAATGATTTGCGGTGATGCCAGGGCCAGATTGCCAAGCGTCTTTCGTTCTATTTCACGAAATTTTGCTTCACCGGCAAGCTCAAAAATTTCGGCAATGCTGATGCCAGCCGCCTTGACGATCAACTGGTCACTGTCTTTGAACCCAATCCCAAGCTGTTTTGCGGTGCGCCGCCCAACGGCTGATTTACCGCTTCCCATTAGGCCAACAAGCATCACTGGCCGGTCAAGTCGTGCAGCGATAGAGCCGGCAAGTTCTGCGGCTGGGTTTGGTTTGCGGGGCGCTGGTTTCGGCGAAGCTGTCATGCGGACTAGCATAGCGATGCAAATGGTCAAGGGGAATAGAAGAAGAAGCCTTGCCGCCTGACAATTTTGCAAAAAGGACGCAAAAATATGACGCGTCTTGTGACTTTGCCTAATTGCCGACATAATATCGTCATAAATACCTTGTTTCTGGATCCAGAAATGATGTCTGGCTTTAACAGCTTATGGTTGTTTTCAGTCTTGCATCCTTTGACGGAAAATCGTTCCGGTTGAGATCGGCGAAGATGGCATGGGTCAAAATAAGCGCGGCTGAAAATTGAGGCCAGAAGTGCCGACCCAAAAATGGCTTTAAAAATGGCCTGAAATGACGAAGGGGATATGGAAAAGACATGACACGGATTTCGATTATATTTTTGATTCTGGCTGGGCTTTCTGCTGTCGGTCTTGTTGTATTGTCAAATTGGCAAATCCCTGCCCCAACCGTTGCCATTAACAAGGTTATTTCCAATGAAACGCTGCCAAAATAAGCCTGATATTTTGCGCCGATCAGATTCGGGTCTCTCATATTCGTGTTTGGCACTGTTAAATCGTCCGCGTTTGGCGTTTTCGGTTTTGATGGCATCGGTTTGGTTCGGCGCTAGTCTATTGCCAGCCGCCGCCCAGCAAGGCGAACCGGTCAATCTGCTTTCAATCGCGCCAACGCCAGCTGATGGCGGCCAGATTGCGGTCAATAGCCCGCTTGATATTGACCAAGCGATTGATAAGGCCATGGCTGTCGAAGATGGCGAACAACCCAAAACAAACCCGACTATCATTGCCGAACCTTCTGATCGGGCGATAGATACGCCAACCGAATTATTGCCTACCGAACCGCAGGCTACTGAATCACTGGCAACCGAACCAGTTGAAACCGAACCAGCTGAAACCGACCTGCCAGCAGCGGCAACCGCCAGCCAGACAGCGCCAAATGATGGTCTGGGAACAAATGATGTTTACAGCAGCGCCAAAATTGGCCGCCGGAATATTTCAGATGTTGGGCTTGCGGCGATTGGTGTTGGCGATACGGGCAATAGCCAGCTTGACAGCCTGATCTGGCGTGGAACTTCGGCTCGTGATGCGGTGTTCCTGCTGCAAAAATCAGCAATTGCCAGTCAATCAAAGGCGATTACCGAACTTGCTTATGAAGTTGTGGCACGGCAATCAGTGCCGCCAAGCGGGGCAAATAATGTCGCTGCCGATCTTGTCGAGGCGCGCTTGGCCTTTCTGGCAAATGGTGGCAGATCAGGTGATCTTGCCTTGCTTGCAGCACAGCTTCCCGAGGCCGAAAAATGGGCCGATTGGCGACGCTGGCTAACCGAACATTATCTGATGATCCGTGATGATGTTGCGGCATGCAGCATTGTCAGCCGTCAGATCACCCAGACGATGGATCCATTTTGGCATAAATCAAATGTGATCTGCCAGGCGGTTCAGGGCAAAACGGGCGGGGCGCGATTTGCGGCTGATATTCTGGCGGCAAATGGTGTTGATGATCCAATCTTTTTTGGCCTTGTGGATGAGGTTTTGAACAATAATCTGGCAATGTCCGCCGATCTGGCCAAGCTTGATCCGGCCAAGCTTGATTCGGCGCATATAGTGCTGATGGATGTGGCGAACCGGCCAATCCCGCTTGAAGGGCTTGCTGTTCTGCCAAAACAAATGGCCGAAACCGTTATCAAATTGAAATTTTTGGGGCCGGATGCCCGCATGGTTTCGACCTTTGATGGGTTGAATCGCGGGTTGATCACGCATCGTCAGGCTGGCAAATTATGGCGCAGTGCGGGTCAGGAAAATAATGATCCGCAATTGGCATTGGCGCAACTTGACGGCAAGGGTGATGCGCTTACCACCGCGCTTGCCTGGCGGGCACTTGATGCTGATACGCAAACCGACCGGTTGGCGCTGGTGGCAAAGGCGATCAAGGCCGAAATCAATGGCGGCAATGGCGCGGTGATGTTGCCGCTTTACGCCGAATTGGTGCGTAATGCGCTTGCCGATGAGGCAGTGGCGGCCAATATGCGGTTTGATGACCTGGATGTAGCGCCGAAAATGGCGTTTCTGCTGGCGATAAACCAGCCGAACGACACCACAACGCTTGCCGCTTTTGCGGGTAATGGCGAGGCGCTTATGGCTGCTGAATTACTGCGCGGGCTGTCGGGCGATGCGGTTGATACAAATGTGATAAGCGCGTTGAATATGTGGCATCTTCTGCCTGTTCTTGAGGCTGCTGGTGTGGCGGTAGATGTACAGGATTGGCTTGATCTTGTGAAAAATGCACCTGTATCGGGTCAGGGCTTTGCCGGCTTGCCGCCGCTATTGCTAAAGGCGGTCACGGCCGCGGCAGAGGCGCGTCATGTTGCCGAAACCGTGCTTCTTGCCAATTGGCTGTTGCGTGATGTGGCGCTTGAAAAAACCAATCCGGCAGATTTGGCCGCGGTGATCCGCGCACTTGATATGATCGGACAGGGTGATGTTGCCAAAGCTTTTGCCCATGAGATCATTGCGGCGCATTTAATGCAGCGTTTGGCTGCAATGATACCCGATGGCACGCAAAGCTAGCATCGGCAAAACCGCCGATCGGCATGACCCGCTTATTGACGGGTTTCTTCAGGCCATTTCGGCCATGCGGGCAGCGTCACCAAACACGCTTGCCGCCTATCGACGCGATCTTTTTGATTGCCAGATGGGTCTTGCCAAAAATGGCCAGACGCTTGCGGCATGCAATGCAGATGAATTACGGGCGGTTATTGCATGGTGGCATCAACGCCAATTATCCCCGCGTTCGGTTGCAAGGCGGCTCAGCGCGTTACGTCAATTTATGGGCTGGGCTGTCGAAGATGGGATTCGGTCGGATAACCCAACCCGCTGGATCGACAACCCGTCTTTACCGGCCTCACTTCCCAAAAGCCTGAGCGAAGCCGAGATCATCCGCCTGCTTGAAGCCGCCGCAGCCATGACGCCTGAAATGGCGGCATTGCGTGCCTTGGCGATGCTGGAAATTTTATATGCAACAGGGCTTCGCGTTTCGGAATTGGTTGGGCTTCGCGTTTCGCAATTCAGGCGCAATCCTGAAGTGATTTTGGTCACCGGAAAAGGTGGGCGCGAACGCGTTGTCCCGCTTGGTGATACGGCGCGGGCGGCAGCGGCACGCTGGATCGAATGCCGTGATGGCAATGCGGGTTTTGTTTTGTCTGATGTTATGTTTCCGTCGGATGATGGGTCGGCGATGACCCGCCATCAATTTGCGCAGATGCTGAAAAAGCTGGCCATTGCGGCAGATATTGATGCGGCGCGGGTTAGCCCGCATAAATTGCGCCATTCCTTTGCGACACATATGCTGAATCGCGGTGCCGATCTTCGCAGTCTGCAAAGCCTTCTTGGCCATGCTGATATTTCAACAACACAAATCTATACCGCAAGCCGCCCCGATCGGCTTGCTGGATTGGTGGCATCGGCGCATCCGCTTGCCAGTCGCCGTCAAGATAGATAAACTGCCTTTTACAATTCGCGATAGTTTGAAATGCGCGTTGACCTGACGCAGAATGGAATGACCCCGAAATGAGACATTTTCTTGATTTTGAAAAACCGATTGCCAATCTTGAGGGAAAGGTCGAAGAGCTTCGCCATATGAGTACCGATGGCAGCATCAATATCGCTGATGAAATCGGCAAATTACAAACCCGCATCGAACGCGAATTAAAACAGACTTATGAAAAGCTTGGCGCCTGGGAAAAAGTGCAGGTTGCCCGCCATCCTGACAGGCCGAAAATCCGCGCCATTTTCGACCGGCTTTTTGATGATTTCACGCCGTTTGCCGGGGATCGTAATTTTTCCGAAGATCATGCGATCATTGGCGGCATGGCGCGGTTCCGCGGCCAGTCGGTGATGGTGATGGGAACCGAAAAAGGAAGCAATACCGAAGAGCGCATCAAACGTAATTTTGGCATGGCGCGCCCCGAGGGCTATCGCAAGGCCGCGCGGCTGATGGATTTGGCGGGTCGCTATGGTCTTCCGGTTCTCAGCTTTGTTGACACGGCGGGTGCTTATCCCGGACGCGGTGCTGAAGAACGTGGTCAGGCCGAGGCCATTGCCAGTGCCATTCGCGCTTGTTTGAAATTACCAACACCGATGGTTGCGGCGATTATCGGCGAAGGCGGATCAGGCGGTGCAATTGCGTTGGCAACGGGTAACCGCGTGGTGATGTATGAACATGCGATCTATTGTGTCATTTCACCTGAAGGCTGTGCATCGATATTGTGGCGCAGTGCTGATCATGCGCGTGACGCTGCCGAGGCTATGCGTATCACATCGGATTGGATGCATCGGCTTGGCGTTGTCGATTCAGTGGTAAGCGAGCCGCTTGGTGGGGCGCATCGTGATCCGGTTGCCGCCATTGATGCGCTTGGCGATGCCTTTGCCGCCCAGCTTGACTCGATGGCCGGAATGGATGCCGCTGCGCTGATTGCCGATCGAAATGACAAATATATGCGCATTGGTGATAACGGCCTTGATTGATCCGGATGCGGTCTTTTCGGTTGCCGCATTAGGTAATGAAACGCGTTGGTTCAATCGCCGGATTGGTCGTTAATGAGGGGATGGCCTGACGCGCTTTGGCAACCGCGGCCAAATCAAGATCGGCCGATATCACGGCATCACCCTCGCCTGCATCGGCAATGATTTTGCCCCAAGGGCTGATGATCAGCGAATGGCCATAGGTTTGCCGCCCATCAGCATGCGTTCCAGATTGTGCCGGTGCCACGACAAAACAGCCCGTTTCAATGGCGCGCGCCCGAAGCAATATATGCCAATGCGCCTTGCCGCTGATCGCGGTAAAGGCGGCGGGAACCAACAACAGCTTGGCACCATCAAGCGCCAATTGGCGATAAAGATGCGGAAACCGCACATCATAGCAGACGCTGAGCCCGACCGGCACATCGCCAATCATGGCAAGGACCGGCGTTGAACCTGCGGTAAAGCTCGCCGATTCGCGATAGCTTTTGTTATCGCCAACATCAGCGTCAAACATATGGACTTTGTCATAGCTTGCGACAAGCCCGCCATCAGGGCCAAAAAGCACGCTTCGATTGACTAATTTATGGTCATCGCGGCGGCGTATCATCAGTGATCCGGCAAGAAGCCAGATTCCCAATTGCCGCGCCTGATCGCCAAGCCAGTTTTGACTGTAGCTGTCATCTTCCCATTCGGCATGGGTGGCAAGCTGTTCGCGGCTGGCGGCAAGATAGCTGGCGCATTCGGGAAGGGTTACAAGCGTTGCACGCGATGCGGCCTCGGCAATCAAAGGCTGGATATGCGCCAAAGTGTCTTTGGCATTGTCACCAGCGCAATATTGGATAGCAGCAACGCGAAACATGGCCAATTAGGACGCCATTGATAACAGCTTGTCGAGATGGCCTGCCTGATCAAGCGCAAATAGATCATCACAGCCGCCAATATGATCATCATTGATAAAAATCTGCGGCACCGATGTTCGGCCATTGGCACGGCTTCGCATGGTTTGGCGTTTGGCCGCGCTTAAGGTCACGTCAATTTCCTCAAAGGCAATGTTTTTGGCGGTTAGTAATTTCACCGCGCGCGTGCAAAACGGACAGGCCATTGCGGTATAGATTTCGATTTTTGCCATTTTTGCCTCATTTGACGCGGCTGGCATTGGTGCCAAGCCGCATCGTCAGTAATCTTGAAAAAACCTGGCATATTATACTGCAAAACCCGCGCTCTGTCATAGGGGGCAATCGAAAAATCAGCATTGCATAAAGGGGCTACAGCCCATGGCGTAAAACCCGCGCCAAGACCAGCCCGTGAACCGGGCCACTTCCCGCCTTTTGAGGGGTTCTTGCCGCTTCATAAAGGGTGGCACCCGTTGTCATCACATCATCAACCAACAGCACCGGCCGATTGGCGATGCGGTGACGCTGGTCTTGTGGCACGGCAAACGCGCCTGCCAGATTGCGCTGTCGCTGGCTTCGGCTTAAACCGGCCTGTGTTGGGCCGGCCTTTGACCGCGTCAATGATTCGGGGGCAAAGATGCCAGTTTTATTTTGCTGGCATAACAGGCGCGCCAGCTCGGCCGATTGGTTGAACCGCCGGTGAAGATATCGTTTGGCATGAAGCGGAATCGGCACAATCAAATGGTCTTGCTCTGCCAAGGCGGTGAAAGGCGCTTGTAAAAAGCGGGCAAAAAGAGGGGTGAGATGAAGCGCGTCACCATGTTTGAATTTCAAAATCAATTGCCGTGACCGGTCATTATATAAAAAGCAGCTTCGGATTTCGGCCAAGGGTGGCATTTTAGCGAAACAAGACCCGCAAAGATGATCGCCAATGGCATAGGCAAGCGGCCGGCCACAGCATTGGCAAAAAGGCGGGGTGATAAAAACCAGCCCCTGCCAGCAATCGGCGCAAAGGCCATGATCAAAACAAAACCGCCGACATAAGGGGCATTGCTTGGGCAAAAGCAGATCAAGCAATGCGGTATAATGCTGCCGGAATCGGGTGGAGGTTTTGGTTTGCATTATTTGTCTCTTAACGCAGCCTTGGGATTGGTCATTCTAGCCGAAAGCCAGTAAAAAAATGGTAAAGCACGCTGCCGGTGCTAATCTGGGCATGGCGATATTTAGCGCTTGCGGTTTTACCAGCAGACCCTACAAGATGCCTGTCATGACCGAAATGATACCACAGCTGTTTGACCCGCTTGCCCAGCGCCGAAATCGGCAACGGGCTGCCGCGACCTATGCAAATTTTGCGTTTCTAAAGGATGAAGCGGCATTGCGCCTTGCCGATCGGGTTGATTTGATGCGGCGTGATTTTGACCTATGTCTTGATCTTGGCGCGCATGATGGCCGCCTTTTGACGCATCTCGCACCGCTTGGCAAAATTGGCACAATGCTGCATAGCGATCCGGCAGCGGCTTTTGCCAAACATGCTGGTAAACCCTTTATTGTCCATGATTTTGCGGCCCTGCCTTTTGCCGATGCCAGCTTTGACGCAGTTTTTTCCTGTCTGAATCTTCATTGGGTTGATGATCTGCCGGGGTTGATGGTGCAAATTCGAAAATTGCTTCGCCCGGATGGTCTGTGTCTGATCAATCTTCTTGGCGGCAACAGCCTATTTGAATTACGCGCGGCCTTAATTGCGGCCGAACAGGATGTAACCGGTGGGTTTAGCCCGCGTTGTGCGCCGATGGCTGATATCAAAGATGTTGGCGGGCTTCTTGGCCGGGCCGGTCTTGCGCTTACGGTGGCCGATAGCGACCGTTTGACCGTGACCTATCCAAATATGTTTCGTTTGATGGCCGATCTTCGCGGCATGGGTGAGCAAAACGCCATGCTTGGCCGATTGCGCCAGCCGACAAGACGCGCCGTTTTAATGCGGGCAGCCGAAATCTATCAAACCAAATTCGGGCGTGATGACGGAACGATTCCGGCGAGTTTCGAGATCATCACCCTGACCGGCTGGGCACCACATGAAAGCCAGCAAAAGCCGCTTCGCCCCGGATCGGGAAAAACGCATCTCGCCACGGTGATTGGCGGCGATGATGATGATGGTGATGATCCAAATCAGGGCTAACGCGCATAACAGAAAAAAGCCCGCCCCAAAGAAAATCTTGGCCTAAAGAAGATCTTGCAGCGCCGAAATCAAGGGAATATCAGCCGCAGGCATCGGATAATCGCGCAATTGTTGCGGGCGTACCCATTTCACCATGCCGCCTTCAACCGCTTGCGGCCGGCCTTGCCAGCGGCGGCAAACAAACAGCATCATTAAAAGATGAAAGGCATCGCCATCATCACTGGCGGCATAATGATGGCTGGCAAAGCTAAGCGGGGCAAGGCAGGATTCGGCGGTATCAATGCCAAGCTCTTCGCGCAATTCGCGGATCAGCGCCGCTTCTGGCGTTTCGCCAGCTTCGATTTTACCGCCCGGAAATTCCCATAATCCGGCCATTGATTTGCCTTCGGGGCGTTGCGCCAGCAAGACCCGCCCATCAATATCGACCAGCGCCACCGCGCTTACCAGCAACATCGCCTGGCTAGCTTCGGTAATCGGCATTGATCGAGATATAGCCATGCGTCAAATCGCATGTCCAAACTCGTGCCGTGCCATCGCCGGTACCAATCGTCACCGCAAGATCAATCATCTGACCCGTCATATGGGCGGCAATCGGGGTTTCGTCATAATCGGCAATACGCATGCCGTCACGCGCCACCGCATAGCCGCCGATATCAATGCTGATTGCATCAGATGGAATGCCAATGCCCAATTTGCCAATCGCCATGACAATCCGGCCCCAATTGGCATCTTCGCCAGCGATAGCGGTTTTGACCAAAGGCGAATTGGCAATGGCAAGGCCGATTTGACGGGCAATTTCATTGCTCTTGGCACCCGCAATATCAATGGTGACAAGCTTGGTTGCGCCTTCGCCATCGCGCACAATCTGGATGGCAAGATCGCGCATGACCGCGGCCAAGGCAGCGCGGAAATCAGCCAATGCCAGATCATTGACATCGGCAATCAACCGGTTGCCAGCCATGCCGCTTGCCATCAGGAAAACACTATCATTGGTCGAGGTGTCGCTATCAACGGTAATGGCATTGAAACTGTCGTCATTGGCAGCGCGAAGACAATCCGCCAGAACGTCTGCTGGCACGGCCGCATCGGTGCCGATATAGCCAAGCATAGTTGCCATATTTGGCGCAATCATGCCTGACCCTTTGGCAATGCCGCATATATCAACCGACACCCCGTCAATCATACATGTTGCATGGGCGCCTTTGGCGAATGTATCGGTTGTTAGAATGGCATTGGCGGCATCCTGCCAACTGGCATTGCTTTGCGTGACCAATGCCTCAAAATACGGCACCAGCTTGGCCGCATCCAATGGCTCGCCAATCACGCCGGTCGAGGCCACCATGATCGCGCCAGCATCACAATCAAGATGGCTGGCAAGATGATTGACCATTTCATGAACAGCGTCATCGCCGCGACTGCCGGTAAAGGCATTGGCATTGCCAGCATTGGTGATGATCGCGGCGGCGGTGCCGGTTTTGGCAATTTTCCGGCTCCAGCCAACGGGTGCTGCGGCTGTATCAGATTGCGTAAACACACCGGCAACGCTGCTTTCAGGTGCCAAGCTGATCAACAGCAAATCATCGCGCCCTTGATAGCGCATACCGCTGGCGGCGGTACCAAGCTTGATACCGGCAATCGGCGGCAGGTCGGGAAAGCTGTCAGGTGCCAGAGGAGAAAGGGTCATGGCAGTGGCTTTTATTGGCTGTTGCCAGCGGCCATTGCATCTTTGCGAATATCGGCAAAACTGCGGAGTTTGATATCCTGTTTTGCGCGCAATTCTTCAAGAACACGGCCCAAGGCTTGCGTTGATAGATTCTGCACAAGCTGGTCACGCATGGCGTCAAGCGTTGGGGCTGGTGCAATCGCTTTTTTATCAACCTTGATGACATGCCAGCCAAACTGGGTCTGGACTGGGACTTTGCTAAAGCTGCCATCGCCAAGCGCAAAGGCGGCATTTTCAAAGGCTGGCACCATCTGGCCACGTCCAAAAGTGCCAAGTGATCCGCCATTTGGCCCGCTTGGTCCGGTTGATTTGGTTTTTGCCAATTCGGCAAAATCTTCGCCTTTTTCAAGCGCGGCAATCACCGCCTTGGCGTCATCTTCGGTTTCAACCAGAATATGTGATGCCGTCACCTGTTCGCGTGATGCGCTGTCGGCGACAAATTTCTGATAGGCATTTTCAATCGCCGCATCATTCACTTCGCCAGCAACCGTCTCGCCAAGCCATGATTCGGCAAGAACACGGTCAGCGGCAACTTTCATCGCCGCGGCAACATCGTCTTTTTTGTCATGTTTTGCCGTGCGGGCGGCATCGGCGGCAATGCGCGCATCAACCATATCGGTGACTAGCTGGTCGAAATAATTTGCCAGAGGCGTTTGCCGAAATTCATCGGGAAGGCGCTCGGCCTGCCGCATGACATCGTCAAGCCACAAGGTTTCGCCATTGACCGTGCCAACCGGAATCCGGTCGTCATTGGCATGTGCCATCATGCCCATGCCAGCAAAAAGCGCGACGCCTGTTACAAGGCCGATAAACCGATGGGCGAAAATACCATTACGCATTCATAAATCCTCTAAAAATGAACAGGTCTTGCCGCAATCATCGGCGCGCCGTTGGATCGTCAGGAAAAATTCAAATCAAACAAGCCGGTCTTTGACCACCAACCTATGGTGTTAGTGTTAGCGAAGCTAACGTCTAAGAGCAAGCCCGCGCTTGAAAAAGGCGCAATATTCTGCGGCAGACTGGGCGGGGTTATCTACCTTTGGGCGATTTTGCAAAATCACAGGTAAATCGGGAAAAACATACTCAAACAATTGACAAAATTCGCGTCTATACCTATGTCCAATCAGGTGCTTTTCGCACCAGCTTTATATTTGCCGTCCGGCAGCGCATTTGCCACATGGCTGGGGAGTTACGATGTTTGCGTCTTTTGCAAAAAACCTGTTTGGCAGCTCGAATGACCGTATCGTCAAATCGATGCAGCCATTGGTTCAGCAGATTAATGACCGCGAAGCCAATTTTGCCAGCCTCGATGATGATGCCATTCGGGCAATGGTTGGTGATATCCGCCAGAAAATAACCGACGGCGCGTCAAAAGACGATTTTTTAGTTGATGTGTTTGCGCTGGTTCGTGAAGCCGCCAAACGCACCCTTGGCCAGCGTCATTTCGATGTCCAGCTGATGGGTGGTATTGCGCTTCATCGTGGCCAGATCGCCGAAATGAAAACCGGCGAGGGCAAAACGCTTGTTGCGACTTTGGCGGTGGTGCTGAATGCGCTTGATGGGCGCGGCGTTCATGTCGTCACGGTCAATGATTATCTGGCATCACGCGATGCGGCATGGATGAGCAAGGTCTATGAATTTCTGGGGCTAAGCGTTGGCTGTATCACGGGCGGACTTGATGATGATCAGCGCCGCGCCGCCTATGGCTGTGATGTCACTTATGGCACGAATAATGAATTCGGCTTTGACTATCTTCGCGATAATCTGAAATTCAGCCTTGAAGATATGGTGCAGCGCGATTTCAGCTTTGCGATTGTCGATGAGGTTGATTCGATCCTGATTGATGAAGCGCGCACCCCGCTTATCATTTCCGGCCCTGCCGAAACCAATGCCGAACATTATCATGTTGCCGATCAGATCATCCCGTTATTGGTGGATGAAGATTTTGATCTTGATGAAAAGGGCAATAGTGTCTCGCTGAGTGAAATTGGCATTGAACATGCTGAAACCCTGCTTCGCGAGCGTGGTGCCATTGGCGATGCAACGCTTTATGACATTGAAAATGTCGGGCTGTTGCATCATGTCAATCAGGCGCTTCGTGCGCATCGGCTTTTTGCCCGTGACACGCATTATATGCTAAAGGCCGGCGAGGTTGTCATCATTGATGAATTTACCGGCCGCGCCATGGAAGGCCGCCGCTTTTCTGATGGGCTGCATCAGGCAATTGAGGCAAAAGAAGGCGTTGAAATTCAGGCGGAAAACCAGACGCTGGCTTCAGTCACCTTCCAGAATTATTTCCGCATGTATGACAAGCTTGCAGGCATGACCGGAACAGCCATGACCGAGGCTGGTGAATTTTCCGAAATCTACGCATTAGAAGTTATGGCCATCCCGACCAATCGTGATGTTGCTCGTATTGATTATGATGATGAGGTTTACCGCACCAGCGCCGAACGTGACGAAGCTGTGATCGCGCTGATCCTTGAATGCCGGTCACGCCAGCAGCCGGTTCTTGTTGGCACGATCAGTATTGATAAATCCGAACGCCTTTCAGCCGAATTGAAAAAGCGTAAAATCGAGCATCGGGTTCTGAATGCCCGTTTCCATGAAGAAGAAGCCAAAATCATTGCTGATGCTGGCGTGCCCGGTGCGGTGACGATTGCCACCAATATGGCTGGCCGCGGAACCGATATTCAACTTGGCGGCAATCTGGAAATGCGGCTTGCCAGCCTTGAGGCCGAAGGCAAACCAGTTACCGAAGCGGTTACGGCCAAGATTGCTGCTGAAATTGAAGCGGCCAAAGCCACCGCGCTTGCCGCTGGCGGGCTATATGTTATTTGTACCGAACGCCATGAATCGCGCCGGATCGATAATCAGCTTCGTGGCCGGACAGGGCGCCAGGGTGATCCTGGCGCGTCAAAATTCTTCTTGTCACTCCAAGATGATCTGATGCGTATTTTCGGCTCGGAAAAGCTGGAAAGCATGCTGTTAAAGCTTGGTCTTGAAGAAGGCGAGGCCATTATGCATCCATGGATTAACAAGGCTGTTGAAAAAGCCCAATCCAAGGTCGAGGCACGCAATTTCGAGATTCGCAAGCAATTGCTGAAATATGATGACGTGATGAATGACCAGCGCCGGGTGATTTTTGACCAGCGCAAGGAAATCATGCGCGCCGACGATGTTCATGACACGGTTGTCGATATGCGCCATGAAGCCGCTGCCTTGATTGTCGAACGGTCAATTCCCGCTGGCACGTATCATGATGCATGGGATTCAGAAACGCTTGATGCCGATGCCCGCCGC
>Ga0255774_10000694_pt1 | contig 29906 bp, 20 predicted proteins | sample 101ome_17_FD_179972 | JGI IMG/M metagenome (GOLD analysis project Ga0255774, IMG submission 179972) | Coastal salt marsh microbial communities from the Groves Creek Marsh, Skidaway Island, Georgia - 101407AT metaG (version 2) | ecosystem: Environmental > Aquatic > Marine > Intertidal zone >... | reverse complement strand
ACCGCGCGCGCGCCGTGTGACGACAGATCGCTCGAGGTTTCCGCGCGCGGTCGCGTTCGAACTTGGAATTTCGAAAGTTTTCCCCTGGATGGGACTGCGGGTGAGTTAAGTACGATGTGTCCGCGATGTGTCCGCGATAGTGGTATCAGTATCAGTTTTTCCGTGCGAACACGCGCCGCAACACACCGAGGGGTGCGAGTCGAGTCGTTCTCGTCTCGCGGCGGTCGCGTCACTACGCGAACGAACGAGTGAAGAGGTTCACACCGACGAATACGGCGTCATGTCTGAAGCGCCGCGATTCGGCTCGGCCGCGTTCCGAAGCGATGCGGCGAACCACGCGGACACTCAGGTTCGCGATTTCGACGACGAAACCAGGGCTCAGGTTCTCAAGCAGTTCGAGTTTTATTTTTGTGACTCAAACTTGCCGCGGGATAACTTTTTGCTCGAGGAAGTGCACGAATCCATGAAGGCTGGACGCGGCGGGGCGTTGTACATCTCCCTCATCGCCGGGTTTTCGCGAATGCGGGAACTGTTAAAGGCGTACGGGGGCAAGGAGAATCCGAGAAACGTGGAGCAGATCGCGAAGGCGTTGGAAACGAGCGAACTCTTAGAGGTTGTGGACGGGAACGCGGTGAAACGACGTGATTTCGGGATTCCGGCGGACATCGATCTCGGCACTGAAGACGGTATGAATGCCTATCGCGAAGCCAAGGTGGCGGAGTTGGACAAGAGATTTGTCTTTGTGAGCCCGTTTGCCAGGGACACCTCCATCGAGCAGGTGCAAGAGTACTTTGCCTCTGTGGGTAAACCGGCGCAATCGATCCGTTTGCGTCGTCATGCCGTGAGCAAAGATTTCCGTGGCTCCATTTTCGTCGAGTTCGCCACGGAGGAAGAGGCTCGGGCGATGGCGGCTCGAACGGATTTGGAATTCCAAGGCGCGACGCTCTCGCTTCAGCTCAAGTCGGATTACTTGGCGGAGAAGCGAAAGGAAGCCGAGGAGAGGAAGGCGAAGCAGCGCGAGGAAGCCATTGCTCGAGGCGATGATCCGGATGCGCCGCCGCCGAAAGAAGAGTGGATCTTCGTCGGTAAGGTTTCCAAGGAGTGGGAAGAAAAACAAAAGGGACTCGCCGACGCCGAGGGTGGACGCGGTGGCGGACGGGGCGGCGGACGCGGCGGCCGAGGTGGACGCGGCGGTGGACGCGGCGGTGGACGTGGTGGTGGACGCGGCGGCGGACGCGGCGGCCGAGGTGGTCGTGATGGTGGTCGAGGCGGTGGACGTGGCGGTGGCCGAGGCGGTCCAGACCGCGAAAAGCGCTTTGGAGGTGGTGGCGGCCGGGGCAAAGGGGACGGCGATCGCCCTCGATTCGGACGTCCATACTAAAGTTTTGAAACGATGAATCCAACTAGTACAAATGATTATGAAACTAACTCTTAAATGTCCTTTTCGCTGGCGACTGACTTGAACCGTATTCGCCCTTCCATGATCGCTTCTGTCGGCGTAAGTGCGAGTGACGTCAACACGCGTCTCGCGTGTCGCTCCAACGCTTTGGCTGCACGATCGTCGCCTTCCCCGTCGAATACATTTCTATGCAACGCCTTGGCCAATTCCCCACCCCCAAGCTCCAAAGCTTTATCGTACGACAACGCATTTCCGTAAAATGTCTTCTCCAGGTCCTGCAGCCACTTCCTCACCCGAACCCGAACCCCTTCTTCGTACACTCTCCGTTCCACGTCATCTTGAAACGCGTCGTAAAACATCTGACTAAACGCCTTGGCGTCTTCCCCTTCCCTTCGCAGTCGACCCAAACACGCCCAAACGTGTAAACACGTCAATGAGTGATGCGCGACGAATGTCTTCTCCAACCCGTGCGTGGCGTACAGCGCGTCTTCATCCATCGCGCGAGAGACTTCAGCGTAGAGCCGCTCTGCACCTCGCACGCGCCGCGACTCGTCGCTGAAATACCCTCCGAGTGAGAGCAATGCGCGTCGCCAACCCGTTTGCGAACGCTCTGGGATAGTCGGTTTGGGCGTCGACGTTCCGTCGTCCGCGTCGCGCGCGGTGATTTCGAGCGATGCAGGCTTGCTCGACGACACGCTTGATGACGCACCCGATGCGCTCGATGTGCTCGATGCGCTCGACGTCGAAGTCGTGAACGCTGCCGCTCTCGAAAGCGCTAACGTCGTCAACGGGGTTCGAACGACGTCGACGTCGAAGGCGGACGCGGAGCGCTTGATTGCGAAGACTCGAGACACCGCCGCCGACGCGAGCATCGCGTGTCCGACGCGGGAAGGCATCGATGGGGTGTTCGATGCGGAGCGGGAACGGGCGGCGACGCGCGACGCGGTTTGTGAAAGTTTGGATTTTTTTTCACTTTCGTTGCGAAAACCAAGCAATCCATCCAATGCGATGCAGTGCAGTGCGATGCAATGAGCGTTAGTTTACGTCGCGATGCGACCGAGGCGTCGTCGTCGGGCGAGACGACCGATCATCGGGTTCGTCATCTGTCTTCTCGTCGTCGCGGTGGCGGCGGTGTGGATCGATGGTGCGTCCGCGCGCGTCGTTCGCGTAGACTCGAACGACGAGGACGGCGTCGGTGGTGGTGGCTCAATCGAAGCGACGCTGACACAGAGGTATCCCGGGGCGGCCACGTATGTAAAAATGAAGGTGAAACTCGGGAGGTCGTCGGCGGGGGATAGCGACGGACCGGTGTGCGTGACGGTGCACGAGAGAGGCGGAAGCGTCTCGGGTGGAAGGGGGACGGGTGGTTGCGAGTACGCAGACGTGGGAGAGGTGTACGACCCGGACGGCGTCGGTGGAAGCGGTGCGGTCGGGAATGTGTGCGGGAAGATGGGTGATAAGATTATTGCGAACGCGAACGGGCGAGAGTTTGAGTACGTCGATTCGGATTTGCCGCTGTATGGCAGACGAAGCGTCGTGGGAAGGACGTTGGCAGTTTGGAGAGGCGATAGCGCGTCGGACGCGACGTTTAGCGGGAACAAGAGACCGGTGGCGTGCGCGAAGATTCGAGAAGACGGCGACGTCAAGTATACCGTTTTGCAAGCGCAGATCGGGACGACGCTCAGTCGAGTGTCGGGTGTGGTTACGTTTAGTCAACCGTCTTCAGACGTCTTGGCGGACACAAAGGTGACGGTGAAGCTCGTCGATCGCGCGCAGAGCCAACAGTCGAATAATGAGTATCGATGGGCGATTTTTTCTGGCTCGGCTGGGATCGCAAACGCGTGTTCGCGCGTCGGTGAGGTGTACAATCCGCATGACGTAGAGGCGTGCGACGAGAGAGGCTCAGGCTTACCCGACGAGGACTGTCCGGTGGGAGAGATTACATCCCGGCACGGCACCTTATCGGCGCCCTCGCTCGCGATGTATACTGATTCCAACTTACCTTTGAGTGGACAGGATTCTATCGAGGGGAAATCGCTAGTGTTGCTCGACCAGAGCGGAAACAAGGTGTTGTGTAGCGACATTAAAAAGGCTTTGGCATCTGGGCGCGCTGCCGCCGTCTCAAAGCTTAGTGCGGGCGCGCAAGTTGGTATAATCACGTTTTTACTCGTTGTATTTGTCTTTGGTTTGCGACACTATGGTCGAAGGAACGCCGGGCGCGGTGATTTCTCGAGAATGAGTAACGAGTTTAGAGAAATTCCGCTCGCTGGCACGTCTTCGTCGCCCTTTTCCATCGGGGATGATAGCGGCGAAAATTTCGCCTCCAAGGCGCGTCAAATACTGCGAGAGACGTCTTCAAAACTCGCCAAAACGGGTCAACACAAGCACAGCTCTTGAACTGAACGTAAACATTGTAGCGGACATTATAGATTGACGTAGAAGAATTTGGTTGTTTTAAAAGTTACTGTAGAGAGCTAGTAGTTTCTTCGTGGCTTCAAACCGCGCTGATTTACGGCCAGGAGGTAAACTGGAAAACCTTGCCGACGATTTCCAAGCCGGTCGGGATTTGCCAGGTGAAGAGCGCGACGTTGAGGCAGTTCAACGCGATGTGCAAGTCGCGTGCCTTTTGGTTGCCCTTCTCCATCATCGGCACCAAGCCAGCCGCCATGGCCCAGAGAACGGTAATGGTGGCGCCAGCGTAGAGGTGCGGGCCTGGGAAGAGCTTACCGACGCGCAAGTACGTGTTCATGCCGCCTTCAACGCTGAGAGTGACGCCCATGGCGAGCAACAGGTAGCCCAAGTTGGCGTGCTTGTCCTTGAACTTACCCGCCACGAGTTCCTTGCGCGTCGCCGACAACTCTTCAATCTTCTTGGAGGCCTCGCTGCCAGCCGCCGCCTCAGCATCCGTCGGCAACGTCGCCTTCAATTCAGCGATCTCATCGCCAACCGTGCGCACGCGTCTCCACTGCAACCCGAGGTACCCGGCGTACAGGGTCACCGCGTACAGCGAGCCCAAACCGATCGGGTGCAACAGCGCCGCCGACCGTCCCTCGAGAATACCAAACTCTCCACCAGACGCGTGCGCCATCTCTGGCATCGCCACCGTCGCCGCCGCGATCGCCAACGCGCTCACCGCCGCGCCGACATCCCGCGCGTTCGCCGTCTCATCATCGGCAATAATCTTTTTCTGCGCCGACACCACAGTTCTCTTCACCGTCGCGCGTCGCGCGAGTTTCGTCGGTCCCGCGCGGCCGATCGCGCGCGTTCCGACCGTCGTCGTCATCGTCGTCATCGCGAGCATCTTCGCTTCGTCGTCGTCGCACTGTGTCGTCGCGTCGCGTCGCGCGTCACGTTTCGTTTGTTGTTGTCGACGTCACGCGTCTTTCCATTTTTTCGAAAAGACATTTCATTCTTGTTCTTGTTGTTCGACACCAGTGTGACAAAATAGGAGCTGGGAAGGGGAACGACAGAGGATTTTGAAAAACGCGCGACTCTCTGACGACGACGTGCGTGTCTGCCGCGCGCGACGAACGAACGAACGGACGCACGGACGAACGGAAAGACGACGGACGACGTTTGCTTGAGTGTGAATAATCGATACGCGCGCGTCGTGAAACCATGGTGAAGGTTCGCGTGAGCTCGAGCGAAGAGCTGGCGAAGATTGAAGAAAAACTGTGCGAAGCCGTGTTGGAGACGATCGACGCGGCGAAGCGGGACCCGTCGTGGAACTCGGAGAGGGCGAAATCGTTGAAGAGACACTTGTATGCGATGACGGAGCGCGTTCTCGGGAGCGTGCGGGCGAACGTTATTTGTGGGACGGGTGAGGCGCCGGCGGAGGCGGTGAGCGAACGCGACGTGGCGGATCCCGAGCTGGACGCGCTCGAAGCTGAAGTGGCGGATTTGTCAGCTAAGGTTGCGGAACAGCGCGCGACGGTGCCGGGACAAGTGTCTAAGAATTATGCGGATCGGTTGATGGAGTTGAGACCGATGGATGACGGTGCGAATGGGGAGGACAAGGCGGGTCCGAGTGTGGAAGCGCGCGTCGACGGCGAAGCCATGGAAGCGCTTCGAAAGGAGCTCGATTCCAATCTCACCCTCCTTCCCGAGTTGCAAAACCGACTTCAAGAGTCTCTCTCCAAGTTGGGTCGTCTCATGGGTGAGCTAGATTTACAAAGACAGCGCGCGCCTCCGGGTACCGTCGAGAGAGCCATCAACGCGCCGGCTGCTTCGCCGGCGACGGGCGAGCTTCCAGCGGGCGGTGACGTAGCCACACGACGAAGACTCGCGCACGAGCTTCAACCGGCGCCGATTGCGTAATATATCATATCACTGTGTAACAAAAATCTACTCATGGTTCGTTTCCGTGCTAATATTCTGTTTGGTTCGTGTACATGCGTCTAATCATCGTCGGCGTCGAGTCGAGCCTTCTTGCATAGGATCGGTCGGGCCATCGTCTAAGTTCTGCTTTGAGTCATCGGCATCCGCATCCTCGATATCGTCCTCAACAGGCGCGGCCTCCGCGGTGGGTTGCCCCGGAGGCGCTCGGCGACGATCGGAGGCACCCTTCGATCTCGCGCTGAGCTGGTCGGCAAAGTCGATGAGCGGAGCCGCTCTCGAGTCTTCGCTGTCAACCTTTGCGATGGCATCGTCGACAATCGGGCTCAAAGCCTTTGCGTCGACAGCCGAAAACTTAGGTAAGAACGGGCCAAGGCCATACAACAAGAAGGCGAATCGATCATACACTGGCTCGGGAAGGAGCACAGATCTCACGCCTTCGTCAAACATGATACGCATCAGCAAGCGGTCGCGTTTGGAAGAGAGGCTGAACATGTCACTCAATCTCGTGGCGAGATCCGTGAACGCCTCGAGAAGCGTTTGTCTTTCACCAAGATCAGAGCTGAGGATATCAACGTAGGCACCTCGAAGCGCCGTGAGCACCGCACGAACGAGAATTTGTGGACCTGTTCGGCGCAAATCGTTGCAGTATGTGCGGATAGCGGCATCGATCCATGGCCCAGTGACCTTGAAGTTTGACAAAAAGTCAGAGCCCAAGCTTCCGTTTTCATTGATACGCTCATCATGTACAGCCATGCGGTAAGCCAGTCTAGCGGCGTCCAAGTCTGCGTCTTGGTGGGCGTCTTCCGGCGCGATGAGCTGTCTGCAATGCTCCCAAACTTCGGCGCTATCAGTCTCGCTAAGCTTCAAGCGCAACTCGCGAGCCGGGTGTGCCATGGGCAGCGTGCTCGAGTTGTAATAGTACAAGACCATGTCGCAAATGGTTGAGATGAGCGAGCGTCTAAGCGTATCACCATCTTCAAACATGTCAGATGCGCGGCGCAAAATGTTCATGACGTCGGATAAAAACTCGTTGCGCTCACGAATGTGATCGTTTACCTGCGCAGTCGTCGTGGTTTCGCCATCCATGAGCTCGAGAGCCTGCCAAATCAAGGAAAATGAAATCGATGAGCACGCCATCGCGGTCGACTCCTTGCCGGCACAGCTCGAGCGCGCCACAGTAGAGACGTAATTGGACAGCTCGGAGAGGACATCGACGCTAGTAGAAATGTTGCATTTCGAAATGAGTGCACGCAAGCGGGCAAGACTCATTCGCAACTCGAACGCGTGGCCTTCGTCTTCATTTGCAACGGTTGAGTCAGCCTTGGACATCAAGCTTTGGACCTTCGTAAGCGCCGCGGTCAACTTGGAGGAGAGATCGGCAACCGCGCCGTCGAGCGCCGGCTGCGCAAAAGTTGCAGTGGCCTCGAAACCTTCGTTACAGAAGTAGTTGAAGGCTTCTCCGCACGCCTCAAGCGTCCGCTTATCGCTATGCTTGAAAAACAAGTCTCTGATCTGCTCGGATAGAAGGGTGAACGCAAGCTCTTCGTGTTTCAGCACGTAATGTTCAAGTTTGATGAAGCGCACGCATTCAACCAACGGGGCGACGACATCTGCTTCGGCTTGATACTTGGTCATGAGTGAAGCCAGCAGGTTATCGGAAGTCATTGTCTTACTAATCTCCTCGTGCGCTTTGCTGATGGCGTTACGAACCTTGGCAGATTGCCTCGATCTCGACTTGTTGTACGGTTTTGAGATGTCTTCACCCATCGATTTTCGAATCGTCAGAATCAAAATGTTTGCAAAGAGCGACGCATCTTCCACGGCCATGTCCGAGTCGAGAAGTTTTGCGATAAACTGGACATTGCTCAACACCTTGTATACGCCCGACAATCCCTCGATGATCTTCCCTTGAGTGTTGGATTCTTCGCCAAAGTCAAGCATGAGCTGTGCTATGCCATGAATCTCGTCCAATGCTGCAGTCGTCTCTCCGCTCTTGTAACGGAGTTTGCGGTTTCTTCGATACTTTTCAGTCAATGTTGGCATGAGTGTCTTCGTAGCGCGAGCGGCAGCAGTTCTAATAGACGGGTTCTTATCCATGATGAGCGAGGTGACCACGTTCATGTGTTCTTGATCCAATTCAGTGTGCTCGTGCAAAACGGCGGCAAGTCTAATTGCCTCAACGACGACTTCAGTGCTCACATCTTGGAGCATTTCAGCCATGCGCGGTCTGAAACGACCGATGAACGTGTCCATCATCGCCAGGTGAGACGAGCTTCCGGCAAGTCCCTTCAAAGCGACGAGCACTTCCAAGCGAACACTCGCGCTCTTGTCGTTGAGACTCCACCCGAGATACTTGAGGTAAAAGTCAGTGAGGAAGACGAGTTGATGCTTCATCATCCACTTGCCCAGGGCAGTCATGCACGCGGCGCGAATACTTTCGTCGCAGTCGCGAAAGCGGTGCGTGAAAACCTTTGTAAACAGCTCTTGGATGTACTTCTCCACCAATTCGATTTGCTCTTGGGCACTGTCGATGATGCGATTCAGACTCTTCAAGACCTCCACATCGCTCTTCGCCTTCTTTGACTCAATCTCAATCTGGTTTTGCTTCAAGTCGCGAGACGTTTGCAGGTTGTTCACGACCGTGATGAGACTCGTGATGGTTTGCAACGCCATCGTCGTGGCAGCCATGCGAAGCGGACGCGCCTTGCTACCAGCGCAAGTGATGACAATTTCAGCCCAAGAAGCGAAAAGAGTACCATCGTAGAGCTGCTCGCTCTCCGCAGACTCTCGCATAGCCTTGTCGATAAAATCCAAGAAGTTATCTCTGAAACCCTTGAAGTCATTCGAACGTCTAGACAACGGATCTTCGCCGTACAAACTTCCCGCCGCCATGTCGGTCACGATGCGGTTCATAATGGTCAGACAGTCGCTTCTCTGCAGCTCTATCGCCGTCACCCCGGTCGAGCACCCCGACGCTTTGCATAACAACGAATAAATCTCCGCAATGGCTGAAATTTCGCTCTCACCGTACCGCTTACGCCACTCACCCGCCGTCAACACGACAGCTTGCCCCGAGCTTTGCAAGAGATCAAACAAGTCCCCGGCGCGTTCATCATCTTCACCACCCTCGTTCTCCACCGTAGCGTTCGCAGGCGCATTCTCGTTCCTTTTCTTCAACGCCTCCGCGCTCGCCGGTGCCTTCTTCCTCTGTCCACTCCTAGACTTTTTCTTCGCCGGTTCCGGATTCGCCGCCTCGTTTTCGTTTTCGTTACCGCTCGTCGTCGGTCGTTCCGGATTCGCCTCCGACGTCGTGACCTCCCCGCTCTTTCTTCGTCTCGGCGGCATCCCGTCCGTCTTCACTCTATCCCCCGTCCGAGTTCTTCGTCGCTCCCTCGCTCCCTCGTCGTCTCACGCGCGCGTCAAAGGCTCGTCCGTCGTCGATGCGACAGATGCGATTTGAATTTTTCAAAAAATCCAAAGGCTGAACGGAGGCTCGAACCCCTCACTCACCGCGGACGTCTTCCGAGCGCAACGCACGGAAACGCGTGAACACGCTCACGCACGCGCGCGCACAACACCTCGCGGGCGCGTCCGTCGAACGCTCGTCGAACACTCGTCGAGACGCGTCTCGTTTTCCCGACTCGTCCTCGAGACGGGCGAACAAACCACAAATAAATTTACAGTGAAGATCCCTGGTGGCGTCCCCAAGAATAAGATGCGATGCCGACCGAAGCGTCGCTTCAGTCGACGACGGACGGACCGAACATGCGGTGCGCGTCGACGTCGACGTCGGCGTCGGCGTCATTCGGACGGTGCGAGCGTCCGTGTGATGCCCGCGCGCGCCGTCGTCGTCTTCGTCTTCGTCATCCGCGCGCGTCGTCGACGTCGACGAGCGAAGTGGAGCTGGTGGGTGACGACGCCCGCGACGCGTCCACGTCGTGCGCTTCGCGGGAACGACGGGCGGACGCGCTGCGGCGGACGCAGGGTCGGCGACCGCTGCACCGGGAAAAGAATGGGTTCGATTGGACGTACGGGTACGACGCGTCGTCGTCGACGTCGAAGACGTCTTCGTCGGTCGTCGATGAGACGGAGGAGGAGGCTGAGGAGCGCTGGCGAAGCGCGGAGGACACCGAGGCGTACAAGTTTCGAGGCGCGTGGTTGGCGACGAAAGGACGACAAAGCGGAGCAACTGCGAGCGGGAAACTCGATGGGGAGTTTGAGAGTCGGATGAAAGCGATGCGACGGGCGGTGGAACGGTTGAAGGCGAACGGGGAATCGTTCGAAAAGTATGAACCGGGCGGGGCAGAGTACGAGGCGTTTCTGGGAGAACACGTGGACGCGCACGTGCGACTCGCGCGGAAATTAGATAATTGGAGGGCGAATTTCGTCGTGCAGTTTGCGAGAGAGCCAGAGTACGCGGATATGCCGACGGCTATCAGAATTCTCGAGTTGGATTGGATCTCGTTGGGGTTCAAAATTCGCGCAATCGAGAAAATTTGACGCGCGTCGACGCCTTATCCGCCCGCGAGCGGAGTACTCGTTTCATTTCGTCCGTCGCGACTTTGTACGCGCGCGACCGCGGCGGCAGCAGCAGCAGCAGTATTTTAGTAGTTTCACCGGTGCACTGTTCAAGCTTTTGATTTACCATGTAGTAGTACGTAGTTACAACAAACAGGATTTCGCTCCTACGTCGACGAACGTTTCATTCGTTTTCCAGTTTTACGCCCACCGCAATGTTCGAAACCACTTTCCCAGTCGACGTCACCGTCGGCGGGTTCTCTATCACGACTAAATTCCTACTCGTCACCACGCTATTCCCTCCACCACCTGGGCTCCTCGCGCCGCCCTGGCCGCCCGACGACGAAGCCGAAGACCCGTCGTCGACGTCGCGACTCGTCGCGAGCGTAACCGTTCCGCACGCCGCGCACCGTACCGAACTCGACCCGTTCGGGTACGCCAGCGTCACCCTACACCCAGAGCACCGCAAGTACGCCGTATCACCTCTCGACGCACTTCGCATGAACCCATCCTGAATCATCATCGCCGTCGCCGCCGGTCCTCCGAACCGCGCCAACGCTCGCGACGCCAACCGTCCGTTCAGGTTCACCGTGTCGCACGCCGCGCACCGCACGTGCGTCGCGTTCGTCGGAAACGAGATGTGACGGTCGCACCCAACGCACCGCATCGTTCCATAGTGTGCCGCCGAAGCCGACGCCGAAGCCGCGTCATCATTCGTCGCCGACGCCGTCGACGACGCCGACCCGCGCCGAGCGTGGTTCAATCCACCACCACCGCTCGGCGACGCGCGTCGCCCGACCGTCGCCGTGACGTGATCGCACACCGCGCACCGCACGTACGACGCCCCGGCGGGGTACCTCAGCGTCGCCCCGCACCCAAGCGGGGTGCCGTACCCGCACGTGATCTCGTGCGACGTCGACATGCGCGCGTAATTGTCACGCCACGCGTCGCGTTTCGCGTCGGATCGATCAATCTATCGATCGAGCGTTTTCGTGGTTTACTTTTATACCGTCGATCGCTACATTTCGCGATCGTGGGTGAAAACATCGATCGATGGATCGACGTTCGGGCGGTCGAGACTCGAGAGGAGACGAGAGGAGACGAGAGGAGACGACGTCGGGCGGCGGCGTCAGTGCGTCGCCCGCGCGGTGTCGGCTTCGTTTTCGGCGTCGCCTCGTCGGCTTTGTTTACGGTGTCGTGTCGTCGCGCGTGACGGGATGCCGACGACGACGACGACGACGACGAGACGACGGACGCGACGGGGTCGCGATGACGAGGAGAGCGACGACGACGCCCCAGAGGAGGTGACGGGGTCGAGCGCGCGCGCGGCGGCGACGGCGCGGCGAGGAGCGGAGCGCGAGGCGACGCGGGCGCGACGAGAGGAAACCAAGGCGGCTGCGGCGGCGGCGGCGAAGAAACGAAGAGAGGCGGAACGCGCCGCCGAAGCGAAGAAGAAGAAGAAGACGAATGAGGAAAATGCAAAGAAAGCGGCGGCGGACGAGGACGAGGACGAGGACGAGGACGAGGACGAGGACGACGATTTGGAAGAGTTACCGGACGACGTCGTGGACGCGTTGGGAAGACGCGAGAGAGGCGAGCCGAGCGAAACCGGGGAGAGCGAGAGCGATGAGGACGCGGCGGCGTTCGAGGCGCACCTGAACGGTGGGAAGAAGCGAAAAAAGCTGAAGGGGAAAAAGGTGAAGAGACGCGCGTACGAGCGAGACGGATTTGAAGTCGTCGCGCTCGATGTGGATGGCGAAGACGACGGACCCGGGGCGTCGGTGCCGACGTCGGCGATGGATTTCATGCGGTCGAGACTGCTCGAGAAACACGCTCGGTCGGATGAGATGTTGAGAAACGCAAAGACTGGGCGGATTCCGAACGCGTTCGCTCGGCGTTGATTTTTTCCTTCGTCTGGACGACGATTACCACGGATGACGCGCTGTGTAACGCGAGTGTGGAGTTTGTAAAAATTAGAAGAAAAAATATTTCATAATAATATGCTTTTACTAACGCGGTCTAAAGGCGGGTCACTTTTTGCCGTGAAACGCAAAGGTATCGAAGAGCGACGTTTGCCAAAATTTGTCATCCTTCGACTTGCTCTTTGATTTTTTAGAACCAGACGCGGTGGATGGCACGACGCGTGGCTTCTTCGCCGCGCGAGCGGGAGTGAGCCGCGCGGGCGTTTGAATCGGTGCACCCTTGTGCTCAAACGCTCCGAATTCCGCCTCGGCGTTGCGTTTGGCGCGTTCAATCGCGCTCTTTGCGACTTGCGCATACGACGCCGTCGCCGATCGAGTCTGCGGCGAGGAAACGCTCGCAAAGTACGGACTCTTCTTCACCGTCGTCGGAGCCAGTGGAGTCTCCGCGACGAGTGTCGGCTCCAAGTTTGAAATGTCGCGCGGAATTCGCGAGGCTCTCCTGGGAGACCGCCGAGGAGTCGCCTTTTCCACAGAATCGGGCACCACCGTAGGTGCTCGCTTTGCGTCGTCTTCTCGACTGACATCAAATAAATCGATGCTCTCTCTCCTGCGCTGCTTTTCGGGCGGCGTCTTCGGCTTTGTGCTCTTGAGCGTGGCGTAGAACGACTTTGCGACGCGAGGAGCCGGCGCAGCGCGCGGCGAAGTTCTCGTTTGCGCGATTCGCATTCTGTATCCTTGAGCGTCGTCTTCCGGCTTGTTTTGCAGAAAGCTGGTAAACGCTTCGTGTTTCTTCATCGGTGACGTCGATTTTCTCGGCGATCTCCTCGGAAGCAGATGGTTACTAATTCGACTGTTGATCGCGTCGTGCGCATCCATCTCTGGAGGCGCGACGGCGGGTTCGAGCGCGGCTAATAATCTATTGTCTCGTCTCGGCGTGCCAAGACGGCTGGCGAAACTTTCTAATGTCATCGGATGTATCGCGCTATTCGCGATGCCCATCGCCACGTCTGGCGGATGATAATTTCCGATGAGCCTGGGTAAGTCTGCGATCACGGTCTCATCGAGCACGCCGATCGGGTCGTTCAGATGGACGTTTTCGCGTCGTCGCGGACAAAACACCCAAGAGTATCTGAACGTCAAGAGTGCGTCTTGAAATCGAGCCTCGTACTCCTTTGGAACCGAGATCCCCTCAAACTTCATGTGCCGCAACACTTTCGCGTATGTCTTGAACCGTCGAATCAGACTGTGTGCCTTTTTAATCCCCACTCCCGCGAGCGAGGGCAAATAATCGCAGCCACTCAAAATGCACATTTCCAAAAACATCTCCGACGTAAACCCGACAAAGCTCATCCCTCGGTTCTTCCCCAAATCCTCGTACCGTATCTCAATCCCAGTCCCGTCGGGTTGCATCTTCGTAAACACGCTGGCGCACCCGTGCGCGATGAGATCGCTATCTTCCGTCACGACGCCCTGCACGAATCCGTTTCGCGCCAAGTACGCCATTTGCGCATCCGCCTCATACGGCGCCGTCAAACTTTCAAACCCCTCCCTTCTCAACGCCTCCACAACATCCCTCGCCATTTCTGGCGTCACATCCACCGCTCTCGCGTAACACTCGTTCGCCGCGCTCGCGTTCCCTCGTCTCGCGTGCTGTCTCGCCTTGGCCAACGCCTCGGTTCGCGTCCTTCGTCTCGTTTCCTCCTCTCCCGCTTTACCCGGCATTCTCCCACCATCAAACACGAATATCGCCCGCACATTCGCCCGTCGAAGCGTCCGGGCGCGATTAAGAAAGTATTCCACGTGTTTACGCGTCCGTTCGCCCTCGCACAACTCTCTCGAGCACGCGTACGCGCCTCGGTGCAACCACACGTAGCCATCGACGCACACCGTCTTCCCGCCGTACGCGTCGCCGACGTGACACGGCCTCGACACCGATTTCAGCGTCGGGAGGAGGGAAGATATACCCATAGCCCTCGAGCGACGTTCGTCGTCGTCCGCTTCGGCGTCCGACGACGACGCGCGTCCAGCGCGACGCAGACTGCGGTCGCCTCGTTCGGCTGTCGCATCGGCGTTTGAATTCGCGCGGAAAGTTGGTGCTCCACGTTTTTGTGTGTTTCTGTGCGCTCGGGAGCCGACGCCGACGCGTCGCGCGGGATGGAAGGACCTAGAGGCTCGATGGATAACTCGCGCGATTCGTCGCTGCTATTTCGTGAGCACGGCTCACTCTCGGTGGAAGGAACGCGAACGCTTCGGTGATTGGAGTCGCTGCGCCGTTATTATCGCGCACCGCGACGACACATATCTTACACAACCCTACTACGGTTCTTCTTACGCGCTCTTTCTGTACGGATACACGATTCTCGTCGGCGTCGCGCCGTCTTCAAACTCGTCCCCGCGCCCAATCTTCCTCCCGCTCGCGTCCAACGCCATCGACGCCGCCGCGAACGCCGCCCCCGCGCTCGCCCCTCGCGTCGTCGACCCGTTTCTCAACCCGACGACGGCGCCCGCCGCCAACCCCCCGAGCGCCCCGTTCCACGCATCCTTTGCGTTTCGCGCGCTTTCGCTCGCGCACGCCGTCGTCGCGAACGCGCACCCGATCGCCCCGAACAGCGCCGCCCCGCTTCCCACCGCACCGATCGTTCTCGCCAGCGCCGGCGCGCTTCTCGCTCGGACGATCGCCGGCGCATCCGAGCCTCCCAGCGCCGCGCGCGCGCACCCCACGACCGCGCCGAACGCCGACGACGTCATCGTCGCCGCCATCGCGCGGTCGAAGCACGACGCCGACGGCGCCTCCGCGCTCACGCTCGACGACATCGGTCGCGCTCGACGAGACGAGACACCGAGACGAACGTTTCGACGACCCGATCGATCCCCGCGGCGTCGATCGTTCCCACACTCGATCGCTCGGTCGTTCCCACACACTCGGTCCACGTTCCCGCGTGTGACGTCGTCCCGTTCCCGTCCCTTCCCGTCCCGTTCCCGTCCCTTCCCGTCCCTTCCGTGAACGATCGGTCGAATTCGGTCGAATTCGGTCGATTGTATTTTATTTACATTGGTGTCTCTCGTCAAGTCGAGTCGAGAGTGTGCGCACACGGATGTCAAAAGTCGTTGGCGCGTCCGACCGTCCTTCCGTCTGACCGACGCGCGCGTCATGGCGGGCGACGACGCGTGGGCGCTGTTCGGCGGCGGTGGTTCCGCGCCGCCGGTGGCGACGGCGGCGGCGGGGAAGGGGGAGTCGGCGTCGACGCACGCGTTTTTCAGTGCCGCCAGGTGGCTGTTTTGTAGGATGGATGACGACGACGGCGGCGGCGGCGGTGCCGCCGCCGACGAATCCGGAGAGTCCCGGATGATGAAGCGAATGTCGATGGAGTTGACGCAGTCGTGGATGGATGCCGACGGCGCGGCGCGGAGAGCGGCGGTGGAGGTGCGAGGGCGCAAACCGAGAGGCGACGAGGCGAGCGACGCGGCGAAAAAGTTGGGCGAGGCGCTCGCGAGGGAGGATTGGGAAGGCGCGCGAGAGGCGTGCGAGGAGGTGAAAACGGCGTGTGAGGGGCAGTTGGAACGTGGTAATTGGCCGACGGAGGGATTTCAGGATTTGTACGCGTACGCACACGGGGCGATGATTATCGCGGAACTGAGAGCGTGGAAAAGCTCTTCGGCGACAGACGAGGAGGACGCTCGGGCGCGTAAAACGTCCAGAAATGAGGACGGGACGTCGGCCGCGAGTGGTCGAGGCGAGTTTGAGAGTCGAAAAACTCGAATCGGCCGCGCGGCGCTCGATTTGTCTGCGACAGCAATGTTGATGTCGGCGCGACGAGTGCCGAATTGGACGGCGGGCGTCATTGAGCTCGCGGAGAGCGCCTTTGGTGAGACGAAAGCGCCGGCCTCGTCCCGTGATGACGCATCTTATCCACGCGGTAGTAAAATACCTACATCGTTGCCGAGTTCTGGCATTCCTAAACTGGATAACGCACGCGCCATGGCGGTTGAAGACGCGAGCTCGATGACTCCCGCACGCTTCTACACCGATTACGTGTCAAAGAAGCGTCCAGTCATCATCAAAGGCTTGCTCGAACAAGAGGAATGGGAGGCACTCGAGGCGTTTGCGTCGCTCGATGTCTTTGAAAAACACGCATCAAAGCTCGTTCCGGTAGAGTACGGCACTGCGTTTGATAGCCACGGCACTGGAGTTTCGACTTTGGGTGCGTTCGCGAGAGATTTTCTTGCCCCTTCTAACGCCGCTCACGACAGCGAACCGAAAAGCGAGCGAGTGGCCTATGTCTCGCAACATCAATTGTTCCATGAGATTCCCGAGTTGCAAAGTCTATTTACTGTGCCGCTGTACACGCTTGGGAGAATTAGCGTCGACACTTCAGCCATCAACATTTGGCTCGGAACCGCCGGCACGAGAACGTCCATTCATCGAGATCCATACTTGAATATTCTCTGCCAAGTCAGCGGTTTCAAGTACGTCAGAATTTACGACGACGACGCGACGCAGTATTTATATCCAGACGTCTTGCGTGAGGGTAACGCGAACACTTTTACGCGCTCACCCGTCGATCCCGAGCGCGTCGACCAAAAAGCGCATCCGCTCGCCGTAAAAGCCGAGTACGTCGAGTGCATCCTCAGTCCCGGTGACGCACTCTTCATGCCAAAAAACGTTTGGCACTACGTACGATCACTTACGACGTCCGTATCGATCAACTTTTGGTTTTAACATGCGTCTTCGTCGTAATTATCATTTCATGGTTGCGTAGTGGTTGGGCGAAAATCACAGTGTAAAAAAGTTAGTTTAGTGAACGCCACACACGTTGCCGCGCGCGCCCTCTCGCACGATCCATCGACGCGTGCACGCGCGCCGAATCGAGAGACGCATCCGAACGCTACCGATGGGTGCCGACCGCGCCGCGGACGACGTTGATGTCGACGTCCTCGGGTGTTCGAAATGCCGTTGGGGCGTCTTTGGCTGTGGTTCGTGTCGAGCGACACCCGTGAGCGATCGCGCGCGGTGTCCATCGCTGGAAGAGCGCCCAGGGTATAAAAAGTACGCGGCGAGTCGCGGGATCGCCGTCGCGGCGATAGCGAAGACGGCTGAAGCGGTGAACGAGACTGCAAAGAGACGCCGCGAAGACGAGGTTGAGACGCCAAAGGAAGTGAAAGTTGAAAAGAAACGCAAGACTGAGGAAACACGTGAGGAACGAGACGGGGACAGAGTCGCGACGGAACCCTCGACGTCTCGACCGGAACTGGTGGTCCCGACTCCGCCGATGGAGAAGGTTATAACCGCAGAGGTTGATTGCGGCGGACACCGTGTGGCGGTGGTTGGAAGAAAAGGAGACAGATTGCAAGCGTTACAGTGGAAATCTGGGACGAAGATGTGGCCGGACGAAGCGCGAGATGGGATCATTATGATCTCGGGATCGGAGATGAAAGTTTCAAAGGCGCGGGTTCTTGTGAAGGATGCGATTCAGCAGGCTGTAGAGCGCGTGGAGATGGCCAAGAGTGCGATGCAGTCGCCACCGAAGCGCAAATCGCTCGACGTCATGAGCATCGTGAAGGATGTGAGAAAGGCATCTGACGTCCCGGCGGAGCTCCGCGTGCCCGCCGTAGATGCGGAATCACAGCGAGCTGTTGAAATGTTTCGTTCAAAGCTGCCAAATCTTTCCCGGAATAGAGAGGATATGTTTGAGTGCACGCAGGACGCTCTCAAAATGTCAAGCCACGAGGGCGTACCAGAGACGATCGTCGAGGCGATCGACGCTGCTATTTCGGACGCATCTACCAGCGCGCGGCAGCGACTCACATTGTTTTACTTGCTGGATTCCATCTTCCAGGCGAGTCGCGTCGATAACAGGGGCGGATCGAGCGCTACTCACGCCGCGTACTCGAGAGCCGTCAGAGGACATCTCATGTCGATTGTAAAAAATCTCATCGCGGTGATTCAGGTGAGCGAATCGGAGATGCACAACGTCGAGGTTTTAGACGGGGTAACTCAGGCAGAGGCACACGCGCGCCACAGGCGTAGAGCAGTTCAGAAGGTGTTCCACGTGTGGGAAAAACGAGAAGTGCTCAGCGTGAACGACATTGCCGCTTACGGCCGAAAAGCCATAAGCAAGTACAGACACGAAGCCCTTCAACGTCAAGTGAAAGAATTCGACAAACGCTTAGAACGTCAACCCGACGCGAAGGTAATCGTACAGGCGGACGGAAAAGGTGCCGATGAGTTTGACGACATTGCCGCCATGCTGGGGAATCAGTACGGAGGCATCTCTGCCGGCGAGTTGAACATTTCCGCACTGAGATCAGAAAGCGTCAATCGCGGTGGGGGCGAAGGTGGATCAGTGTCTTTCGCCCGCGATGCTTGGCCATTGCTGCCTCAGCAAGACAAAGCACCGCCACCCCCTCCGCTTCCACCGATGCCACCGCCTCAGACGCCTCGACATCCACCCCCGCCGCCGGCTGGATATCCGTATCCTCCTCCTCCACCACCTAGACGATAGTGCTCTTTTAGAAACGTTTTTAGAACAATACAACAAGCTGGCATGCCATTACATCATTTTTCGTTGGTTAAGCGTTTGGATACTACGCGCACTTTTGCTGCGGTCAAAGGAGACTTACTGTACATCGCGCGAGACGCTCGCCGCTGACTGGTGCGAACCGACGAACGCGTCTCGCGACAAACTGTTTGCCTCTTCATCAGTTCCGGATTGTGAGTGATAAACAACCACTCGAGGTTCGGCGGGCTGAACTCCGAGTTCCTCCAGCGCGTCTAACAGGTCGAGCACCGCGAAACCACCGTGAGTTCGACCTTCGACGCAACCGCGATTCAGTCTATCCCGAAGCCGTCTGCGCTCGGCCGCCTTCTCTGTCATCGTCGTCGTCGTCGTCGCCGCCGTCCTACACTCAGCCGTATCCTCCTCCGCATCGAGCTCTGCGGCGATGAAATCATCATAACTAACGCCGAGCGAATCGTTTGAACGCTCACTCTTCGATGTCGTCACCGTAACTTTCTCAATCGACTCGCCGGCGCCCTCCGTTTGGAGTCGCTCGCTCTCGGGCGTCACCGGTATCGTCACCGCGCCTCTCCTCGTCCCCGCGCTCTTCCACACCCCTCGCCCTTTCGATCCCGGTGAACTCTCCGGCGTCCGAAACACGCGCACTTCCGCCACCGAGGACCCAACGCGCTCGTCGCCTTTTTCGTCCTGCGCGTCGCTTTCACTGCGTTTCCAGCTGACTGAATTTTCGCTCCATCTCGGTCGTTTCGCTCCCGACGCCGACGACCCCGACGTTTCGCCGCCCATCGCGCGGAGTACGCGCGGAAATCTGTCGGACCGGGCGCGCAAACGTTCGTCGTCCGTCGTCCGTCTCTGTCGTCGACGACGACTAATCCATCCAGATTGAATTTCCCCAACCGTCGCGACACCGAACACGAAACGACACACCCGGGTCGACAGCCCCTCTACCTTGACGAGTCATTGACTCAAGATTGATATTTATGTCGACCGAACCGTCACTCGACACCGTAATATCGACTTCGTGTCGTTTCTTTTTAACTTCATCTTCCCGCGTAGGAATGACAAAATAACGAGGGTGAGATTACAATTTGAAGGCGGCGGATGCGTCGTCTAAACCAGCGCGATGGGAAGGATCGGTCGTCGCGGCTCGAGCGGCGACGATGGCGTCTCGAAGATTAGATTTGGCTGGCGCCGAGGCGAGCGCGACGGATACGGCAAACCGAGGAAGCGATTGGAGCGCTCGGAGGGATCGGAGGGCGGAGTGAGGGTCGGATGGAAACCGAATGAGGGCGGTGACCCGGGCGATGTCGATGAGAATGTCGGAATCGAGACCGCCGGAGAAGAAGCGAACGAGGTCGTCGGAAGAGACGGTGCCTATCACGGCGGCGCGGCGGGCTAAGGAAGCCTCCTCGTCGGAGGATTCCGCCTTCATCTCTCGTCTGTACGCGCGTTCGAATTCGGCGCCGTTTGTAGGTGTCGCGATAGGCTTCTTGGATGCGATTTCTGTCGCTCGTTTGACCAAGTCTGTGGTCAAAGCATCTGGCGCCGATTTCGGCGGTTCGCGTTTGACTCGAATCGGTACCTCCTCCGCCTGTTCAGATTTCGCGGGCGCAGAACTCGTAGATCCGTCCTGGCCATCATTCATCTTGGATTGTTCGTCACCGCCCGACGTCTCCGCGCCTTCATCCTCAATTTTCAACCGTCTTCTCGGTTGCGTCGGTCTCACCTTGGCTTCGAGTTCAAACATGCGTTGACTCGTCAACCGTTCCTCTCGTAAAATCTTACTCGTTGGCTCCAGCCTCAACGCCTCCTCGAAATCCATCACGCTATCCAAGTACTTCTTCAAGTGTCTTCTTGCGGTCCCGCGCCGCATGTACGCCTTGACACCATATGCTGGGTCCAACTTGAGCGCCGCCGTGCAATCCGCTTCGGCGTCGGCCCACTCTCCTAACTTCAGTCTACACATCGCTCTATTCGCCAACGCCGCCGCGCTCGGACGACTCGTCACGCTCCTATCGTACGCTTCGATCGCTATCGAGTAATCCCCGCGTCTAAAAGCCTCGTTCCCGCGCTCTCTGTGAGCTTCCGCGTCGTCACTCGACATAAACGCTGCCGCTTCCGCTGACGCCTCTTTCTCTTTCGCAACGCGTCGCAACGCCTCGTCCTCCGCCCTGATGCCCGGAAACCACTCGCGGAGGTTCGCCAGCGCGCTTGATGTCGTTCTCGCGCGTTGTATCGCGTCCAGTGCGACCGAACTCGCGGGCATGCGCCGAGTAATCCGCGTGCGTGCGATATTGAGGTCAACAGCGAGCGAACACGAACGTCACTCGACGACGCCGTAAAAAAGTGATGCGCGTCGCGACGAACACGATGCCCATCGCGGTTTCCCCGCGCGTCATCTCCTCCACGAAGACGCATCGAAACGCGGCGCATCGAAACGCGGCGCATCGAAACACGGCGAAACGCGCGTCGTTATCGGTGAGACGGGCGGTGAACGGAGACGAAGACAACCAGAACGAGGCGTCGAGGTCGTACGTGAAACCGGTACAGGAAGAGAACGCGTTGCTCGAGTCCGAGGAGTTTTCGGTGGCGTTGCAGGCGGGGTTCGGAGTCTTTGTCGTCGCTTGCGTCGGATTCGTGTTGAATCTCGCGTCGCCCGTGGTCAAGGAAATGATCGACACATTTCCGACTTCGGGCGGGCATTAAGTTGGGGTGGGTGCGAGCGCACGCGCGGATGTAATGAGCTATGATAAGAAGTAGAATTAAAATCGATTTCGCTTGCTCGCTCGGTGATCGCTTTGTGAATTGCGATTTAACCAAGACGCGACTTGAGTTCACGCGCTGCGGCGATGCGGCCAAACACCTTGAGCACCTCGTCGATGAGACACACAGGCGCCGCGCAAAGTAACACGAGCATCCACTCGTTGAAGTCGAGCGGGACTATAGAAAAGATTTCCGCGAGTTGCGGAATGTACATGATGACGAAGTGCGACCCGAAGGACACGAGCATGGCTAAGAGCAAGTACGGGTTGCGCCACGGTGGCATTTGCACGAGCGAACCATCCTCTGATAACGCATTGAGCGCGTTGAACATTTCAATGGCCACGAGGACAGTTAAGGACAAGGTTGAAGCCTTGATCTTACCGCCTTCAAAGTAATCGCACGCGTTGGCGCCAATGAAGTAGTGCGTCTCGCTACCGGCGGTGAACTTACTACCCTTAAAGTTGGACCAGTTGATGCATTCGTCCCAGTGCGTGAGCTGGTGAAACGTCACCGGTGTGTGTCCATCCTGGCTCAAATCGATGCCCATGAAGCTAGTGCGCGTGAACCAGATAATAAAGGCGCCGACAGTGGCGACACCGACGTACAATCCGATGACTGCGTATCGGAACATGACCCACTTGGAAAGTAAATCTTCATCCCTTCGTCTCGGGGGCTTGGTCATGATGCCCTTGTCTGGTGGGTTGAAACCGAGCGCAGTGGCCGGTGGACCATCCGTCACGAGGTTGACCCAAAGAAGTTGCACCGGAACTAAACCCTCCGGCAAACCGAGCGCCGCAGTGAGGAAAATGCTCACGACTTCACCCACGTTGGACGAAATCATGTAGCGTATGAACGCCTTCATATTATTATAGATGCTTCTTCCCTCAGAGACAGCTTCGACGATGGTGCTGAAGTTGTCGTCCGCGAGAACCATATCGGAAGCTTCCTTAGCGACCTCAGTGCCCGAAATACCCATGGCAATACCAATATCCGCGAGCTTCAACGCCGGGGCATCATTCACACCATCGCCCGTCATAGCGACAATGTCGCCGTTGTCGCGAAGAAGGCGAACGATATCCTGCTTGTGCTTCGGCTCAGCACGGCTAAAGACGCGTCCACCCGATCCCAGTAGAACTTCGAGCTGCTTGGATTTCGACATCGCAGCGAATTCGCGACCGGTGTAAGATTTACCCTTGATGCTCGATGGAGAATCGAAGACGCCAATTTCGGTGCAAATCGCCTCCGCCGTGAGCTGGTTGTCACCCGTGATGACGATGACACGGATGCCTGCGGTATGGCAAGCTTCGATGGCGCCGCGTACTTCAGGTCTTGGAGGATCACGAAGACCAGCCAAGCCAATGAAGGTCAAGTCGGACTCAATCATCGCATACTTGGACGGATCCTTGAGCTGGACGTGAGCCTTGTGTGATTCAGTGCCATCGTAAGAATCCAAATCGCCGAGGGACGACTTCATGGCAAACGCGAGGCAGCGAAGGGCACCTCGTGCGAGGATTGCCTGCTCGTTGAGAATCATTTTGCGCATTGTAGCCGTCATTTGAACCTTGGAACCGTCCGGCATCTGAGCGTAGGCGCAACGTTCAAGCAAAACTTCTGGGGCACCCTTGACGAGAAGCTCATTGCTATACTTCGCCCCGTTGGTCTTCTTCGATCCCACGATGACGCTCATAGACTTGCGGTCACGATCGAATTCTAGAGTCGCCATGACGTTGTGTTGAGACTCGATGCTGTCGCACACAATCTGCGCGTACTTCTCCGGTTGCGATTCTCTCTTTGCCTCGACCCCTCGCATGTTTTGAAGACCAATCTTCTCGCAAAGCACCTTGAGAGCACCCTCGGTCGGTTCACCGATGCACTTGTAAGCACCATTCTTGAATTCAATGTCCGCACCGTTGCAAAGCGCGGCAACCTTACCGATCGCGATCAGGTTGGCGTCGAGCTTGGAGGGCAAGCCGACGATTCCGCCTTCAGTCGGGTCGTACGTTGTCCCTTCGATTTCGTACTTGCTCAGTCTTGTTGACGTCTTGACAGTAAGAAGCTTGACTGCGGACATTTGGTTCGTAGTCAGAGTGCCAGTCTTGTCGCTGCAGATGACGCTCGTGCATCCGAGCGTTTCAACACTCGGCAACTTTCGAACAATGGCGTTCTTCTTCGCCATCTTTCGCGTGCCGAGAGCCAAGCAAGTGGTGATGACGGCGGGTAAACCTTCCGGAATCGCCGCAACAGCTAATGCGACGGCGATCTTAAAGTAATAGGTGCACTTTGCTAAATCGAACGAAATGTCCGGGAGCATGGAACCAGCAGAGAAGCTGATCTTCAAAAAGTGCTCGTAGTTGATGACCCAGACGAGCAAGCAGATGATACCTATCATGAGGGTTAGATTTTCCCCAAACTTATCGAGCTTTTGCTTCAGCGGCGTGTCCTCTTCTTCTTCTCCAGCAGCCTTGATTTGGGATTGAATCTTGCCAATCTCCGTCGACATGCCGATTGAATTGACGACGCAAATGCAGCTGCCGTTGGAAACAGCGGTGCCGCTAAACACCATGCACGTTTTTCCTTGTAGTTCTATGTCTTCATCCGCAACAGCTTCGACGCGCTTGTCGACGGCGACAGACTCTCCAGTAAGGGAAGCTTGCTCGACGCGCACGGTCGCAGTCTTAAGACGCAAAACGCGGCAATCCGCCGGAACGCGGTCGCCCGTCTTCAACTCGATTACATCCCCTGGAACGAGTTCCCGAGCCGAGAGCGACCCATCCCACGCGCCATCCCGAAGACACTTGGCGTGTTCGCTTTGCATCTCCTTCAACGCCTCCAACGCGTTCTCCGCGTTACTCTCTTGCCACACACCGACGATGGCATTCAAGATGAGAATTAGCAAGATGACGAGCGGTTCCACGTACGCCGTGATCCCGTGTCCCTCCCCCGTCTCCCTCTGTTCCACAAACGCCAACACGAACGACACCACCGCCGCGAGCAACAAAATTTTCACCAGCGCGTCGTCAAACTGCTCCAGCACCAGTTCCCACAGCGGTTTCCCCGGTTCCTTCTCCAGCTCGTTGTACCCGTGTTTTGCCCGCCGCGTTTCGACATCCTTCGAAGACAAACCTTTCAACGGGTCCACGCCGTGCGCGGAGACGGTTTCATCCGCATCGCGCGACCACGCGGGGTAGACTCGAGAAGACGCGTCTTCATCCATCCCGCCACCTGGTGGTTTTCTTCCTCCACCGCGCGCGCTGCGATCTCTCTCGATAACGTTGCAGATTTCTTCGAGAAAACGCAGTCCTCAAACCAAAATCCATCAACGTTCCAACATGCGCGATCTGGTAGCATCAGCATCATGTGACCGACATGTGACGGTTCGGTTCGTGTGCGCCATGGCGACACGCGCGATTCGACGACGGGGCAAGACGATGCGGCGAGACGGACGACGTCGACGACGACGGGTGATATTTGTGTTCGTATCTGCGATGGGACGTGTCGCGCACGCGACGCAGACTCGCGCCGTGGAACGTTTGGCACGAGCGATTGGATACTCGGATGTCGTCGATGCGATTGCGCGAGGCGCGGACGCGTGCGATGGAGACGGCATGCCTGGGATTTGGTGTCGGTGCGATGGTGATCGAGGGTGTGGGGTGGAGGTGATTCGGGCGTCTGGAAAGGGTTTAACGGGATCCTTACCGAGGGATTTGGAACGCGCTTCATTGGATGCGCTTCGGACGCTCGACTTGAGCTCGAACGCAATTCGTGGAGAGATCCCGGAGACGTTTTTCGAGGCGATGCCAAATCTTCGCGAATTGTATCTCAACTTGAATGTGCTGGATGGCCCTCTTCCGCGGAGCGTTGGGAACTTGAAATCGCTAGAAGTGCTCAACATCGACGGCGGCTACACGGCAGCTCAAATCGTCATCGAGCCCTTCGTCCCGCCCGATTTACGCAACGTGTACGGCACGCCGGGTACGCACTTTGGGAACCAACTCTCGGGTGAAATACCGGAGGAGATCGGTAATCTCTCGCGGTTGCGCGTGCTCAATTTGCACAGGAACACTCTCGGGCGGAGAGGCCAATCGTACGCGTTGCCTCACTCGATTGGAAACCTTCAGCGTTTAGAATACATCGACGTCTCGGGCAACTATCTGTACGGGTCCATTCCGCCTGAATTGGCCACGTTGCCCGCGCTCAGGCAGCTCAACCTCGATGATAATCAGATGAGCGGACCGATTCCAGCGGATTGGTCCCAGGCAAGTGAGTTGGAGTCGTTAGTGCTCGAAGGGAATTTGCTTTCGGGCACGCTGCCAGAGGCGTTACCGCGAAATCTCACGTTTTTGGACCTCCACGAAAATAAATTGACTGGTAGCGTGAATGTCTTATCGCGTTTCAAGCGACTCGAAATCGTTCTCTTAGACCGGAACTTATTCAGTGGCTCCATTGCGCTCAGCAAGCAAACGAATCCAAATTTGAAGACGATTTCGCTCGCAAACAACCCAGGGCTATGCGGGGTGACGCCCGACGACGTTCTTCCAATCGCGACGCAGCAAGCGAAAGATATCGAGTGCGACAAGCCCGCAGAGTTGTGTCAACTTTGGCCGGAAAAAACTGGAACATCGCTCGGGATTGCATGTCGGTGTTCGGCGAACGGCGAAGTGTGCCTCTCGCCCTCTTCTGCTAAAGTCGGCGAGCGATGCTGTGAGTTAGGCACGTGCGTAGACCAGCCGTATAAATCTGGTACAAAGGTGTGCGTCGGTTGTAGCACAGCTTTCCAGCGTTGCGGAGGTAAGCTGTATGACGGACCCACGTGTTGCAAGGATGGCTTGAAATGCGTTGAAATCGACAGCGATCGCAGCGAGTGCTGGCCGTGCGCGCCGACATGGGCGCAGTGCGGTGGCGAGCTGTATGATGGCCCCCGATGCTGTGCCAATGTCGAGGATTCGTGTCAGGTGCTCGATCGGTATTACTCTCAGTGTCGTCCAATTTGAATGTTAAAGCGTTGTTACAATTCATCATCGCGCTTATCGAGGCGCGCGTTTACATTTACGAGGTGCACGCTCGTGCGGCATCATAAGACGTCACGTATAGACAGATCGTACGACTACTTTCCACTGCAATCAAGATGAAATCATCCATGAAGACTTCCTTCGCGCTCTCCATGTACTACGCTTTAATGCTCGGCGCCGCGAGTGTCTACGGCTTGGCGTCTCAATCTGTTGATATTGTGTACGACTCTGGTGTCGACCGAGATCCAGTCACGCTCTTTCTTCCAGACGTTTCTGTCCCGCCTGATAACTCTACCGTTCCAGACGTTCCTCTCGTCGTACTTCTCCACGGTCGATGCATGGATGGCGACTCAACGGATCGAATTTTGCGTCTCAAGGAACAAGTTGATTCCAAAGAGTTCATTCTCGCGCTTCCAGATGGAGCGCGCAATCGATTTTGGTGCTCGACCTGCTTGCGCAATGGAGGTGTCCTCAACACTCGATATGGTTGCCGCTCATGGAGTGCGACTCCTTCTTGCTGCGCCGCGAACCCAATCTCGTTCAGGCCATCAGATCCCGAAGTTTGGGAACCTGTCGACGACGTGGAGCATATTGCCCAAGTGATCTCTGCCGTCAAGTCCCAGTACAATGTTGCGGATGACAAAATCTACGTCGTTGGCTGGGAAAACGGAGGATTCATGGCTTATCGAATGGCTTGTGAACGCCCGAATCTCATTTCCGGTATCGTTTCCATCTCTGGATTGTCGTTTGCGGACGCTCAAACCAACTGCGGCGCCTTCAATGCCGCCACGAAGACACCGGTGAACGTTCTGGCAATCCATGGCGAATTCGACAACGTTCCCGTCGATGGCGGACGCTTCGAAGGCAAACCGGTACCCTCCGTTGAAACAACCATTGCCGCTTGGGCCGACCACAACGGTTGCGACGCCACTTCGAAAACCACGACGCCCGATGCGCTCGCATCGCGCAACAAGCTCTTCCCCAACAATCCAGACACAGATGTTGTCGTGTTCGGCAACACGAGCCAGTGCGACGTGGGCGGACGAACCGAGCTCCGCTTGATTCGTGGGTTGAACACGGAACTCGCCACCTCGATGACGTTCAACAACGAGTTCGCGCCTTCGCTTCTCGAATGGATGTTTGAAAGCCCCGGATTTTCGAATGACATTGACGGCGAAGAAGGCGGCGAAGAGGTCGCTCCAGGACCATCGCCGAGTGTCGAGACTTCCTCTGGACCAGAGAGCGGGTACGGTTTCTGCCCTCCCGACGTCTTGCGTTGTCCCGATGGCGAGATGGTCACTCGACAAGCGCCGTCGTGCGACTTCCAATGCGCTAATGGAGCGCCGACTGTCGATTACTTGGAGTCCATTTGCACGCGCAACGATTGCTGCGGCACGTACGGATTGTGCTTGTCCACGAGCGCATGCGCCGGCGTCGATTGCCCGAACGACATCACTCTGAGAAACTACGATGATTACATGAGCGCGAGAGAAGGTGAGGTCGATTCGTCGAGCTCTGCGGCTTCGTCGTTCGTGCACGCCAGCGTGTTACTCGGCGCAGTCGCCGCATTGGCTGTCATGTAAGACGAATTTTATTTGCAAGAAGGAAAAGGTGTGCGCGCGACGACGGTATTTACATGGATGGATCATCAACGTAGCGGTATAATTAAAGAGTTTTAAGAATGCACATTTCTATTAAATAATTGTCTTGTTTTTCTATTCGCAGCTGCAGCTTTTTTTTTTAAGCGCCTCCTCGACGCCTTCTCCCGGAGACGTTGTTCGACGCTTGAAGCGCCGAAATCATGGCGTCGGATGGATTGCTCGACGGAAATCTTGGAGTTGACTTTGCAGAAGGCGCCGCGTTGGATTTCTGCGCGCGCAATTGTAATCCAACTGTGACAGAGCTCGGTCCGTTTTCTTCTTCAAAGTCCATGCCGGTGACTTGGTCGTCTTGAGATTCCGACTTTTCAGGAGTGCTCGTCTTTGGCGTCTCGCCATCCGATCCCTGAAGCATCAACAGCATCTCAGCCTCCTCTTCGAGCTTCATCGCCTTTTGTGAGGTAGAAAGCTTGGACATGTTCTTTGACGCGTTCGGGCCCTCAACCGCACCGCTGGCTCCGCCGCCCCCGCCGCGTCCTTGAACCGGTCGAGTCGGCAAAGGCGGCAACTGCGCCTTGACGGATGCCGGAATCGGCACATCCTTGCCAAAGTTGGTCACGGCGGCGTCTCCGCGAATGGCCCGAGCCGCGGCATCGTACGCCAGCGCCGCTTCTTCGGCGGAATCGAACGTGCCGAGCCAAAGTCGCGAGCCTCGCGTCGGGTCCCGGATTTCCGCGGCGTATTTACCCCAAGGACGCTGTCTCACGCCTCTGTACACGCTCTTTTGCGGCTTGCCGTTGGAATTGAGCGGAGGCGACGCGGTGGCTGACGACGGACTACTTCCAGAAACCGCAGCGGCAGCCGCGATCGTAGCCTCGTTTGCCACCGCAACTTTCGCAATTTCCATCTTTTTCACCTTGTTCGCGCTGGATGGCGGCTTTTGCACGCCTCCAGCCTTCACCGGCGGCGAGGATGAGAAGTGCGTCATCCCTCGAGAAACTGGAGCGGCGGGCGACGCCTTGAGATTGGCTGGCGGGCTAAAAGCGCTAAACCCGCTGTTCGGAGACCCAATGTGATGTTTATTCGGCAACGACGATGACAACCCCGGAAACCCAATCCCACTTTCCAGCGGCGCCTTGGTTCTCATCACTTGCGGAATCGCCGTCGGCGACGACCCGTACCCCGTCGGCGAAGCCCCCAACGCGCCCGTCGCCGCGCCAGCTAAGAAATTCGGCGCCATTCCCATCATCCCACCCGCCCCGAATCCGCTCTGTCCATCCACTCCTCCTCCGTACGCTCCCATCCCTTGTCCCACAGCCATCATCGGCGCGTAAAATCCCGGCGGGGCAAACCCGATAGTCGTCGGGAACCCCCTCGCCGGCGGCGCGCTGCTCGCGACGCCTCCGCCCTGCGCGTTGGCGAACGCCGCGTACGCCGCCCCGCTTCCCGCCAACCCGCCGTTTACTCGTCCGTCACCTCCACCCACGATCTCCATCGGCGTCGTTCCGCTTCGCGGCTCCATCGGCGTTCGCTTTATCCCTCCGTCCGTCACTTCTTCTCCTTCTCCCGGCCGCCGGGACAGTCGCCGCGCGAGACTGAGATTACTTATCCGTCACCGCTCGGCGCGAGCGAACGAACGACGCGACGCTCGACGCCCGGTCCGTTTCACCGGTTCGATATCCACTCGCTCGCGCGAACGCCCGGCCGCGTCTCCCGCGTCTCCCTCGGAGCAGCTTTCACGCAAAATAAAAAAGCCCGCAGTCAAGGCTAGTAGGCACGCCTCCTCGCCCTCAACGAGCGCGCGACGTCGCTTCAGATGATGAGATGAGATTGTTTGGACG
>Ga0255774_10000689_pt1 | contig 29984 bp, 18 predicted proteins | sample 101ome_17_FD_179972 | JGI IMG/M metagenome (GOLD analysis project Ga0255774, IMG submission 179972) | Coastal salt marsh microbial communities from the Groves Creek Marsh, Skidaway Island, Georgia - 101407AT metaG (version 2) | ecosystem: Environmental > Aquatic > Marine > Intertidal zone >... | reverse complement strand
TGGGCCGGCCACAGCGTCTCCGCATCCCAAAGTGGACCGGGCCGTCCGACTCCATCAGCTTCGCGACCTCCTCCACGCCGTGGACGTTGACATGGACGCAGGTGACGATGGCAGCCCGATGGAGCCCAACGCTCACAAAGTGGCCGAAATCCTCGACGCCATCGTTCGTTTTGGTGATTCCACGGCCATGACGCTGGTGTTCGACACCAAGGGCAAAGACGGTCGAATCACGACCCACCTCCTTGATCCGGGCCTGGTGTCCAAGCCGGTGTTCGAAGCATCAGCGGGTGCCGTTTTGATGTCGGGCACCCTCTATCCACCAAAGATGTACGCCGATGTGTTGGCACTCCCTGCGTCCAAGACCACGACCCGAGCGTACGAATCGCCCTTTGCCGCCATGCGCCGACCGGTGTTGGTTGCCCGCGATGTGACCACCAAGTACAATGAACGCGGCCCCGAGAACACCGCTGCTATGCGCCGACATTTGCAGACCCTCATTGACGAGACCCCCGGCAACGTTGCGGTGTTCGCACCTTCCTATGCCATGTTGAACCAAATCGTCGGGGAAGCCACCTTTCACGGGGTGCGTGTCATGGTGGAAGACAGGACGTGGACCAAGCAGGACTTGGATCTCATCGTTGAAACCCTACTCGACGAAAAATCACGCGGGCGAAAAATCCTGTTGGCCGGGGTGTTTGGCGCTCGGCTCTCCGAAGGGGTGGACTACCACAACGGCGCCTTAGACGCCGTGGCCTGCATCGGCATTCCCAACGCACCGCCCTCGGTGTTGTCCAAAGCCCTGAAACAGTATGCAGAGGACCGGTTTGGCAAGAGCTTGGCATGGCGTTACACGGTGTCGCAGCCCGCCATCAACGCCATCCTTCAGGCCATGGGCCGACCGATTCGAGCGGTCGGCGACCGAGCGCTCATCCTGTTGTTGGACCGACGCGTCACCGACCGGACCTACGCGCCTTGCTTCCCGCAGGACATGAAGATGAACGAAGCCAGCGATGCCGGCACCACGCAGCGCTTCGCTCGGCGGTTCTACAGCCGGGTTCACCCCGCTTCATGAGTCGGCGTGGAAGGGACGAAGGTTCATGTGGGCTCGTCCGTTGTTGGTGGTATGGACGGGTGGACCCCACTGGAGATTGAGGAAGCCAGCGAGGCACCAGGCCTCGACCAAAGCCTCACGACGGACGGCCTCGGCGTTGACGCAGCCACCCTGCAGGCTTCGTTTGATGCCGAAACCGCGCACCTCGACGAAGTTCGACAACGCCACGAAGCTGTGCTTGTCACAGCCGGGATGATTCCCGAGCATGCCTTGGCCGCCACCCTCCCCGAACGAGCATTGACGTGGGTGGTGCAGGGACTCAACGGTCGCGTTCATCCCGACGGATTGACCATCCCGCTGCTGGGCTCAGCCCTGGAACAGGTGAACCTCGCCACGAGCACCGATGGAGAAACGGCAACGGTCCGGCTGACCATCAGCGAAGAGGGTCATGAACCGCTCGTTCGTGACATGAACCTCCCTGAAGGTGCCTTGGAACGCTTGAACGCCACTTGGGTGAACGGTCACCTCCATCTGCGATGGTGACGTTGCATCCACACTCTTGATGAGCGGTGAAGGTGACCTCGCCAACGACCGGCCGTGCCCGCTCGTTCTTCACAGCCCTCGTGGCGGAACCTTCTGGATTTGGGCAATCTCACCGCTCATCTTCGTGAGGGCTTGGCCGGCAACCTCGCCGTGTTGTGCCCCCAATTCCTCACGGCTGTAGCGTGCCATTTCGAACGTGTTGTCCAGAGCGGTCAGCGCGTCCTCTGAAACACCACCAAGGGCTTGGCGGATGGCGAATTCAAACTCGCGAACGGTTTCGAAATCGCGACGGAGGAAACCTCGCTGTTGAAGCAACCCGCAGAGATCCTGGTAGCAGGTGAAGATCGTTTCACGTACAGCGTCTCCGGCCGCCAGCAGTTCAGCGGTGTAGGCAAAGACCTCAGCAGCGTCCTTCAGGATGTCGTTGGCCGCTTGGCGGCGACGGTACATCACCACGCCGGCGGCCACCAGAGCCGTGATGAGCAGCAACAGGCCGTAGGACCACCACGGTGTCGGTTCCTGTTGTTCGGCAAAGTTGTACTGAAGGGCGAACCCTTCGCTGCGGGTGTCCTGGAAGTCCTCGAGGCTGCTGGAGGACAACCGTAGGTCGTTGATGACGATGTCCATGGACACACGGCCCCAGGCATCCACATCACCGTACGGTGGGTCGGCACTGAATTCAAACGCCACACGGCCGTTCTCACCGGTTTGTCGGCTCTGTGTTGCCAGTTGGGACTGATTTTCGTCGTAGATGAAGACCAGCACTTCGATGCCGCTCAAACCGGTTCGGGTGTCGTCGGCGACGATGGAGACCGTGGTCATGATGTCTTCCTGTTCATCCTCGACGATATCAGTGGTTGAAACGGTGATGGTGGCATCGACCTGAACGTACACCGGATGGCTCTCGCTCGCACCGTTGAGGTGCAAGGTGTCGTTGCCGGGCATGTCGATGGAGAAGAACTGGGGGCCGGCGGAGAGCCAATAAGGCGCAGGACCGGTCATGGTGAAGTTGCCGTTTTGCCAGGACACCATCATCGATGGGAAGCACTTGGCGCCGTCGCGAGCGTTCGCACAGTCCGAGGCGTTGCCCATGGTGAGGGTCAGGCCCTCGAAGACCTCACCATCGCCACCCACCTCTTGGATGGAACCGGTGAAGGTGATCGGTGCAAAGAGGGCGTCGGACCGTGTGACGAAATATGACGAAGTGTTGTCAATCGTGATGATCACGTTGGCCCACACTTGCACCGACGCATCGTTGCTGGCACCCAAGTGGGCTTGGGTTCCTGCGAAAGCAACACCGAGCGTGTGGGTGCCGCGGCTCAGGTCCATGGTGGCCGGGACATCGGCAGCCCAAGCACCGTCCAAGCCCGTCACCGTGGTCACGACGGGGACGCCATCGAGTGTCACGGTGAGTTCCATGCCCACCAACCCGTCGCGGTCGACCGTGTCGATGTCGAAGAGGCGGCCCGACAGCTCCCACATGTCGCCGCGTGTTGCGTCAATGCCGTTGTCCAACTCCAAGGTGACCATCGACCGATGAGCGAGGAAGAAGGTGACGTCGCCCTCGCCCGCTCGGTAGTAACCCTGCGCAGGCACCTCTGCGACCAACGTCTGGTTGCCGATGTCAAAGAGGTCGGGAACGATCCACTCGTAGGCGAAGGTGCCGTCGGCTTCGGTGACCAGCGCAGCCACCGTGATGCCGTCCACCGTCAGCAGCACGTCAAGCATGCCGACGCCAACGAGCTGGTTGTCGACGACGCTTCCCGTGATGCTCACGGTTTCGTTGACGGCGACAGGGTCGGTCATGCTCACGGTCACGAGGATGGGGCTGAACACCTCCCAAACACCGGAGGCTTGACTGGGCAGGTAGGTGAGGGTCCCGGTGAATCGGACCTCGACCGAAACCGGCCCGAGGGTGGCGTCCGCAGGCACCGGGTGCACCGCCGTGAACGTCCCGTTGGCGTCTGTGGTGGTGTTGGTCAACCAGGCTCCGTCCAGCCACACCTCGACGGTGCGGTTGGGCAGTGGGTTGTCAACGATGTCCAGCAGACGGCCTTGGAGCGTCATCGTTGTCTCACGGTCGACTTGGCCGCTCGGCGTGAGGAACAAAATCTTGGTCGGGACGCTGACATTGAAATCGACGGTTGCCATGGAGGGCTGATAGTACTCCGGGTTGAGGGTCTCACCCACACCGATGGGGTCAACCCAATCTCGACCGCCACGGAATTCGACGCCGATCAAGTGTTGACCTGCGGTGGTGTCTTCGGGCAGCGTGTACGCCAGCGAGAAGCTGCCGTCGTCAGCGTTGGTCTCTGTGCTGGCGACCGGAACACCGTCGACCATCAGATGGACCACGGCGGTGGAGGGCACACCCATGTCGAGCAGGGTCAGACCCAAATCATCGAGCAAGGTGCCGTTCACCGTCATTCGGTCACCGGCAGTCAGCACGGTGGGGGCTTCGGTGATGGTGACCACCGTGTCAGCGAGGACCACGAAATCGGTGGTGGCGTTTGAGCCCAACACTCCGGTGGTCCCAGCGATGCCTGCATAGGCAGCCGAAATGACCGTGGGACCCACCGAGAGGTTGGCGGGAACGGTCAATTCACCCGCTGCTGTACCGTTGTCGGCCGTGGTCACGATGATGGACACCGGTGAAGTGAAGCCCATCGTGGCGTCCAGCGTCACGACCACGGATTGGTTGGCCAGGGGCTCGTTTTGGTTGTCCGTCAACAGGATTCTGAAACTCACGTTGGTGCCACGGTCGGTGCGGTCGTTCAGGGAAGGCTGACCAAGGCCATCGAGTTGGGGGGCGATGAACTGCAACGTGGAATACCCACGGCTGTCGAACGAGGTGTTGCTGACCGAACCCACATAGTAATTCACCGTTGGAATGTACGTGGCTTCCAAGGTGTGGTTGCCGCGGGGGAAAGCCACGCCCAGTTGGACGGTGCCGTTCCAGTATCCACCCGTCCCGATGACACCGTCAACGACCGTGAAGCCCGAGGCCATGTCATCGATGGCCACGAGAACGTTGGCGTTGGGGAGCAATCCACCATCACGGGTTTCCAGACCGGAACCGTTGTCGGACGTCACGCGGCCGCTGATGTTGAACGAGCCGGCTGCAACGGGGTTGGCGGCGATGTTGTCGACCACCATGATCGTCAACGATCGAACCGTGATGCTCGTGATGTTGGCGTTCGTGGTCAACAGGTCACTGGATCCGTTGAAGGCCATCTGAACGACGATCAAACCCAACGGATGGTCAAAGGGCACCGTGTAGGAAAAGTTCGCAAAGCCTTCGCCGTCCGTGGTCGACTCGCTCAACCACGTGTCGTGGAACTTCAGGCTCACCTCGTAGTTGCCAAGCGGGGCAAAGAGGTCGGAGGCTTCCACGAGCTGAGCGGACATGTTCACCGTGTTGCCCCGGTTGATGAGCACGGCGTTCAGCGGCTGAAGGCTCTCCAACCTTGAAACGCCCATCACCTGAATGGGCGATTGTGAGGTGGCCGTGAGGTAGAAGGGTGAAGAATCCTCAACCACGGTGATGACCAGCGTGTGGGCGCCGCGGGTTGTACCGTTGTTGGCGGTGTCGGTGGGGACCGTGAGGTTGAAACTGCCGTTCTGGGCCGTAGGGGCTCCGCTGAGCAAAATCTCCTCGGGGTTTTCAAGCCAGAACACATCCAGGCGAACGCCCGAAATAAGCGGCCGACTGGCGTTTTCGCCGTCCATCACCTGACCAACGACGTTGAAGGCTTGGCCCGCGGTAACGTTGGCGGGCACGTTGATGATTTGGATGGTGCTGTCGATCTGCACGGTCACGTTCACGACGGACACGTTGCCGTACCGGCGAGTGTTGCCGTTGGCGAGTGCAGCGGTGAGGTCGTCCTGAACCACCATCCCCACGTCGTAGTAACCCGGAGCGATGCCGTCGGGAACGTAAGCCAGGCTCGCGTTGCCCTCAGCGTTGGTCGTGGCCGTTCCCAAACTGGTGTTCGCTCCACCGAAATCCCAGATGTATTCCACCGAAACACCGGAGAGGTTCGAACCGTCCGCCACGTCGGTCACCTTGGTGAAGAAATCCACCGAGGCGTTCATTTCCACGATGTACGCGGGCCGCTCGGCCGTCACCACCGTGTCCGTGACGATGCCACCGAGGGTGGAGATCAACGTCGGCGGTGCGGGTGGAACGGCAGGGTCCACGTAGGCGTAGTACGCCCCACCTTCGGGTGCTTGGGACAGGAAATCGAGATCCAGTACAAGTTCGTAGGCACCCGATGCGAGGTTGGTGGGCATCTGGATGGGGATGCTGAAAGCCCCTGTGGAGTTGTTGAGTGAAGCCAGGGCCAAGTCAATGAAACCCTCATCGGTTTGGAGCGTGACCGTGATGAGGGTGTTGTTGTCCACAACCGGGGTGTTGTAGACCGCATCAAAGAGGTCGCCCGTCAACGTGGTGGTGTTGCCCATGTAGGTCCAGTCTTGAGCGATGGACAGATTGTAATCGATTTCGGCCTGAACACGAATGCTACCGCTGGCCGTGGCGGGTTGGTAGTGATCCGAGCCGTTGAAAGTGGCCCCGAGTGGATAATCGCCTGCGGTCAAGGTCGATGCAAGGGCAAAGGCGAGATCGATCATGTCGTTGGAAGGGTCCACCGTGGTGTTGAACCACGACCCGTTGAACGTGAAGTCGTAGTTCCCAAGGGTGTTGGGGACCGGGCTCACACCGCGGTGGTCGACCAAATCCACGCGCACGCCGGCATCGAAGCCGCGCAGCTGTGCGGTTTCCTCGATGATCATTGTGAGTTTGCCGCGCAGGAAATGGGGGTCGGCGGTGGACACGTTCGCATCGTCGGTGGCCGGAAGGCTCAGTGGGAAGAAGCGGACCCGCACCTCAATTTGCCCCGCCGCCACCATGGTGGTGTTCGGGAGGAAATACTGAAGCGCGAACGTCCCTGTCACGGTTTGGTTGAACACTTCGGTCCAGACGTCGCCGAGGTCGAGCGCCCGAATGGCCAGTTGCACGTTCCCGGTCAAGGCAACCGGTGAGGCCCCAAACGATTGTGCTGTGCCGTTCACCCAAACATCGTCGTCAAGCAAGAGGATGCTGTTGTTGGCCAACGGCCCCTCCACCGTCGCCGTGAGGTTGGGTGCGTCCGTGACGTTGATGACAATGCTGTGGGTGGTGGGCAGCAGGTGGAACTGGGGCAATGCGATGCCGCCAATGGAGGTGTCTTGCCACCCGGAGTAGCCGAGCGTGGCGGAGAGACTCACCTTCGCTTCAAACTCGCTCAGGTTGAGGGTGATGGACCAGAAACCGGCGGCATCGGCCGTGGTTGTCAGGTTCTGTGCGCCGTCCACCGACGAGGTGAAGGCCAGCCACACCGTTTGGTCCGGCAGGTTGGTGAAGTCGCTGTCGGGCAGATTTTGGAACGAGAGCGTGCCTTCCAAAACCGTGGTGGCCCCCGCACCGGCGACCGGAGCATCGATGGCCCCCGGTGAGGTGTGGGCGATGGTGGCGTTGTCCGTGAGGTTGACGTAGGCATCGTAGACGATGCCGCCGTTCGGCACGTAACCCGTCTGGAGGTGCTCGACCACGATGTTGTGCATGCCCGGAGCGGTGGGCTGGTTGGGGAAGCCACGAAGCGTGAACGTGCCGTTGGCATCGGTCATGTTCTCATCGAGTTGGCGTTCAATCACACCGCCGGGACCGGGCACCAAGGACGCCTCGTCAACGGGGGTCAGGTATGCCTTAACGCGAACATCCGTGGCGGGCGTACCGTTTTCGGCGTAACGGAGTTGACCGGTCACGACGATTTCCTGATTCACATCGCGCGTGAAGGTCAATGCCGAGATGGTCTGGTTGGCCACCTCCATCTCTTCAGCGGGTGGACAAGGGTCAAAGGCGACCCAACCCAAATCGGTGCCGCCGTTGCCTGCGTTTTGTTGGAGCCGCACCTCCGACCATGTGGCGGCGTTGTTGGAATAGACAGCATAGCCGGTCCCTGACCAGGTTCCGCCGATGTAACCGCTCACCTGTCGGGCAGGCAAACCGGCGAGACGAGCCATGGTGACAAAGACGGTGTTGAATTCGCGGCATGACCCTTCGAGGGTGAATTCGAGCAGGTTCAGGGTGAGGTCGAGCAGGTTGGGTGTGCCCGAGCCGTTGTGGTTTCGCTTGAATTCCGTGGATGCGTTGCCGTTGATCAAGAAGTCCTCGATGGCAGCGGCCGTGCTGTAAGCATCGGTGGCGCCGGCTTGGCTCACGACCGCATCGGTGATGTTTTTGACCAACGAGTGGGGGTCCGAGGTGTTGGTGAATTTGTCGTCGGTCACCAATTCATACGGGAACCCTTGACCGGCAATCGTGGTGGCTGCCAGCGTGTCCCAGTCGAAGTAGTACTCGGGTTGTTCGTAGATGATCTGGCTGACGGGTCCCAAACCGACGGAGAGGGTGTGGGTGTCGTTGCTCCGTTCAAGGATGCTTGAGACGTCGAAGATGTACGACACATTGGAGTAGGCCGCCGGGGCCGGCACCTGCCCGTCCATCATGGCGTTGGACAACTCCACGTTCCACCGAACGGTGTCGTTGGCAAAGGAGAGCGGGGCGAGGTGGGTGAAGTTGCTGGCCGGAAGGGTGAGTTCCTCGCTTGGATGCACGGTCGGGAGATGAGCGTAGGTGGTCCCGGTGTAGAAATCGTTGGTGTTGACCCGCCAACGGTGGTCCAGATCCAGGTCGACCGTTCCCGTGGTGTTGTTGGCCCAGAACACAACGTCGGTGTTGATTATGTCGTCGCTCGGGTCGAAGGGGTCGAAGGGCGCACCGGCGCAGTTCACCAGCCAAAAGATGTCGGGGCATTCCAACCCATCGATCATGCCGCCGCCGTCCGTGTCCGGGTTGGTCCAGTCGGTGCCGGTGAGGTTCTCCACGGCGTCGGGAATGCCGTCGCCGTCGAAATCGTCGGGTTGAATGTCATCGGTTGGGTCGTTTTCAGGGTTGGTGCCGTCAAAGTATTCGGTGCGGTCATCCACGCCACCCGCATCCGTATCGAACCCGTTGTGCATCGTCACCCACACGTCCGTTGAGCCGTTGGTGATGCCGATGTAGGCCAGGTCGCAGCCGGTGGTGTTTTCGAAGTAGTTGTTGAGCCCGTCACCGTCGTCATCGAGGAGGTTGGTGCACGGTTCGTTCGGGTCCGTGTTGTCAAACACCTCGTTGAAATCGTCCATCCCGTCGCCGTCTGAATCCGCAAGCGTGGGGTTGGAGAACCATCCAAACGTGCCCAACAACTCCTGCCAGTCGGCGAGACCGTCCCCGTCCGTGTCTTCGTAGTCGTCGTCGCAGTAGTCACGGTCACCACCAATGCTGCCGTCGGCGACCGCTTGGGTGTGGCAGAACGAACCGTTGCGGTTGGCCACCTCCGTCGCTGTGCCCGAAGGGCCGGCCGACACCTGTTGGAGCACGTTGCCGTTCACCGTCGCGTAACTGAACGCCTCCCATGTCCCCGAAACGTTGTACCAGCCAACGCCACCGGCGGGATTGAAGCCCGTCCCGTTGCTGACGGTCAACTGGTTGAACGAACCGCTGTAACTCACGAACGCCGTCTCGAAGTTCACCAGCGAGTCGCAAGGGTCGGTCCCGTGGCTGATGTTGCGCTCATCACCATCGTTCACACCGCCGAAATCCGTGTCAGCCACGTTCCACAAGGTGCAGGTGAGGTTTTCCTCCCAATTTTGGATGCCGTCGTTGTCGGCGTCGCCTGAATCTTCGCGACGTGTGGGATCGGTTTCGCCGTCGTCGAGCAACCCGTTCCCGTTGGCGTCCTCTTCACCATCATCAAAGGCATCACCATCGGTGTTGTTGTTGCGTGGGTCGCTCGCTTGAGCAGGGTCCCCGTACGCACCGTTGACCTCGATGCCATCGGACACACCATCACCGTCGGTGTCCGAGGAAGTGGGGTCGGTCAAGAGCGTGAGGGCTTCGTAGGAATCGTTGAGACCGTCGCCGTCGGTGTCCGCCACTTGCGGGTTGGTGGACGTGATGCCGTCCACCTCGGCCGTGAACGTGGCGCAACCACCCGGCCCTTGGCCGGCAGCTGGGTTGCACGGCGAGGTGGTCTCCGTCACGACGCCGTCCGGGCCGTTGCGGAAACACGGCGACGAGCCGCACATGGTGGTCCACGTCGGGTTGACGTATTCCATGAGGTTGTTCAGTCCGTCCCCATCGGGGTCACCGTTGGGCCCGTCGGCGTTGGACGGTGAGGTGGCGTTCAGCCCGTTGGCGGCTTCCCATCCGTCCGGCATCCCGTCGCCGTCGGTGTCCCACCCGGCGGGGTCTTCGTCGATGTCCCCATCGCCGTCGTCGTCGTCGGTCAAACAATCGGCGTCACCGTCACCGTCGGAATCGGCAGCGTCGACGAAACCGTCCTTGTCGTCGTCAAATCCGTTGGCGCACATGTTGCCAACGGGGTCTTCATCGCAAAGGATGACCGAACCGGACCCATCGGAACCCGAATCACCGCACCCAGGTTGGTTGTACTGGAGGGCATCTTCTTCGTTCCAATCGTTCACCGGAATCGTGCCGTTCCACCACACACCGTTGTCGAGGTAGGATGTGGAGGAGGAATCCCAACCCGAGGGCTGGAGGTAGAGGTATTCTTGCAGGTTGGACATACCGTCCCCGTCAGGGTCAGCCGTGGCACCGTCAGCACCGTTGCTTGACAAGGGGTCCAAGCCGTAGTTCCATTCCCAGCCGTCGGGCAAGCCGTCGTTGTCCGAATCGGGGTCGTTGGGCAAGGTTCCAATGAGGTACTCCAAACCGTAGGTCAAGCCGTCACCGTCGGTGTCCGAGGCCGCTTGCACATCGTAGGAAACGAAGGGAATGGCTGCAAACGTGGACAGCACCATCAACGCCGACAACGCCACCGAGCGGACGGACCTTTGTCGGGCCAACAACGCCTCTCGATGGGCGGCCGCACCGAGGTTCAGCGTAGCGTTCGCTGGTTGCATGTTGTTGGGTTGGTTTGAACCCTCATAAGGGAAATGGTGCATTGTTCATACACCGAGGCCGGTGGGGCGCCTTCAGAGGTCCTCGAGTTCTTCGAGCAACTCCAGGTCGTCATCGTCGTCCGATGCCGTCACGGGGGGCGGGAGATCATCGTCCTCCTCCTCGAACACAACCTCATCCTTGGCCTCGTAAGCGGGCACTTCCTCAAACGGTGCGGCAGTTGGCTTTCGACGGACGGCGTAGATGAGCAGCCCCACCAACATGGCATAGAACACGAGCGTTTGTGGCTCTGGGTTGATGAGTTCACCCACCAAACAGGCAGCTCCAGCGCATTCGGTGAGGTAGTTGAACGTGAACACCTGGTTGAAACTGTCGCCATAGGGCGTCTCGTTGTCCATGGGCGTGACACGGAGCTCGATGCCAATTTGCTCGCCGTCCTTCAGCGAATCCGGGGCGACCATGGTGACGCTGAAGTCCTTGCTCGTGTAAGCAGGGAGGTTGAGGATCAGGAAATCACTTCCAAGTTGACTCGACGTCGCACGAATGGTGCCCTCCCAGCCCTCTGGCTGGTCGAGACGAATGACCACATCGAGGGCGATGTTGTTTTGGTTGCTGACACGGAAATCGAGGTTTTGTTGTTGTCCTGGTGTGAACCGGGATTTTTCGTTCCGCTCAATGATCTCGATGCGGTTTTCAACCACATCTTCTCGGATCACGACTTTGACGGGGAGGTCAAAGTAACGCGCATCGTCGATGTCAACGCCTTCCTCAATGATGCGCGTGTAGATGGTGTGTTCGCCCGCTTCCATCTGGCCTTGAACCGTGATGTCCAGGCGCAGGTCAGCGTGCTGATCGGGCGCCAACTGAACAACCACGACGTTGTTGTTGGAACCGTTGGAGATGGTGTAGTCCCATGAGCCGTACTTGGGGTTCGCTTCGGTGTTTCGCTCAACGTCACGAGGGTTGACCACGCGCCAGGTGGTTTGGCCCGTCCCCTCGCTGGAATCCGTCACCCGGAGGTTGTAGAACACGGAGGCATCCGGACCGACCGGGCCGACTTGGCCCAACGGATTGTCGTCGCCCACGCCGTCGCTGTCGGAGATGACCTCAACGAGAATGCCGAAGGTCCTGTGCACCGTGAACGATACGTCGGTTCGCAAGTCGCTGTCCTCCTGGCTGGTGACGGCGATGGAAAAGAGACCGATGTCAGTGCTTTCACGGTCGACCGGCGGGTACACCTCCATGCGAACGGTCAGAATTTGCGTGGAACCGATGTCGGGCGTGATGGCGTAGATGCCTTCCTCCACCAGTTCCATGCCGGTGTTGTTGTCGTAGAAGCGGTATTGCCAATCGTCGGGTTGTTCCAGCACACGGATCTTGAAAGCATCCGTGATGAAGCCGGTGTTGAAGACGTCGAGGTAGAAATCACCGATTTCCTCGGCATCCACGTAATGGGAGAGCGTTTCATCGTAGGCTTCGGGGCGGGTGGAGTCTGCGATTTGGACTTGGTGAGCCTCGTCCTCGTAAGCGAACAGGCGGGGCGGTGCGTACACATCCACCTCCTCGAAACTGAGGTCAATCTCCTTGATGGCCACCTCCTCCATTTGACCGAGGTCGTTTTCAGCGTACACCCGGGCGATGATTTCGAGGGAATCGGGAGCGAAGGTTACGTCGCCCTCGGGAACGTTGATCTCCAGCTGCGGTCGCAAGGATTGCCCGCCGCTTGACAGCGCGTAGGTTTTGCTGGGGACACTCCAGATGGGGTCCGACCAATCGCTGGGGAGGTTCGTGTCGAGATCGAACACCACCTCAAGGCTGCTCGAAGACGCACCGGTGTGTTCGATGAGGAACTCAACCGTCACCGAGGCGCCTGGTGCGAAGAGCACGACATCGGGTTGGCTGGAGGGCAGCGTGAGGTACACGTCGTGTTCAAGGAACGTGATGCCGGGGTGTTCGAAGCGAACGGAATGGCCCTGGACGTCTTCCACCAAAAGGTACAGCGGATAGTCGCCAGCAGCAATCCCAGGCGTGTACGTGAAGGTGTGGTTGCCGATCAACCCGTTGTTGTCCAAGCGCAGGTCGTCGTCGGTGAATTCGTTCTCAAACACGACGTTGGCGCTGTTGGGCGTGTCCATCAAAAGCATGATTTCCTCGATGTCGTCCCTGCCAAAGGCATCGCGGACCTCAATGGAAAATTGCATCTCACGGAATTCAGCGCGATGATTGGGCGACCAGGTGATTTTTTCTGCATCGTTCCAGTTGCAGCCGTAGTTCTCGTGGCAGCTGTGCACCTTCACCGAAGAACCCGTGAGGGCGTTCGTGTACACCTGAAGCCGGGAGTAACTGCCCGAGCCGCTGACGTCGCCGTAGGCAATCTCCACCTCGCAGTCGGGGGAGAGCACGCCACCACCGCTTCCTTCGCAGGTGGCTTGGGCGTCAATGCGGACCTTGAGTTGCTTGCCTTGGGGCACACGGAACCCGTTGTCACCTGCTTCGAATTCAACCTCCATGACCGCCCAGCTGCACTGGGAGTTGGGGTTCAATGAAGAACAGGGCGAGTCGAGCGAGCGGCTTTGTGAATCGATTTGGACGTCACCGGCCTTGAGGGCAAAGGTGACGTCGGCCGTAGACTGGTCGCTGCCTCGGAACCGAAAGTTCACCGACAATCGGACGGTGTTGTCCGACCCCGAGCCGTTGATGTACAGGTCGGAGATCATTTCCGTGCTCCGGAACTCGAGCCCTTCGATGGCGCTGCCTTCCTCACGACCGCCGGATGGTTCGCTGGTGACAATGGCGCCGTCACCGCCGAATTCGGAGTTGGGTGAATCGAAGTAGAGTTCGTAGGTCTGCTCGTTGGCGCCCACGGCGCTGGACGAAACGGTGTCACCCAGATGCGCCGCCCCGTCGGACAACGGTGCGCCACCCAAGCCCACGGTCAGAAGCGAAAGCACGAAGAGGACCACGAGCGACACGGCGCTTCCAGGCTTACCTTCGAGCGAAACGTGACCGCGCATGGTTACCACTGAGTTGAGGTGACCAAGGGGGGTGTTAAACCGTTTTGCATCCTGTGTGCTGAAACCGTCCCCTTCGTGGTCGGACGAGCATGGTGCAGGGGGTGGGATACGAACCCACGAACCCATACGGGACCGGATCTTAAGCCCGGCGCCTTTGACCACCTCAGCCACCCCTGCTTCAGTCGAGTCACCGGACCCCACTTGATGAAGGCTCCCTATTCCACAATGGACCAGCCGCCGTCCACGTGGAGCACATGACCGGTCAGGGTGGGGTGATGAAGGAGATGGTCGATGGCAGCTGCGATGTCGCTGGCCTGACCGGAGCGCTGCAACGGCACCTTCTCGACGACGGAGGCGAAGTGTTCGGCTTCCCAATCGGCTGCCATGACCGCCCCCGGTGCCACGCAGTTGACGCGTACCTCGGGAGCGAGATCACCGGCCAAGTTGAGCATCAATTGGCGGAGCCCTGCTTTGGTTGAGGTGTAGTGCGCCAAACCGCCCCACACCCGCCCCCAGGACGTGTCAACCATGCCAATGACCGAACCCCGGCCGCGCTTGAGCGCCTCAAGGCAGCCTTGGGTGACCGCATAGGGTGCATCCATGTGGAGGCGCGTCAGGTGCCGGTACACCTCAAGGGGTGTTTCTGCAAAGGATGAAGGGCTATAGAGCGAAGCGTTGTGAACCACACCGAACAAGCCGTTGGCGACCACGAGCGGATGGTTGGCCACCTCCGAAACGAGCCGTTGCAGCGCCTCGTCATCGGTCAAATCCGCCACCACGACCTCACCGGACCCCGTGGCCTCATTGGCCTCAGCTTGAGCGAGCAACGCTTCGGCCTCGCTCACCGATGAACGAACATGGAGGAGCACGTGGCACCCTTTGTGAATGAGGCGGCGTGCGCTCGCCGCGCCCAGTCGTTGGCCGGCCCCCGTGATGAGCACAACCTTCACCGACATGACTTGACATGCGGGCGATGGGTGATGAAGCATTGTATCCACGCCGACCTCCAAGGGTCAAAAAAACAGCCATTCAGCACGAAGGGAAGGAAGGCAACACCATACCACCAAACCACACACCTTTTTGTCGGGAGGACGGGAGCGCATCCTGAGGGGGGAGAAGATGGCCGAACGCACGCTCCCCATGGCCGCCAATCCCCCGGCTCCCGCCCGTTCCCGCCGCCTCCCTGACTGGTTCCGCACCTCCTTACCCAACGGCCAACAGCAAGAGGTGTTCCAAGCCACCAAAGAAGCGGTCAAAGACAACCGGTTGCACACGGTGTGCGAAGAAGCACGCTGCCCCAACATCCACGACTGCTGGGCGTCCGGCGACGCCACCTTCATGATCGCCGGCCAAGAATGCACCCGAGGTTGCCGATTTTGTGCCGTGGGGACCATCAAAGCACCGCCTCCGCTGGACCAGGACGAACCCGAGCACCTCGCACAAGCCGTGGCCTCCATGAACCTGCGCCATGCGGTGGTGACGGTCGTCAACCGCGACGACCTGCCCGACAGCGGCGCCGACCACTACAAGCAATGCCTAGCTGCTGTCCATGCTCGGTCGCCCGAGGTCACTCTGGAGCTCCTGTGTTCGGACCTTGCCGGCGACCTTGACGCCCTTGCGCATCTCTTGGAGGACAGCCCGTTGGCCGTGTTCGCCCACAACGTCGAATGCGTCCCTCGGCTGGACCGCACCGTCCGGGATGCCCGAGCCTCATTTGCTCAATCCATCGCCATTTTGGCCGAAGCAAAACGTCTGCGACCGGACATCGTGACCAAGTCGTCCATCATGGTGGGCGTCGGTGAAACCGACGAGGAAATCGACGAAGCGCTCGAGCTGCTCAAAGCGGCAGGGGTTGACCTCGTCACCCTCGGGCAATACCTCGCCCCTTCGCCCAAGCACCTGAAGGTGGACCGTTTTCCCGAACCGAACATGTACGACGTGTGGGCGCAGCGCGCCATGGACCTCGGTTTTTCAGGCGTCGCCAGCGGCCCCTTGGTTCGCTCATCCTTCAAGGCAGGCTTGTTGTACCGAAAGACCCACGACCCTGCGAACGCCGAAACCATGCCCGGCGCTTACGTTCGCGTGGCTGAACGCCAGCCCAAGCCACCGACACCCCTTAAGACGGACGAGCCGTGAGGTGGAACGATGACGGAGCGAAGCACGGCTACAACGACGCCTTACACCATCGGCGTGGCTCCCTTCCGACCCGGTGACGAGCCCTCGTTTGGGGGTGCGTTTGAACAGCAACCCGGGGACCTCACTCGGCCTGACCCGGCCACTTGTTCCGCTCAGGACACGGTGGAGCATGCCGCCGGTTTGATTCGGGTCCTCAACGACGACGACGAGGCGCTTGGGGAGTGGAACCCCGAGTTGGATGCCGAAACGATGATTCAGGGCCTTGAGTACATGATGCGCCTGCGAATCTTCGACGACCGCATGATCAAGATGCAACGAACGGGCAAACTCTCGTTCTACATGCGCTCCTTCGGCGAGGAGGCAATTGCGATCGCCCAAACCATGGCGCTTGAAGAGCAGGACTGGCTGTTTCCCTCCTACCGTCAGCCCGGGGCACAATTCGTGCGAGGACGCGACATGGTCAGCATGATCTGCCACTGCATCGGCAACACCGAAGACAACGTTCGAGGACGGCAGATGCCCGTTCACTACACCTGGCGCCCTGGCCGATTCATCTCGATTTCATCTCCCGTCGGCACACAATTCTCGCAAGCCGTTGGCGTGGCGATGGCCAGTGCGTACAAAGGCGACGACGAAGTCTGCATTTCGTGGTTGGGCGACGGCACCTCCGCTCAAGGCGATTACCATTACGCCCTGAATTTCGCCTCCACGTTCAAGCCCCCCGTCATCCTCAACGTTGTGAACAATCAGTGGGCCATCTCCACCCACGTGTCCTTGGCCACCGGCGGTCGCACCTTCGCCGAGCGTGGCTTGGCCTACGACATCCCGTCGCTGCGCGTGGACGGCAACGATTTCCTTGCCCTCTACAGCGTGACGAAGTGGGCACGCCAACGCGCTGCTGCAGGCCACGGACCCACCCACATCGAGGTGTACACCTACCGGGCAGGCGCCCACTCCTCCTCCGACGACCCTTCGGCGTACCGCCCTCAGAATGAATTCGCCTGCTGGCCGGGTGGCGACCCCGTCAAGCGCCTCAAAGATCACTTGGTGTTCATCGGTGAATGGGACGAGGAGCGCCATGCTGCGCTCGCTCAGAAAATCGACGCCGAAGTGATGGCCGCCTACAAAGAGGCGTGCGAATACGGCGACTTGGCATCGGGACCTTACCCGCCGGCCTCCACCATCTTCACCGAAGTGTACGAAACCGTTCCGTGGCACATACAAGAACAGCGCGAGGAACTGGGCAAGTGAGGCGAGACCATGGCGAAAATGAACATGATTGCAGCCCTCAACTCCGCCCTTGACCTCCAATTGGAGCGCGACCCCAACATCGTCATTTTCGGCGAAGATGTGGGTTACTTTGGCGGCGTGTTCCGCGTCACTGCGGGCCTCCAAAAGAAACACGGCGAACACCGGGTGTTCGATTCCCCGCTCGCTGAAGGCGGCATCGCTGCCATCGCCATGGGCATGGGCTTGAACGGTCTTCGCCCTGTGGCAGAGATTCAATTTGCCGACTACATCTTCCCTGCTTACGACCAAATCGTCAACGAAATCGCCAAACTCCGCCACCGCTCGGGCGGCGAATTCACCAGTCCCGTCACCTTCCGAACCCCGGCGGGTGGCGGCATCAAGGGCGGCCACCACCACTCACAATCTCCCGAGGCGCAGTTCACCCACACGCCGGGTTTGAAGGTCGTGTACTGTTCCAACCCTCGCAACGCCAAGGGATTGCTGACCAGCGCCATTGAATGCAACGACCCTGTGATTTTCTTCGAACCGAAGCGGTGCTACCGCGGTCCGTTCTACGGCGACCCACACAACGTGCCCACGTGGAACGACCACCCGGACGGCGAGGTCCCGGAGGACTACTACGCCATTCCACTCGAACAAGCTCATGTGGTCCAGGAAGGCACGGCCTGCACGGTCATTGCATGGGGCGCCATGGTTCACGTGGCTGAACAGGGGATCCGAGAATCGGGCTTGGAGTGCGAACTCATCGACCTTCAAACGCTGGTTCCCTGGGACCGTGACACGGTGGTGAACTCGGTCAAGAAAACCGGCCGTTGCGTCATCGTCCATGAAGCCCCCAAGACCAGCGGATTCGGCGCAGAGATGAGCGCCTCCATCCAAGAACGGTGCTTCTACCACCTCGAAGCACCCATCCAGCGCGTGACGGGATGGGACACACCGTTCCCCCACACCACCGAATGGGATTACCTTCCCAGTCCAGCTCGCATTGCTGAAGCCATCAAGAAAACACAGGAGGAATGAACATGGGACTTTTTGAATTTAAACTACCGGACATCGGAGAAGGCGTCGTTGAAGGCGAGGTTGTGGAATGGATGGTCGCCGTTGGCGACACCGTGAAGGAAGACGACCCCATTTTGTCCGTGATGACCGACAAGGCGACCGTTGAAATTCCCGCACCGTGCGACGGCACCGTCAAGAGCCTCGTGGGTGAAGCCGGCGACATTTTGCCAGTTGGTGCCGTGTGCATCGTCTTCGAAGTGGACGGCGAGGGGAACGCCAGCGAAACCGAGGCCCCTGCGCCGGCCGAACCCGCTGCCGAACCCACCCCCGAAGCGGCACCCGCTGCTCCCGAACCGGCGCCTGCACCTGTCGCACCCCCTGCACCTGCAGCACCGGCACCCGCTGCCCCCGCAGCCGCTCCTGTCGCTCGTGCACCCGGTGCCAAGGTCCTCGCCTCGCCCGCCGTGCGCCAACGCGCTCGAACGGCCAACATTGACTTGGAGCACGTGGCGGGCACCGGCCCAGCCGGGCGCATCAGCCATGCGGACCTCGACCGGCACATCGCTGGGGGCGGAGCAGCACCTGCACCGGCCAGCGGTGCAGCGAAGGTGGCCAAGACCGGGACGGAAGCCATCAAGGTCATCGGACTGCGTCGCAAAATCGCCGACGGCATGATGAACTCGTACAGCACGATCCCTCACTTCTCCTACTTTGAAGAGGTGGACGTCACGGAACTTGAATCGTTGCGGCAGCACCTCAACGCCACGCGCCCGGAAGGTGCACCCAAATTGACGTACTTGCCCTTCATCATGCAAGCCCTCGTCAAGGCGCTGGGCCAACGCCCCGAGTGCAACGCCGTGTACGACGACGAAGCCAACGTTGTGACCCGTCACGAGGCCATCAACCTCGGCATCGCCACCCAAACCGATCGCGGGCTGTACGTTCCCGTCGTCAAGCACGTCGAAGCTCAGGACATCTGGCAATCTGCTGCTGAAATGGGACGCGTGACCCAAGCCACCCGAGACGGCAAGGCCACCGTGGATGACCTCACAGGCTCCACGTTCACCATCTCCAGCCTCGGACGCCTGGGCGGCCTCGGCGCTACCCCCATCATCAACAAGCCCGAGGTCGGCATCCTTGGCGTTCACAACGCCATTGACCGAGCCGTGGTTCGCAACGGCCAGGTCGTGGTCCGTCGCATCATGAACCTCTCGTCGTCGTGGGACCACCGCGTCGTCGACGGCCACGACGGTGCCATGCTTGTCCAGTTGCTGAAGAACTACCTGGAGCACCCTGCGACCATCTTCATGTGAGGCGAGCCAAATGAACGTCAAAAAGTGCCAAGTCCTTGTGGTTGGAGCCGGTCCCGGCGGCTACGTCGCCGCCATCCGTTCCGCCCAACTCGGGTTGAAGACCGTCATCGTCGAAGGCGAGCGTGCTGGTGGCACCTGCCTGATTCGAGGCTGCATCCCCTCCAAAGCCCTCATCCACGCCGCACACACCTTCCACGGCCTCGCCAAGCACGCCAACGAAGGCGGTCACATGGGCATCAGCATCCCAGGCCCCGCCGATCTCGACATGGGGAACCTCATTGGATGGAAGGAAGGGATCGTCGACCGTCTGAACAAAGGTGTGGAAGCCTTGCTGAAGAACGCCGGTGCTGAACTGGTCACCGGCTGGGCCGCCTTCCAAGACGCCAAGACCGTGAAGGTCGGCGAAGGCAAGGAGGCAAGCCTGATCGAAGCCGACCATGTCATCATGGCGCAGGGCTCGGTGCCCATCGAACTGCCGTTCATGCCGTTCAGCGAACATGTGCTGTCCTCAAGGGAAGCGCTCGCCCTCGAAACACTGCCCGATCACGTGGTCGTGGTTGGCGGTGGCTACATCGGCCTCGAACTCGGCATCACCTACCGCATGCTGGGTGCTGAGGTGACCGTCGTGGAAGCCATGGACACGGTGCTTCCGCTCTTCGACAAGGAACTGCGACGTCCGTTGGAGTTGTACATGAAGAAGAACAAGATCAAGGTCTACACCGGTGTGTTTGCAAAAGGCGTTGACGAACTCGGCAACGGCCGTGTCAAGGTCAATTTCATTGACAAAAACGAGCAAGATGAATCCAAAATGCAGAGCGTCGAGGCCGACAAAGTCCTGGTCACCGTCGGTCGAAAACCTCGCTCGGACGGTTTATCGGCCACCGGTGTGGCGCTTGACGAGCGCGGGTTCGTGAAGGTCAACGACCGGTGCGAAACCAACATGAACGGTGTTTACGCCATTGGCGACCTGTGCGATTCCGGCGAAATGTTGGCGCACGTCGCTTCGTTCCAAGGCGAGATGGTCGCTGAACTCATTGCAGGCCACACCCGAGCCTACGATCCTGTCGCCGTTCCTGCCATCGTGTTCACCGAACCTGAAATCGTCGCCGTGGGTCTTTCGCCCGAGCAGGCCAAGGAAGCCGGTCACCCCGTCATCGTCGGGAAGTTCCCGTTGGCCGCCAACGGTCGAGCCCTGACCCAAGAGGCTGAGAAAACCGGCGGGTTCATTCGCGTCGTGGCTCGTGTAGACGACCATCGCATCCTCGGCATCCAAGGTGTGGGCACGCACATCAGTGAACTGGTCGGCGAGTGGACCCTCGCGCTTGAGATGGGCGCCCTCCTCGAAGACATCGCTCACACCGTACACGCCCACCCAACGATGACTGAAATGACGCACGAAGCCGTGCTCGACACGCTGGGTCACGCCATTCACAAGATGTGAGCGGTTGCAACGGCGCATCAACCCCGTGGGTTGATAGCCGAGGGTGCAAGAGGTAAATCATGGTCGAACTGGGCCACTACGTGTTGTACGTCCGACGAATGGAGCCCATGGTTAAATTCTATAGCGACATCGTAGGCTTGGACATCGCTGGAACCACGTTCGGTGGACGCGCAATGGCGCTCACCGGTGGGCGAACGCATCATGAGTTGTTGCTCCTCGAAGTGGGCGATGCCCCCGGGCCAGCTCAAGGCCGTCGTGTAGGGCTGTACCACACCGGCTGGTGCATTGGTCAGGACGATGGACAGCTTCGCACGGCGTTGAATCGCTGTCGAGCTGCTGGCGTGACCGTTGTGGGCATGTCGGACCATGGCGTGTCTCATTCACTCTACGTACATGACCCGGACGGCAACGAGGTGGAACTCTACGTGGATGTGCCGGATTACGATTGGGCGGCCAACGACGATTGGTTGGCCCATCCTGTTCGACCCCTGAACCTTGATGCCTGAGGAAACCTCAAGGGTTCAGCAACCCAACTGGCAAGGATACAACGCCCTCATTCTTCCTCGACGTCGTTGGCCATCATGACGGCCACGGGTCGCGTTCGCTCGTTTTCATCCAGCACCAACCGAGCCATGATGACCATCGGTGCACCGATGATGGCCCCGGCGATGCCCCAGACTTGAGAGAAGAGCATCACGGTCAGCAAGAGCACCAGCGGGGAAATCCCTATTTTTGCACCCGAAAGGTTCGGCTCAACCAGTGAGCCAAACATCTGCTGATTCCCGATCAGCAAGGCGAGCATGATGAAGGCGGTGAACGGTTCAAGCATGATGAACCCGATGAGCACCGGGGGAACGGTCGCAAACAGCGCACCGAGGATGGGGATGAAGTCCAACAAAAAGCACAACACACCGAACAAAAACCAGCCGGGGATGTCGAAACCGATGGGCGAGATGATGACGGTCATCACGATGGCCTGGCCGCCGCTGCACGTGACTTTGGACACCACGTAGGCGCTGATGGAATCCATGGAATCGTGCACGATGGCACGAGCACGCCCGCTGGAGTTCGGGAATGCAGCGTTGAAACGTTTGGCGATGGTGTGCTCTTCGAGAATGATGAACAGCAGGAAGATGAGGACGGTCAGCATCGTGCCAACAAAAGCACTCAGCGAGCCCAAAATTGCGAGCACAAACGTTTCGATGTTGCTCGGTGACGCCAGCACATTGACCCAACTCGAGTCTGAAAAGATGATTTCCAGCCCGTAGAGGTCAGATTCCGCATACTTTGCGCGCTTCTCCTCGAGAGCGGCGGTGATGTCCGGCACGTCCTCAACAAAGAGGGACAGTTGTTCGTAAAGGAAGATCGAAACCACGTACATGCCGACGATGAACGCCGCCAACACGGTCCCGTAAGAGACGAGTTGGTTGTTCACTCGACGGTGAATGGATTGCTCAACCGGCTTGATGAGAAAGAACAGGAGAACAGCGATGGCCAACGGCATCAAAATCGGCTTCAAGTGAACCAACGCGAGGTACACCACCACGCCGACGATGGCGACACTCGCAGCCGTGGCACGTTTTGAATCCACACCGACATGGAGATCCGGTTCCATGGGTTGTGATTCAACCTCCGTCATCTAAGGTTTGCTCCAGTAAAGAGCGCAAACGGTCGCACAATGCGCCTGAACACGGGGCCTAAACCGAGCACAGCAGCAGCATCAACTGCCGCACATCAGGCAGTCGTCGGGACTGTCAAGACTGCAAGCGATGGCCTCGAGGCTGTCAACGTCCTCGGCACGCTCGGCGAGGCCGCTGACGGTCTGGTCGTCCTTGACCTTCGACTCAAGGGTGAACTGAATGGCATCAGCAGCGGCCTTGGTGCGGAGGTAGTACATGCCCGTCTTGAGGCCTTGGCGCCAGCCGTAGAAGTGCATGGACGTGACCTTGGCGGGGTTCGCATCCACCATGTGGATGTTGAGGGATTGGCTTTGGTCGATGTAGGCGCCTCGGTCGGCGGCCATGTCCAGCACGCGCTTCTGCTTGATTTCCCACGTGGTCTTGTACATCTCGCGAATGTGCTCTGGGATGGTGTCAATGGCTTGAATGGACCCTTTGTGACGGAGGATGTCGTCCTTCATGGCCAAGCTCCACAAGTCCAGCGCAATGAGATCCTTCACCAGGTGCTTGTTCAACACCACGAACTCACCGGACAGGGTCCGGCGAACGTAGAGGTTGGAGGTGAACGCTTCGAAGCACTCGTTGTTCCCGAGAATCTGCGAGGTCGAGGCGGTGGGCATGGGGGCGAGCAGGAGCGAATTGCGCATGCCGTGTTCCATGATGTCAGCCTTCAGTGAATCCCAGTCCCATCGACCGCTGTGCTCGTTCATGCCCCACAAATCGAATTGGAGCAATCCTTGGCTCGCAGGGGAACCCTGGAAGGTGGAGTAGGCACCCTCGGCGATGGCAGCGTCCTTGGAGGCCGTGCAGGCTGCGAAGTAAATCGTCTCGAAGATGTCCTTGTTCAGCGTGCGTGCCGCGTCGCTCTCAAACGCCATGTTGAGCATGGCAAAGGTATCGGCCAAGCCCTGCACGCCGAGCCCGATGGGTCGGTGACGCATGTTGGAGTTGCGCGCTTCCTCCACCGGGTAGTAGTTGACATCGATGACGCGGTTCAGGTTGCCGGTGGCGTGATAGGTGACGTCGAAGAGTTTCTGGTGGTCGAACTCACCCGCCTCGATGTTGACAAACTTTGGCAGTGCGATGGACGCCAAGTTGCACACGGCCACTTCGTCCTTGGAGGTGTATTCCATGATCTCCGTGCACAGGTTCGATGAACGGATGGTCCCGAGGTTCTTTTGGTTGGACTTTTCGTTGGCCGCATCCTTGTAGAGCATGTACGGCGTGCCGGTCTCGATTTGAGCCTCCACAATCTTGTCCCACACGGTGCGAGCAGGCAATGTTTCACGGGCGAGGCCGCGACGTTCGAAATCCTCGTACATGGCCTTGAATTCAGCACCGTACACGTCCTGAAGACCGGGGCACTCGTTGGGACAGAAGAACGACCAATCGGCGTTTTGCTCGACGCGTTCCATGAACAGGTCAGGCGTCCACATGGCATAGAAGAGGTCGCGAGCGCGCATCTCTTCCTTGCCGTGGTTCTTCTTCAAATCCAAGAAGGCCAGCACATCGGGGTGCCAAGGTTCGAGGTAAACGGCGATGGAGCCTTTGCGCTTGCCGCCGCCTTGGTCGACGTAACGAGCGGTGTCGTTGAAGACGCGCAGCATGGGCACGATGCCGTTGGATGTGCCGTTGGTCCCTTTGATGTAAGAGCCCTTGGAACGCACGTGGTGGATTGACAGACCGATGCCGCCGGCCGACTTGGAGATCATAGCGCACTGCTTGAGGGTGTCGTAAATCCCGTCCAACGAATCGTCCTGCATGGTCAACAAGAAGCAGGACGACATTTGGGGCATCGGCGTGCCGGAATTAAACAGGGTGGGCGTGGCGTGGGTGAAGTACCCCTCGCTCATCAAATCGTAGGTCTCAAGCGCCTTCTCGATGTTGTTGTGGTGGATGCCCACAGCCACGCGCATCAGCATGTGCTGGGGGCGCTCGGCCACTTCTCCGTTCAGGCGAAGCAGGTACGAGCGCTCAAGTGTCTTGAAACCAAAATAGTCGTAGTTGTGGTCACGACGGTAGTCGATGTGGTTGTTGAGCACCTCGGCGTTGGCCATGATGACGTCGTACACTTCCTCGGAAATGAGGGGGGCGTGCTTGTTGGACTCGGGGTCGATGTACTCGCGCAGGTCGGTGATGACGTCGGTGAACACGTCCTTCGTCGAGCGGTGGAGATCGTCCACGCAGATCCGTGCAGCCAACCGGCTGTAGTCGGGGTGGTGAGACGCGAGCGAGGCTGCCGTCTCGGCAGCGAGCTGGTCAAGTTCCCTCGTGGTGACACCGTCGTAGAGCCCCTCGATGGTCAGCTTGGTCACGTGCCCGGGATCCACCCAGGTCGGGTCCAAACCTTCCGACAGGTTCGTCAACTTCTCGTGGATGGCATCGAAACGGACATCTTCCCGTTCCCCTTTTCGGTTCACAACTTGCATGGCCATGGGTGGTTCCTCCTGGTGTTCATTTGAGAGCGCAGTATCTTTCTTCGTTCGCGGACGGTTCAAAAGTCTTCGTCAATGGAAAATCGCTGTTGAACGCTTCCCAGCGAAGCGCTGTCCATGACGCCGGCTTTCTGGTACTCCGCCACACGCTTCTCGAAGAAGTTGGTCTTGCCTTGCATGGAGATCATTTCCATCCAAGGGAAGGGGTTGGCGGCGTTATAGATCTTGGAGCAGTTCAGTTGGACCAACAAGCGGTCAGCGACGAACTGGATGTATTGCGTCATGAGTTCAGCGTTCATGCCGATGAGGTTCACAGGGAGCGCTTTGGTGACGAATTCAATCTCGATTTCAACGGCTTCAGCGATGATGCGGCGAATCACGTTCTCGCCCGCTCCGCGCAGAAGTTTGTTGTGCAGCAAGCAAGCGAAATCGCAGTGCAACCCTTCGTCGCGGGAAATCAATTCGTTGGAGAAGGTCAAACCGGGCATGAGGCCGCGCTTCTTGAGCCAGAAGATGGCACAGAAGGACCCGGAGAAGAAGATGCCCTCCACCGCTGCAAACGCCACAAGGCGCTCGGCAAAGGAGCCTCGCTTGCGAGACAACCATCGCATGGCCCAGTCGCCCTTCTTTTGCACGGACGGCACGGTTTCAAGGGCCTTGAACAGGTGGTCCTTCTCCGCCTCGTCGTCGATGTAGGTGTCGATGAGCAACGAGTAGGTTTCAGCGTGAATGTTTTCCATCATGATTTGGAACCCGTAGAACGCACGGGCCTCGGGCCAGCACACTTCGTTGGAGAAGTTCATGACGAGGTTTTCGTTAACGATGCCGTCGCTGGCTGCAAAGAACGCCAAGATGTGCTTCACGAAGTGCTGTTCGTCCTTGTTGAGGTTCTTCCAGTCCTTGAGATCCTCAGCCAAGTCGATCTCTTCAGCAGTCCAGAACGACGCCTGTTCCTGCTTGTACATGGCCCAGATGTCGTCGTGTTGAATGGGGAATAGGACGAACCGATCGAGGTTTTCTTGGAGCATGGGCTCCACGTGCTCCTTGGACAGGTCAATGCTCATGTTGTCGTCTTTGCTGTGTTCGATGACCACTTCATAACCCCCCGAGATTCTCCAACGCGCTGGAGTTTTCTTGCCCTTCTCGGACGCCTATAATCTTGACCCACTCGGCTCGCACAAAGTGATGTGTTTCACCCACCCCCTGGCCCCCCACGGGGTGCGCCGCAGTGCATCGCTTCCCCGCACCAGTGGGACCTGATATTTTTTCCGAACAAGTTTCTAAATTCATGCCAAAATCACCTTCATTTCCATTGGAGCCGCATGTGGACAAAATCTTACATCAGCCGAACCATCAAAAAGGGCTGTTTGGTGAGCACCGTATGGAACGCACCCGACTCAACGTCCAGTTCGCTCGCCTCGACGAGCGCGCCGTGCTGCCGACCCAAGGATCCGCAAGTGCGGCGGGGTGGGACCTGTATGCCATTGAAGACACCACGGTTCCCAAAGGCCGCTCTGTCCTCATCCGCACCGGTTGGGCCTGCGCCATTCCGGTTGGATGGGAGGGGCAACTGCGTTGTCGCTCATCGCTGGGCAAAAAAGGCATGATCATGCCCAACGGCATTGGCACCATCGACGCCGACTACCGAGGCGAACTGATGGTCCTGGCCACATGGATCGGCGAAGGCGACGCCTTCCAGATTGCTGCTGGTGAGCGCGTCGCACAGATGTTGTTTGCCCCCGTGCCGGACGTCACCCTGATTGAAACCGAACTGGACGCTTTGGGCAACACCGAGCGCGGAACGGGTGGGTTCGGGTCATCCGGTCAATTTTGAGGGGGCGGTCTGACTGCACGTTCAACGCCTCGGGGTGGTGCCGTACGAGCAAGCTCGGACCATGATGCGCGAATTGCAACAGGAACGCATCCACGACCGCATTGAGGACACCTTGCTGCTGCTTGAGCACCCTGAAGTGGTCACGGTGGGGCCACGTGCCCGCAACGACGGATTGCTTCCACCTCCCGATTACCCGGTGGAACACGTGGACCGGGGCGGCGGGTTGACCTGGCACGGACCCGGCCAACTCGTGTGCTACCCCATCGTGAAATGGGGGACGCGCCCAGGAGAGGCATCGGTGGCTGAAATCATCAACACCATTGAAGGGTGGGTCATCGAAGCGCTGGCAGCTTTTGGCATCCAAGGGAACCGAGACGAACGCATGCAGGGTGTATGGGTGGATGGACGGAAAATTTGCAGCATCGGCCTCTCTTTCCTTCGGTGGACGAGCCGCCACGGGTTCACGGTCAACCTGAACACACCCCCCGGTCGCGTGGAAGGCGTGGCAGGATGCGGCTTGACGGCCGACACCACGACATCGCTCGCCCAGCTGGGCCATCACGTGGATCGTGATGCGTTTGACCATGCACTGCTCAAGGTGGTGGAGCAGCACATGTCCCAAACGTGAGCGCCCCGGATTGACTTGGGATGTGTCGACCAACGGAACATACCCACAGGTGTTGTTTCACAAAACAATGTCAAAGTTGTTCACGGACCCCCGAAAAACGGCCTGGTCTTGAAGCAATGAATGGACACCAGCAAGACAAGGTCAATCCTTCGACATCTCGTCTCGAGGAACCTGAAGCGAAGGGGGCCGACTGGACCAGATGGCCCAGGTTCCTGTGGCGCTGGCCACCAGACGTTCACCCACTTTGACCTCCCCTGCGAGGTGGGCGACGTGCTTGCCTCGGCGCACCACGCGCCCTTCGGCCACCAGACGTTCCCCTGGTCGTGCCGCTGCGAGAAAGCTGGTGGACAGATGCGTCGTCGCACACCATTCCTCCACCTTGAGCGAGGCCACGAGCGCACTGCCAAGGGCGGAATCCAACAGCACGGTGTGCAGCCCACCGTGCGCCACGCCGCCTTTGTTGAGGTGGTCTTCGGTCACCGTCAGCTCCAACCGGGAAGCCCCTGGCGTCCACACCGTCCGTTCAATGCCCAGCGCTGCCACAAAGCCGGTGGGCTCGGGAGGGGAAGAAAGCGTCATGAGCCAAGCACCCCCACCACTTTGACAAGGATGCGCTTGTCTCGCTGACCGTCAAATTCGGCGTAGTGAATTTGCTCCCAGGTGCCCAAATGGAGCCGCCCGTTGCGAACAGGCATGACGACCTGCTGGCCCAACAGCTGCCGCTTGAGGTGGGCGTCACCGTTGTCCTCACCCGTTCGGTGATGGTGGTACTCCTCGCCCTCACGCCCGTCACTCCCGTAGAACGGTGCCAACTTTTCCAGCCACGTCATGATGTCGTGGTGCAAGCCGTATTCCAGATCGTTGACGTAACAGGAGGCGGTGATGTGCATGGGGTTGACGAGCACCAAACCGTCTTGGATACCGCTTTCGGCGACGATGCGCTCAACGTCGTGTGTGATGCACACGATGGCGTACCGCTGCTCGGTGTTGATGTGCATCTCCTCCACGTACGTCGCCGCTTGACCGGTGATGAGTTGACCCATGCGATGTTTGGGGAACCCCCGGCCTATCAACCTCGTGAGCGGTATCGTTGGGCTCCAATCAACCCTTTATCAGCCAAGGCACGAACCAGTTGCCATGAACAAAGGCTTGCTGATGTTGCTCACCCTTGCGGTGTTGAGCACGCCGGCAGCCGCCGAAACCTACGCCATTTCAGGCATGGCAACTTACGGGGACCGCTTACCCGTCACCCTCCAATACGTGTACGTTGGATGCCCCCAGGGGGAAATTGACTGCTATGAATTCCGGGGTACCAGCGCCATCACCGACGCTTACGGCGAGTACACCCTGACGATGGACATCGATGAGGAGCACGACGGGATGACCATCCATCTGCAACTGATGGGAGAAAACTTCACGCATCTCGTGGACGTTGACGCCCACAGAAACGCCACAGCAGGCCACATGACCCAACACCTTCAGCTCGAACAAACCATGGCCTCTTCCGGATTCTTCACTGGATTGGGGTGTTGCTTGCTTCTGTTCGGGTTGCTGTTCATTTCGGCCGTCATGCGAACGGTGGCGGGGCTCGCCACCCCTCAAGGACGAACTGCCTTCCGGGGTCAACGAGAACCCACGCGCTACCCCTGCCCGGTCTGCGACAAGCCCACAGCACAACATCTCCTGGTCAAGCACCTCATCTTCGATCACGACTACGAGCCGGTTGACGCTGGCGAAACGGCAGGGTTGTTGATGCGAAACGCCTGGATGGACCAGCCCCCCCGGCGGTGAAGGACTTGACCGGCTGGCCTTTGCCGTTGTGGTATCATCCCTTGTACACCGAGGGCATCCACCCCGAGGCGCGTTTCCCCCGGACCCGTTACACCCGCCTTCTTGAGCGGCTGAAACCGTTCACGGATGTGCAGACTCCCTCCTCACCGGTTCGCCTTGTGTTGAGGACACCCAATCCCATCGATGTGGAATCGCTTCACCTCGCCCACGATCCGATGTACGTTGAACGGTTCATGGCCGGAACGCTCTCCGAAAAGGAACAGAAACGCATTGGCCTCACACCCTGGACGCCAGCGATGGTGGAGCGGACCCTTCGGCTGATGGGCGGTGCCCTCGAAGCCACGCAGCACGTGCTCAAGCACGGCGGCATCGCCGCCAACATGGCAGGAGGGACCCATCACGCCCACCGCACCTTCGGGTCAGGCTATTGCATCTTCAACGACTTGGCGGTGTGTGCCTTGCACGCATTGAACCATCCCAAGGTGAAACGGGTGGCCATCCTCGACTTGGACGTCCACCAGGGCGACGGGACGGCGTCCATCCTCCGGGACGAGAACGCCGCGCTGACCGTTTCGGTTCACTGTGCCACCAATTTCCCGTTCCGCAAATCAACAAGCGACCACGATTTGCCACTCCCTGCCGGTGGCGGCGATCTTGCTTACCTCGAAGCCGTCGAAGAGGCGTTGGACCTGTGCATGAACATCCAACCCGACCTGCTGTTGTTTCAAGCGGGTGTGGACGCTCTGGGCAGCGATGCGTTGGGACGTCTGAACGTCACGCGTGCGGGCTTGCGTCAACGCAACGACGCCGTGTTTGAACGAGCGGAAAGAGCGGGCGTTCCCGTTGTGGTCTTCATGGGTGGCGGGTA
>Ga0255774_10000673_pt1 | contig 30314 bp, 25 predicted proteins | sample 101ome_17_FD_179972 | JGI IMG/M metagenome (GOLD analysis project Ga0255774, IMG submission 179972) | Coastal salt marsh microbial communities from the Groves Creek Marsh, Skidaway Island, Georgia - 101407AT metaG (version 2) | ecosystem: Environmental > Aquatic > Marine > Intertidal zone >... | reverse complement strand
GATATCCAAACCCACGATGTCGCTGAGTCTCAACGGACCGATAGGGTGGCCATAGGCAACGACCGCTGCTCGATCAATATCTTCAGCGCTTGCAACGCCACCTTCGAGCATCCGCATGGCTTCCAAGCTGGCAATTAAATCCAAGCGGCTGGTGGCGAATCCCGGAATGTTTTTGACTACCAGATTCTGTCGTCCAATTTGCTCGGTAAATGCCTTCGCTCTGATCAGTGTCTCGTCACTGGTTTGCGCCCCAACCACAATTTCTACGAGTTTTATTGACCAAACCGGATTGAAAAAATGTAGCCCCAGAAAGCGCTGGGGGTCAGCAACGGACTTGCTCAGTTCGTCTATAGACAGCGCGCTCGTGTTGCTGGCGATTATCGCTGGATCACGCTGTGCAATTTTCCCCAGCACATCGAACTTGATATCTAATCGCTCGGGCACAGTTTCAATTACCAGATCCATTTTGGGCGCGATATCGTTCACCTCGAAAACATGGTTAATGCGATTTAGTAACGACTCAGCGCCTTCTTTGTCGAGACGCCCTCGCGTGACGCCGCTATCCGCGGCTTCGTTCAGTGCTCTCTGCATAGATTCCGCGGTGCGTTCATTGGGTTCTACCACCGTCACCTGACAGCTGGCCTGTGCCGCGACGTAGGCAATACCGGTGCCCATGGTGCCGCCACCAACAACTGCTATTTTGTTCATTAGCATTTAACGACTTCCAAGTTATTGCGATGCATAGCCAGATTGCGCTTCATCGGGCACACCAAGTTGGTTGTCTTTTTTCGGTGAACGCGCGAGAGCCTTCTATGGCGTCTGCGCTGCCAATGATTGAGTCGACTAATGGCCTTTGTTTGGCCCAAACTTCATCCCGCGACCAGTCACTGGCCTCATTAATAATGTGCTTGCTCATGCTGACCGCGAGAGGTGCGTTGGCCGCAATTCGTCTCGCTAGGTTGATTGCGGTTTCAAGGGCACACCCGTCTGCACAAATTTCGTTTACTAATCCCCATTGACGAGCCGTTGCTGCACCCAAGGGCTCGCCAGTGAGTGAATATTGCAATGCGATATTGCGTGGAATTCGCTGGGGCAATCTCACCAGCCCGCCAGAGCCCGCGACTAACCCGCGTGAGACCTCGGGTAGGCCGAATGTCGCACCTTCTGCTGCGACGATTAGGTCGCAGGCAAGGGCAAGCTCAAAGCCACCGGCCAGTGCAAAGCCCTCAACAGCAGCGATCAGAGGTTTTGCCGGGCCGCGTTCAGTGAGGCCGCCAAATCCGCGATTCTCGAGCTCTGGCCGCTGGCCCGAAACAAAGGCCTTAAGGTCCATGCCGGCACAAAAGTACCCACCGCGACCGGTGAGAATGCCAACCCGCAATGCCTCATCTCCGTCGAGGCGATCACATGCATTCGCAATCTCGACTGAAACTTCGCGAGTAACTGCATTGCGTTGAGCCGGGCGATTTATGGCGATCACCAGTATTTCGCCAAGTTGTTCTACTTCTACATCCATCGTATTTGCGCCGTGTTTTATCGGTTGCTGGCAGTTCGATGAGTGAAATGTAGCAGCGCATAAAACAACAGTCAACAAAAGCGTTGACAAAAAATTGCTCGATTGAAATAATTTATTTGCGTAACGTAATCGTGCGCGTCTTCAATGCGCGCTGATTGGATTTTTCTGGGGGCTACATGACGTTTAATTTCGCCGACATCGTTGTTTCACAATCTAAGATGCAGCCGAAAGCTATCGCGATCTCCTATGGTGAGTGTCATGTGACATGGGGATCACTGCATAAGCGCAGTGATCAGCTAGCAGCTGTACTACAGCAGGCCGGTATAACGGCTGGAGATCGAGTTGGTTTACTCATGAAGAACACGCCCGAATTTCATGAGGGGTTGTTCGCTTGCAACAAAATTGGGGCGATAGCCGTCGGCTTGAGCTTTCGACTGAGTGCGCTTGAGTTGTCTGCAATCATTGATGATGCGCAACCGAGGGTTGTTATTGCTGATCAGGAGCATCGGGCTACGCTGGATCGATTAACTTGCCAACATGCTGTAAGTCGCATCATTACCCTTGGCCCTGCCTATGATGATGAGCTTGCGAATGTCAGCACCGATCCTAATTATGTGAACGGAAAACCCGATGATCCAATGCTTATTCTGTATAGCTCGGGGACAACCGGGCGCGCCAAGGGGATAACACTTAGCAATAAAAACTTTTCTTTTATCAAGCCAATGGCGACCGACCTGTACCGTATGAACAGCGACTCGGTTTATCTTTTAGGTTCGCCGCTATTTCATATTGGTGGCGCCGCAACCGGGTCCGCGCTAATGACCCTTGGCGGGCGAACAGTCCTCATGCGCGACGCAGATCCACACAATATTCTGGAAACTATTGAGCGTGAGCGCGTGACTCACACCTTCTTTGTGCCGGCGGTCATTCAGCGCTTGGTGGAAGCCCAGGAGCAGGATCAACGAGACTTATCGAGCCTAGAAATTCTCTCTTATGGCGCCGCACCAATGACGGAAGCCTTGCTCAGAAAGGCGAGTGAGGTTCTGGGGTGTGGGTTTTTGGGCGTCTACGGAATGACTGAGACCTCTGGGACCGTTACAGCATTATTCCCCGAAGAGCACGACTGGGCTGGTGTTGGTGCCAAACGTTTACAGTCGGTTGGGCGTCCGCTGCCTTGGGTTGATTTAGAGGTAAGGCACCCCGAGACCTGTGAGGCAGCGCCCCTTGGGAGTGTTGGCGAGATCTGGATCAAGTCCGAGGCGAACACCTTGGGATACTTCAATAATCCAACCGAAACCGCGTCGGCAATGCCGGGCGGTGGGTGGTTACGTACGGGGGATGGTGCGGTACTTGACGAAGATGGTTTTGTTTATCTCAAAGATCGCATCAAAGACATGATCATTAGCGGTGGCGAAAACGTTTACCCAGCAGAGGTAGAAAACGTTCTTGCAGATCATCCGGGGGTTTCTGAGGTCGCTGTGATCGGCGTGGCCGATGAGCGTTGGGGCGAGACCGTAAAAGCTGTGATTGTACCGGCAGTGACTACGATCCCCGATGCGGGAGACATTATAGCTTTTGCTCGTGAGCGCTTGGCTCATTACAAATGTCCAACCTCCGTAGTGTTTCAAAGCGAACTACCCCGTAACGCTACGGGAAAAGTCTTAAAAACCCAACTGCGCCAAATCTACGGATAGGCGTTATTTCCTCAATCTATAGGGGGGCTTACATAGCTCACCAAAACGTTCTCTTGGAGTAATTTCATGAAAGAAGCAGTCATTGTATCAACGGCGCGCACGCCTATTGGCAGAGCGTTTAAAGGTAGTCTTAACAATATCAAGTCCCCAACCATGGCGGCTCATGCAATATCCCACGCAGTGGCTAGAGCAGGTGTAGAGCATGATGAGATTGAAGATGTCGTTTTGGGATCGGTGCTGAATGCCGGAACGGCTGGGATGAACGTAGCGCGATTGTCTGCGCTGGCGGCTGGCTTGCCGGCTACCTGCGCGGGGCAAACTATCGATCGACAGTGCTCTTCGGGCCTTATGGCTATTTCCATGGCAGCCAAGCAGATTATGGTGGATGGTTTTTCGGTCGTGGTGGCGGGGGGGCAAGATAATATTTCTTCGGTGCAAGGGCCCTACTTTGAGTGGGCGCAGCGGCAGCAGGATGAACATGTAGTCGCACTTCAGGAACATGCCTATATGCCGATGCTGCACACCGCAGAATATGTTGCCAAAAAGTACGGAGTCACTCGAGAGCAGATGGACGCGTATGGATTGGAATCCCAGCAAAAGGTAGCGAAGGCGCAGCAAGCCGGTTTTTTCGACGCTGAGATTGTTCCCATTACCGCTACTCAGTTGGTGCATGACAAGGCCACAAATACCACCAGTTTTGTACAGACAACGCTGGCGCAAGATGAGGGTAATAGGCCCAGCACTACCCTTGAAGACCTGCAAGCGCTGAAACCCGTAATTGAGGGGGGCACCATTACCGCAGGTAATGCGTCTCAGCTGTCAGACGGTGCCTCTGCTTGTGTGCTGATGGACGCCAAACTGGCGTCGCAGCGTAACATTGAGCCATTGGGCATTTATCGGGGCATGATGGTGATGGGCAATGAGCCCGAGGAGATGGGGATTGGTCCGGTTTATGCTATCCCCAAGCTTCTTAAAACCCACGGTCTAACAGTTGACGATATCGACCTCTGGGAGTTAAACGAGGCGTTTGCAGTTCAATGCCTTTATTGCCGGGATACTCTCGGTATCGACCCTGAGAAATACAACGTTAATGGTGGTGCCATTTCTATTGGGCATCCTTACGGTATGACAGGCTCGCGAACCACTGGGCATATTTTGATCGAGGGAAAGCGTCGCGGCGCGCGCTACGTTGTCGTCAGCATGTGCGTTGGAGGTGGTATGGGGGCAGCTGCACTCTTTGAGGTTGCGTAAATCAGATCCCATAGCGACTCATAACAAATGCTGTCACTTTAGTGATGTCAGTGGCCGCATTGGAGCGTTGTCGAAGGCGGCATGTTGTTTAACATGCCGCCCTTACCTTGGCGCCTTTTAGTTTATTGAAAGCTGCCGCGAATGGTCATCAAGTTGGCTGCGACTCGGTTTGATGCAAGCACTTCGCTGCGAGGAAGAAGTGAATTGCGGACCATATACCTGCAGCGGGTATGACGATTAGCATGGCAGCTTGCAGCGAGCTGTTTCCCAGCTCTGGAGCCAGCGTGTCACTGATGCCCCCAATTAGCGTTGGGCCAATTCCAAGGCCTATGACATTGATTAGCAGATAAAAGATTGCCGAAACCATAGCCCGCATTCGCGGGTCCACCATCCCATGCAGCGTGGCGATGCTTGGGCCGATGTAGCAGGTAATGAGGCCGCCCATGAGTAAGTTTGCGCTCAAGGCAATATAAGGGTTCTCCCGCGTCAGAATGAAAACCATGCACAAGGAAGACACTATCGCGGTGATGCCCGGCAGCCACAGATTCCAGCGCGTATCGCGTATGCTCAACCGGTCACAGTAATAACCCGCTAAAAACGTACCGATACCACCGCACAGGCCGCTGCCCATGGCCAGCCAGACACCAAGTTCTGCGGTACCCATGCCAAATTGGCGAATGAAGAAAGGCGCGGACCAGTTCATTGTTCCATAGCCCACCAGTGCGGTGAGTCCGCCGGCAATGGATAGATGACGAAAAGCAGTTTGATTCCAGAGTGAAGCGAACACTTTGGTCAGGGGAATACTCTCGCTAGAGACGTCTCTGTTGTCGGACCATCCTCGTTTGGGCTCCGCAATGGTCAGTCTGATGATTAGTGCGAGCACAACTCCAGGTATACCAACCACCATGAAAGTGGTTCTCCAGCCTAAATATTCATTGAGAATGCCACCTAGGAGAAAGCCAGCCATAATTCCAATGTTGACACCAACCGAATAGGTTGCCATTGCTGTGGCGCGTTGTTCTTTGGGGAATACGTCGGAGATCATTGAATGTGCTGGGGGGCTACCACCGGCTTCACCAAGCCCGACTCCCATCCGGACTAAAAAAAGCTGGATATAGTTGGCCGCAAGGCCGCTCAGCGCGGTCATCAGACTCCATAGTCCAACCGCTAGTGCAATAATTGTCCGTCTGTTGCCGGTATCAGCCCAACGCGCAATCCATACCCCGGCGATGACGTAAAAGAATGCGAATGCGGTACCCGTGAGTAAACCAAGCTGTGTATCTGAAAGTGATAATTCCGCTTTAACTGACTCTTGAAGCATTGACAGCAGCTGTCTATCAAAGAGATTTAGCGCATAGGTCAGCGTCATCATGCCGAGAAAATAGTACCGCACCTTGGCAGACGCGTAGACGTTATGTGATTGGTTCATCGATTGTTCGCTACCTGTCTCCATGCCTTGTCTCCTTTGTTCGCGATATGCTCGAACCGACTCAGTTCGCCCATAATGTCAACAAATATGTTGATATAAAAGGCCTTGTGGCGCAATGCCACGTTTTTTTTTAAAAAGTTCTGGCAGTGCTTGATGCTCGAGAGCTTATAGAGCGGAGAAAAATACCATCAAAAGTTTGAGCTCCAGGGCCCCGGGGCTGTGGAGCTGAGGGCTGTCAGAGGGCAGTGTAGCCTCCATCGATAACAATCTCGGTGCCGGTAATAAATTTAGACTCATCGCTTGCAAGGAAGAGGGCGAGATCGGCGATTTCATGCGGTTCGCCAACACGCTTTACTGGGTTAGCCTGAATTACGGCATCCACGTAGTCATCAGGCATCCCTTCGAGCATGCCGGTCATGATGGAGCCCGGGCAGAAGCAGTTGACGCGGATTCCCTCGTTCGCGTACTCGATGGCTGCAGCCTTGGTCATCATGCGAACCGCGCCTTTTGAGCCGCAGTAGGCCAGTAGCTGCGGGAAGGCCACCATCGCAGCCATGGAGGCCGTATTAACAATCGATCCGCCGCCACTCTCCATGAGCAGAGGAATGCCATAGCGCATGCCTAGGAACACGCTACGTGCATTTACAGCCATTACCCTTTCGTATTCCTCTTCAGGGTAGTCGGCGGCGGCGATGATCGGCCCTTGTATACCGGCGTTGTTACATAGCACCTGTAGGCTGCCGAATTCCCGTTTTGCCGCCAACAGCATGGCTTGTACATCGGAGCTTTTCGAGACGTCGGCCTGAAACGGCACGCACGCAGGTCCGATCTGTGCAGCTAGTTCTTCTTGTTTTCCCGACACGTCTACCGCTAGTACCCGAGCACCCTCACGGCAAAACCTGTCTACCATTGCTCTGCCCATGCCCGAGCCCGCTCCGGTAATGACGGCCGCCTTACCTTCAAGTCTTCCTGCCATGTGTCTCTTCCTGTCAGCTATTGTGGTTATGTAGTGGAGAAGTGGGCTGTGCTGTCTGTCAGTCGCCTGGGCGCAGACGCACGATCATGTTGTTGGCGTTTGTCGTACCCCAGGTTGTCGCATCTCGCTCTCCCACCGGAAGGCTTGAGTAAGTGGTCCAAATGTCACCATTCTCTGGGTCCACTTCAATCACGCGTATGTAGGCTTCGCGACGCGGCAGTGGATAGTGAGTCCATGTTTCTTGGTCTATGTCGAAGCGATAAATGCGGTCTGAGTTACAGGTTGCTGCCCAGATGGCATTGCGTTTTTTGTCCAGCGTGATGCCATAGGGAGAGCCACCGCGATCGGGTATCCGGTACCGCGCAATTTCCAGTCCGGTTGTCGTGTCAATCTTCGATAGTTCGCTGGTGCCGAACAATGGCACCCACAAAATGCTGTCCTCAATGGCTAGTCGACGGGGGCCTTCACCCCGTTGATAAGGGATTATTCGCTCGGCGATGTCCTCTTCCGCATTGAATGACCCTGCCACACCAAAAAGCTGTGCCCACCAGATACGGTCATTTTTTGTGTCTATAGCAGCGCCGTAGAGGAGGGAGTGAAATGTAGATTCGCCGCTTACCATTGGCATGCGAAAGGTCTCAATGTCACCGCTTTGTATGTCTAAACCCCAGAGCTCGTTCTTACCTAAATCCGTGATCCAGATTCTGCCTTTTGAATCGGCCTCAACGTGACGATCTGAATTGAAGGCGAAATCATGTGTGACCCCGAAGAGAGTGCCCTCGGGTGGCGGATAGAGACGCCACTCTTTGCTTTGGGTATTGAGTCTGCCAATGTAAAAGCTGTCTTCGAGTGCCACCCATACATTGCCCTGTGCATCAGAGTTCATCGTATGCGGGCCCTGAGGCCCCTCCATGGGTACCGGATACCACGTCACCGCCCCACTGTTCGGATTAAGAGAACCAAGCCGGTGTTTGTCGGTCTCTAGAAACCAAATTTCATCAGAGCCGGGTACAACCGCAATTTCCCGCGTCCAGCCGAACGTTGGCAGCGCATATTCCGTAATCTCGGTGGCAGCAGTTACGCCATAGTTACCTAGCCGTTCGATGTCATCGTAGCCCTCGTAACTGTCGAAGTTAGTGGGAAAGTTTTTCGCGAGATAAGGAATGATGATTTCCATGTCCCGTGGTGAAAACAGGCTTGTCTGTGGCTGTAGAAGGGCCTCATAGAAGGGGCTTCCTTCTTCAAGGCCCCACCGAAGTTCATTATCTTCGCCGAGTCTCATGGTCACCCAGCGCATATACTGGACAAGAGCATCCCAGCCTTCTTGAAGATGATTTCCTCTCAATGATTCGTCAGATGGCCCGTCGATGGTGTTGCCCGTGCCGGCGAGGTCTTCCGCGGCTCGTGTGATCCAAGCCTCTGCTCGATCGGGGTCACTGTGGCTGCCGAGGCTGTGAGAGAAATTACGTACCCGCTCGGCACCAAGTTGATGACAGTTAGCGCAGTGTAAATTCGTCATCTGGTAACCCAAGTCTTCCGGGCTACCTTGCAACCAAGCAGAAGCGGGAACCTGGCCAGCCACGTTACTGAGAGGTTGCATCGTAACGCTCAGTCGCAGGGTGTCTCCGTCGAGCTCACTGTGTCGCTCTTTGACTTCCCAACCAATTCGGAAGAAATCAATGTCGAGGGATGTAGGGTCAAAATCTATGTTCCTGGCTGCGAAGACACCGTCGGCGGTGCTGAAAACCGTATGGGAGAACGCGGCCGCTCCAATCCCACTACTGCGCACGCGCACGAATGGCAGAGGGACTCCTTTGGAGGTTTGCACCGTGCCGGTGATATCCAGGGCCAGCGAGGGGTAAGTGATCAGCGACAGCAGTACGGTGACCAGCGTTGCAATGGTATGTGTGATTTGCATTACCTGCTTTCCTCCGAGGCGATTGGCCGCTATCAGATTGCGTTTTCTAGCCTGTAATTGCGGGCGGGGTAGGGGCTTGGCAATGAATTTCACCCACGATGCCGCGTAAAAAGTGCGCGTGCTAGTCAACGATTGGTCGGAAACTACATCCGAGAATGCATATATGTCAACACGATAGTTGACTAAAAAGTGAATTGCTTATGCGTCTAGGCATTTATTTGGTCGGTCAGAGTTCGACTGTATTCCCGCGTATTCCGCCGGCAATTGGCTGGCGCATTAACTGGGACATATTGTGTTGGCTCAAGTGCTATCCGGTTTAGTGCCCGGCTCTTAGAGGCCAATGTGGCCTGAAGTCATTGGTCTCCGTTAGTTTCGCAAGGCCACGGCTTTGGTCGCGTCCATCGTTATTAACCAAACGGCGCTGATGCAGCGCCTTTAGGCGATCCCTAATTAGCGCATCAAATTAACATCAACGTTAATGTTGACTTTTATTTTTTAGTGCGCCACGATTCCCTCAAAGTTCCCGGAAGGCAGCGGGCAATCCACGGCCTATGGGTTCCTTCATAACAATTACCCTCGGAGGGAGATCCGTATGAATAAGAAGTTTTTCTCGATGGCTACGCTGCCCGCATCCACTTTGTTGGCCATGTTGCATGCATCCCAGGTCTCGGCGCAGGGCGCTGTACCCGTTCTTGAGGAGGTTGTCGTTACCGCCCAGCGTAGGGCGGAGACCATCGAACGCACTCCCGTATCCCTTGCGGTCATTAGTGGTGATGAGCTACGTGAGCGTGCGATTGTCTCCGAGATGGACCTGCAGAACATGGCGGGAGTCACCGTCAAGGCTGCACAAAATGGTAATCAGCTCAATTACGCTATTCGAGGCCAGACCGTCGATGCATTCAGCAGTTCGCGTCCTAGTGTTCTGCCCTACATCAATGAGGTTCAGATTGGGTTGGCATCTTCATCAGTTTTTTATGACTTAGACGGAATCCAAATTCTGAAGGGCCCGCAGGGCACACTTTTCGGCCGTAACTCAACCGGGGGTGCAGTTCTATTCACAACGAAGAAACCTACCGACGAGCTTGAGGGGTACGCCAGCGTTTGGGGAGGCAACTACGGAGAAGTGAAAGCCGAAGGCGCCATTAACATTCCCCTCGCCGAGGACCGTGCGATGCTGCGGATCAGTGGCTTCTACCAAGATAACGACGGGTGGCAGGAAAACCGCTTTCTGGATGAGACTCTCGGGGGTATTGAGCGCAAGAGCGCCCGTGTAAGTTTTACAGTCAACCCTAGCGATAGCGTGTCTAACGAATTCGTCGCAACCTACTACGAGGCGGACGGAAATAACATTACCGCTGTGGCCATCAATTCCTATAACCCGTCGAATGATGTCGCTTTCGTGCCAGCGTCGATCCTCTACAGTCCTCTAATGGACGTCGCTTTCGGCTTTGAAGGAGCTTGGGATCTTTTTCTAGAAGCTCATCCAGGAGTTAACCCTGAGGGCTTGTCAGCCGAGGTGGCAAGGATGCAGCGCGAACTGGATTTCCATGACGCCTCAGTCGATGCCCCTTCGCTGCACATGGCAGAGAACCTCATTATCTCTAACCTAACGACTATACAGTTGGGAGAGAATCTCGAGTTGCGAAACATCATCGGCTACAACGATATGGATCAGAATAATACGGGAGAATTCGACGGCACACATTTCCCCAGTGACGACCTTTCGGATGTGGGGCGGCGTAACCAGCTCACCCAGTTTTCTGAGGAGCTGCAGCTTCAAGGTACGACATCAGATGGCCTGCTTACCTATGTGACGGGTCTCTACTATTCCGATGAGGAAGATGAGCAGCGTTCGCTAAGTGTGCTGTTCGATTTTCTACCGATTGCACCACCGGTTGGCCAGATCAACTCGGGCGTTACCAGTAATGAAACGATTGCAGTCTACGGGCAGGGAACCTTTGATCTAGGAGAGATGACGGGTATTGATGGGCTCGGGGTCACGTTGGGCGCACGCTACTCCACCGAAGATATTGAATTCGATCGCAATGATGAGGACTTTTTTCTCACCACGGGAGCACCTCCGGGCGCCACCTTTGTAGATCCACTATCGGAAACGTTCAACCAGGTCAGTTGGACGCTGGGGTTTCAGTATCAGCTCAGTGACGAGACGCTACTCTATGCCACCAGTCGCAAGAGTTTCCGAAGCGGGGGTTTCAACTTCTATGCCCCTCCTGTAATCGGTAGTGGTAATGAAGCAGATGCTACATTCGGGGAGGAAGCGGCTGTCGATGTTGAGTTGGGCTACAAATACCTCGGCGCCATCGGAGCAACACCAGCCCGGATCAATCTAGCGTTTTATCGCATGGTGGTCGAAGACCTGCAGCGATCTAATTATGTTGCCATTTTTGGTTCGCTTGCGGGTATTACGGTGAACGTGCCCGAGGCCGAAATGACTGGTATGGACCTCGATCTTACCCTTGCGCCCTCAGACTGGCTCACTGTTGGAGGCTCGTTGAGCCTGCAGGACGCTGAGTTCACCGACAATATGGTTTCGGTGCTTGACAACCCCGACACGGCCTTTGGTCCGTATCCCGATACCCCCGAGTGGTCGGGATCTGTCTTCGCTGATGCTCGCTTTCAGGTGGGTAGTGGACTGGAACTCGCGGTCTACGGCGAGCTATACGGCCAGGCTGAAACTTACTTCAGTTCAACCCACGATACCCTGAATCCTGGCAGCAAGATTGACTCATACACAGTCGCAAATTTCCGTCTGGCATTGAGCGACGAAGAGGCCGGCTGGACGTTGGCTGCGCATCTTCGAAATGCGTTTGATGAGGAGTATTACGTTGGGGGTATTGGCTTCAAGAGCTTGTTTGCGGTCAATATTGCAGTCCCCGCTGCCCCTCAGACATGGATGCTCGAGGCGAGCTACCGATTTTAGTTAACTGACTGACTAGAGGCCTGCGGATTTTATGCTGAAACTAATCAATGCTGGTCCAAGCCCCTTTGGCCGCAAAGTGATGGTTGCCCTTTATGAAAAGGGCATTGCCTTTGCGACCGAATGGGATATCCCTTGGCACAACGACACGGTTGTAGCTGCATACAACCCCCTCGAGCAGTTACCTATTCTGATATCTGAAGACGGCGAGATCGTGTACGAGTCCTCATATATCATTGAGTGGATCGACACTCGCTTCCCTGAGCCGCCGCTGACTCCTGATAGCGCAGAAGCAAGACTTGCGATGGGTAAGTTCCGCGTGCTGGCCGTTGGTGTGATGGACGCGCTTGTCCGCGTCAACTTTGAACTATCAAGACCGGAGGCGCAGCAAAGCGACCAGTGGGTTGACCGTCATGTTCGTAAGATCAATGGAGGGCTTAGGGAGCTCAATCGGCTCATCGGAGAGAGTAATTTCGCGGTCGACGATACCCTGAGCCTTGCAGATATCGAAATTGGCTGCGTGCTCGGTCAGCTGGATTTCATTGGCGAGAATGTCGCTCCTTTACGCGCAGTTTTTGAGGAGCAGCTAGCTTGGCGAAAGAACTGTCCCCAATTGGCGCGCTATACGGATCAGCTGATGGAGCGACCCTCTTTCCAGCGGTCAGAGCCATTTATGGTGAACATCGACTTTGCGTCTGTGACCGCCAACAGCAAGCAAGCGGACTAGACCTTGCGGTGTTATTTGCGCCATTTGTTTCGTTCGCATCAACGACTAGTTCGGGCGGCATCGTTTAACCGCCCGTTCACAAGCAGCAATAGAAACTTCGCGAGAAACTACGCGAATAATAATTTGAGTCAATCTTTTAAAAATCAAATTAACGGTTTGCAATCTAAAAATAGCTGCGCACATATTCTGCTAGGTCAGGTTAAGTGTGCCAGTCGATCTTCAAAGGGGTGAGAGGAATGGTTGGAGTCACGCTACGGATTTTAGTTGCTCTACTTTTTGTGCCAGCAGTGGGTTTGGCAAAGCAGGATTTTATTAGTGGTCGCGTTCTTGGCGATGGTGATAACCCGGAAGCAGGTGTCTGGGTAATTGCTGAAACAAATGAGACACCCACCATTTATCGGAAAATAGTCGTTACGGGAGATGATGGTAAATTTGTTATTCCAGAGTTGCCAGATAACGGCTATAGACTGTGGGTTCGCGGATACGGGCTAAAGGATTCATCAAAAGTCGAGGCTAGGCCTGGCGATAATGTTTTGCTCACAGTAGAACTGGCTGAGACGCCCATGGAGGCTGCGGCAATTTATCCTGCAAATTACTGGCTCGCCCTAATGGACCTGCCTACCAGTGACCGAGTTAAAAATGCAGCACTCCCCTACGAAAGCAACAAGACTTGGTCTGACCAGTTCAAACTTAACTGCATTATTTGTCACCAACAGGGATCCGCCTATAACCGACTGCCAGTGAGAAGCTCCTATGATCACGGACTAAAAAAAGTCGCATTGATGGATATGCTGGGTCAGCAACTCAATCGAGATGTATTGCTTGATGTCCTCGGGGAGTGGGGTGAGAAAATAGGTAAGGGCGTGGTTCCAGAAAGTCCCCCCAGACCACAGGGTATCGAACGCAATTTTGTGATTACCCAGTGGCAGTATGGTGAGCGTTACACCTATGCCCATGATGTTATATCCACCGATAAACGAAATCCAAGTCTGTATCCCGACGGACTGATTTATGGTCTTGATATTGGTAATGACCATTTATTAACGCTCGATACAAATAGCCATCAGTGGTCACAGATAAAGCTTCCGCCATGGCCAAATGCAGTCCCATGGTGCGATCAAACGTATAAAGCCTTGGATTCCGATGAAGTTATTCCTGTTGGTGCGAAGTTGCTGGGTTGTCCTTCTGAGGGTGTGACGTCGCAGCATCCAGGGGCTTATAACAACCCCGTTAATGCCCACAACCCTATGTTTGATGACAGGGGCAGGGTTTGGATGACCATGCAAATTCGCAGAGAGTGGGGCGAGGATCTGCCTGACTTTTGCCAGAAAGATCCCTTCATTTCCAGCTATTATCATCACCGACAACTGGGATATTACGACACCAAAACCGGAGATTTAGTGCCGGTAGATACGTGTTTTGGAACACATCACCTTCAATTCGATGCACAAGGTGTGCTGTGGACTAACGGTGACGACCGAGCAATTGGATGGCTGGATACAGCGGTTTTTGACGCAGATAAGCCAGAGACATTGGAACAAGCAATGGGCTGGAGTGAAGCGGTTGTTGACACCGATGGAGATGACGTTGCTGACACACCTATAGTGGGCTTTCGTTACAGCATCATCCCCAATCCAGCGAAAAAGGATGTCTGGGTATCAATACCACCGGGCTCCTATGGCAAGTTTCCTACCTATGGAAAAGCGGGTTATGTCATGCGCTACGATCCCGCAACAGACCGACACGAGGTGTATAGCCCTCCTGCGCCTGCTGCTGGTGCCCGCGGTATTGATGTAGACAGCAAAGGCAACGTCTGGGCCGCAATGGCTGGCAGCGGACACCTCGCAAGATTTGATAGGGACCGTTGTAAACAAACTTGGGGTGCTGGAGATCAATGTCCGGAAGGTTGGACCATTTGGCCTACACCGGGCCCAAACTTTCGAGGTGTTGAGACCTCTGGCTCAGCAGATTTTCACTATTTCATTTGGGTTGATCAATTCAACACGTTGGGATTGGGCCAAGATGTTGTTGTTATCAATGGCACGAATTCTGATTCTCTGATTGTTTTTGACCCTACCAAAGAAGAATTCACCGTGATCAGAATTCCCTACCCGATGGTGACATTTACTCGGGGAGTTGATGGGCGCATTGATCAACCCGACATGGGTTGGAAAGGCAGGGGCTTGTGGTTCACCAATGGTCTTGACCCCATCATGCAATCGGAGGCACCACGTACTTACGTTGGGAAAGTGCAGTTGAGGTCAAGCCCTTTGGAGCATTGAACAACAATGGCGCCTTGCAAGTGTGTTTACTTTGTAACACTTCAAAGCGCTCCAACTAATTTATAGAGTTGTCGGAGGGAGTATGAACAGATTGTCTGGCAAGGTGGCCTTGGTTACTGGTGCCGCACAGGGTATGGGTGAGACCCATGCGGTAATGCTTGCGCAGGAAGGCGCACAAGTGGTTCTCACCGACATCAATGAAGCTCAGGGGCGAGAAATTGCTGAAAAAATTGGCGACCAAGCCTTGTTCATCCAGCAAGACGTTACTCGTCAGGAAGATTGGCAATCAGTTGTTGCCACCGCCGAGCAGCATTTTGGACCAGTAACTGTGTTGGTGAACAATGCAGGCATCATCGGGCCTGTCGCCCACACTGCAGACCTATCACTGTCCGATTACCTGCACGTTTGTAATGTCAATCAGGTCTCTGTTTTTCTAGGTATGCAAGCGGTCATTCCAAGTATGGTGAGAGCCGGTGGTGGATCGATCATCAACATCTCATCGATCTCCGGTATGGTTGCAATTGTTGGCTCACCAAATTTGGCATACGTTGGCTCCAAGTTTGCTGTAAGAGGCATGACCAAGCAGGTCGCGGTCGAATATGGGCGCGCCGGGATTAGGGTAAATTCAATTCATCCCGGGTACACCAAAACCCCGATGATGGTATCTGCCACAGACGAGGATGGTGGCGGCGCTGCTGAGATTATCCCATTGGGCCGGTTTGCTGATCCCGAGGAGGTGTCCAACCTGGTAGTTTTCTTGGCCTCAGACGAATCTCGTTTTATTACCGGTGCTGAGCACATTATTGATGGGGGTATGACGGCTGTATAGCCGACTCAGCCGCTCTTCTAAGAGCTAAGCAGCTGACCTCGTTTGGTTCTTATTCGTCGGTCATTGCTGAGTGTTTCATTCGGCATTTGAAGCGGGCAGCGTATGCCGGGCGCCTTTTCCCCAAACCTAACGCCCACAAAAAACCCGGCGCGAAGCCGGGTTTTTTGTATATGGCGCGCCTGGCACGATTCGAACGTGCGACCCTGATTCGTAATCAGTTCGTAAGCTCACCGTCAAGCGCACAACTGGTTAATAGAATTTCCAGCCTTTAATAACCTCTTGAATTCTGTTGGTGGCACGTTGCCGAGTGCCGCGTGTGGTCGCTCTTCGTTGTAGCTAATCTGCCAAGCCCATGCGATCTCGCGAACCTCGCTTAGCGTTCTAAACAGATTTGCATCAAGTACCTCATGCCGGAAGGAGCGATTGAATCGCTCAATGTACGCATTCTGGTTGGGTTTGCCAGGCTGGATGTAAACGATCTGGATCTTGTGTCGTTCGCACCACTCGACAAAGGCTGTCGACGTCATTTCCGCCCCGTTGTCGACTCGAATACGGCGAGGTTTGCCGTGCTCCGCCACCAACGCATCTAACACCCGTACAACCCGCCCAGCGGGTAACGATGTTGCAATACTGATATCCAGTGCTTCCCGTGTCCCTTCATCAATGATGTTCAGCACACGGTAGCGATGCCCGCTATATAGCGTGTCGCTCATGAAGTCGAAGGACCATGTGTGATTAGGCAGAGACGGCGAATCCAGCGGGGTTTTGACCCGATCAAGGAGTCGCCGCTTGACTCGACGTTTTTTATTAAACTTCATCGCGCAATAAATCCGCCATACACGTTTATGGTTCCATGGGTGACCCGCCAGCCTGAGCGCATAAAAGTACTTCCAGAATCCCCAGCGAGGGTGCTTATCAACAAGACTGTTAAGCTCGTCGATAACAAGCGCATCTCGCTCCAGCTGCTCATTTACCGGATCTTCTCTGTACCAGGCTCGTCGCGATAGGCCCACTACAGTGCAGGCCTTCGCAACTGACAGATCACCCTCGTTGACCAGCACGGCGGCCGCCCAGCGTCGCTGCGACGGCCTTAGAGTTGAGCCTGCCCCGCTTTATCGGGCATTCCCAGGAGGTCTCTTATGGCCCGATTCTCGAGGGCCATCTCTGCATACATGCGCTTGACGTTTATTTTTGATGGCAGAGACGCTGCGATCGTCAATTATGAGGATTATCACTGATGACTATGCATAGTCCCGCACATCCAGGCGAGATACTAAAAGAGTTAGTTATCGAACCCTTAGGGCTCACCATCACTGATGTGGCCGAGCACCTGAGTGTGAGCCGAAAAACGCTATCAAAGGTATTGAATGGCCGAGGATCAATTACACCTGAGATGGCGGTTCGTTTAGAGTTGGCGTTTAAAAAGCCATCTGCTGATCACTGGCTGCGATTACAAAGTGCGTTTGATCTATGGGAGCTTCGCCAAGAGCCTTCCGAATTGCGCGTGAAACCCTATACATTCGAGGCTGCTTAATTCCCCATTTTGAAGAAATCTCTCGGGAATTTCTGGCTAGCAGAACGAGTTCGACCAAGAGGTAACGTTGCTAGCGTAGTGGTGCAGCAATCATAAACTAGACACCAATTGGTTACGGACGAGCATAAGCAGATGTTTTGAGAGTCCGCTTTGGTCCGGTGACCGCCGTAATGTGCAGGCTCGTCAGGTGTTTGCATGTGAGGCCGCAGACGCGCCTTGCCCAAGGAGCAGTTGCACAGCCCTCAGGTTTTTCGTTCGTCCATAACTGAGTCATGCCTTTGTGTGCCGCTGCTGATCGAGAAATCTGTTAATCGAATGGTTCTGCGCTTCAAATCAGGCCGCACAAGCCGCAAACACGTCTTTCGCTGAAAACCCTTCCTCATTCGCCACTTCCAAACCATTCATCGTAAGCACACCGGCACAGCAGACATGCCACGTTGCTCCAGGCCGCCCAATAGCTCTGCCCGAGGAGCATCTGAATCGAGGCGCAGGTCTGGAAACCTCTCCATTAAGCCGTTGAGGGCCACAAGCATCTCCTGCTTCGCAACCTCTAGCCCAAGGCAGCGATGAGGCCCCATCCCAAACCCAAGATGCGGCTGATAAGGTCTGAATGGGTCATATACATCGGGATTATCCCAGCGGGTGGGGTCGCGATTGGCCGCGCCTAGCACCATATCAATACGCGTCCCGGCTGAAATCTTTACACCCTCCAGTTCCACATCCTGCATGAGTAGACGCGCAAAGATTGGATCGGTTGGCATCCAACGGGCAGCCTCCTCAATAGCGCCGGGAATCAAGTCCCTATCATCTCGCAATGCTTCCCAGTAGGAATAATTGCTCAGCAGTGCATGAATGGTAATGCCCAATTGACGCCAGGTCGTGCCACCGCCCGCCAGCATAATCAGTCGACAATAAGCAAAGACCTCCTCGTCATCCATGTAGCGTACGCTGCCATCACTCTCAACCAACTCCGCTGCAATCAAGCCGCTAATCACATCGTCACCGGGCTCCCGACGGCGTGCTGTTATTACATCCTTCAGCATGCGACTGACTTCTGCCCGTGAGGCCTGAACAACATCTGGGGGAAGGTGCCGTGCAGATACCGTACTTTTTTGTAGATGATCTCGAAACGCCAGTGCGTTCTCACCTTTCATGCCCATTCCCTGCGTCACCACATTCACCGGTAGACGCGCACACAGGTCTTGATTAAGGTCGGCACGCTCCTGTCCCTCAAGCTTATTCAACAACGCATCAACCGCACCCTCAATCCAATTTGGGCGCCACCAGTTGATTGCTTGGGGCTTGATAAACATTGGCTGCACTGCGCCTCGATAACGTCGATGCTCTTCGCCGGTCATTTTTAAAATAACCTTCCCCATCGACTGCACTCCCGGGCTTTCTTCGTACACTTTCGACGAAAAGACCTCATTTTGTCGGAGCGCTTGGTCGCAAAGCTTGAAGCTAAAGATCGAGTAATGGTCACGTGGGCGATCGTAGGCTTGATGTACAGCTGGCAAATTCAAAATCTGACGTAAGGAGCCCTGGTGTACGGAACAACGCTCACGCAGCGCATTGAACTGCGGCGTCAGATCGCCGTAAACATGTCCGACGGCGGCGGCCTCTTTGCGCACATCGAACAGCTCGCTGTAACGAGGGTCGTCAGAGGTTAACGTCTCATTCGCCATCTTGGTCTCCTTTCATTGTTATTAACGAGCGCCATGTAAGACCACCTTTAGCTACACGGTGATGACATTTCATTGTCCGCCGGCCACGCGCTCGCGCTGATGCAGTGGAATTCTGGGTAGCCATAGCAGCGCAAGCAAGGCAAAGCCAGAGAAGGTCCAGAAGATACCCCGGTAACTCCCGAATAAATCAAAAATCAGGCCAAACAAGGGAGGCGTAGCCAACAAGCCTATCAGCACGGTTCCGGTTAAGAGACCCATTGCGCGTCCTACGGCTTGCTTACCAAATATCCGAGGCGCAACATAACTCTCTACCGGTATCATCAACCCGCCAAACAAACCCGTGATAGCCACGCCCACCAAGACTATTTGATACCCCAGCGACGCCTGGGTGAGGCAGGCCAGTCCTACCGCAAAGCCGCCCAGTGCCGCAAACATCAGGACGCGAAGACCAAGCCGGTCTGCCAATGCCGCAAAGCTCATCTTGGCTGCAAAACTGCACGCCGCGAACAACGATATCAACGGCGCTGCATCGGCAGCGGCATACCCGTTATCTACCACCATTGGTGCCAAATTGGTGATCATGCCTTTCATGCCAGCGGTAACAATGGCAACGGTCACTGCAAGCATCCAAAAAGCGGGATCCGACAGAATCTCGCGCGCGGAAGTCATCGATTCCTGAGCGGGTTCGTCCACGGCTTCTGGAGGCGCAGCGTCTCCATCGGCGTGCAGGCCGCGATCCTCAGGACGGTTTACCACTAGCATTGCCGCTGGCAGCGTCCAGACCAATAGCACCAATGCCAGCCACTGCAACGCTTCGCGCCACGGGTGCGCATTTAGCAGCGACTGGATGATCATTGGAAAGAAAAAACCACCCACCGAGATACCGGCAATCGCAATGCCAATGGCCCGCCCTCGACGACGCGAGAACCAACGAGAGAGCAAAACGGTCATCGCTACCGGGCCCAGTAAGATATTGGCCGGCGCAATCATGACAGCGAAAATGATCAGTACAGCGTTGAAGCTTGTCGCGCAGGAAATAGCGAAATAGCCACTGGCCAACAGTACGCCACCGCACACCATCATGACCCTGAGGGACAAGCGATCCATCCACCCACCCAGCAGCGGAGACAGCAGGGCGGAAGCCCCCGACAATACCGTCATCGCTAGCATCAACATCGTGCGACTGGGTTGAAACTCGGCAGCCAGTGGCACTGCAATTATCGAATAAGTCGCAGCGATCATGCCGGCAGCAGCCAGGAGCATTAACGTCGCGCCTACTTGTCTCCAGCCTATAGCAAAGGATGTCGACATAGTTAAATTCCCCATATTTGGTTACATGGCACGGCGTTACTGAGTCTCTCCGCTAGAGCCGCCAGCGCCTGCCGCTCCTCAGCACTATGCATCCGTATTGATCCCAAGCCGCTGATAACTTTCATGTCGGTCAACTGCGGCGCCCAAACGTCTGAAAGTCCGGTGAGTGATGGCTACCGGTCTGACCCGTTGAGTAATGGCCCAATGGTAGTAGCCATAGGGCGTTGCACATTGATATTGATCCCATGCTCGATCGAGTCGGGGTGGCGTGCCACCATGCATCGCCAGCGCATCGAGGTAGCCTGCAAGTAAGTTGCGCTCCTCTCGTTCCGCAACCGTGACGGGCAGTGAGGAATTGATGTGGTAGGCAATATCCAGCGACCAGTGCCCATGCTGAACCAGCTGCCAGTCAGTGAATCCCAGCTGGCCATCGGCCGTCCGATAAATGTTTCCCGGATGGGTATCGCCGTGCAAAATGGTTTGCGGTAACTGCCCGTTAAGAGATGCCAGTTGTTCAATGGCGCATCTAAGAGAGCGGGCATCCAGCACACGCTCGGGCAGGTCGCCGCGACGCTCATCATGCATCAGTGCCTGGGTTTGCTCCCAAGACAGATACGCACGTGATAGGAGTTCATCCAACCGACTTGGAATCCAGTTCTTCCCTACGAGTAGTTCGCTACGAGCGTGCAGTCGCGCCAGTTGGTCGAGCGTTACGGCCACCTGCTCAATACTGAAAGGTTCCAAGGCGTCGTAAAAGTGCGCGCCGGCTGAGATCATATCCGCCATGATGAAGACAACACGATGCTGGGATGGGTCTTTAACAATCACCACGCAGGGGGGCGTATGCATGCTTATGTGTGGTGCGATTTCTAGATAGAACGCGGACTCGCGCATGGAGATGGTATGAATTGCAGAAGACGTATCTAAATCAAAATCCATAAAGCCTTTGATACACAGCTTAAACACGGTCTCTGGCTGACCTTCAAAGGTCACTGCCACCCGCATTTTAGACGCCATGGCTTGCTTGACGTCCAGCAATGTCACCGAGGCGATTTTTCGGCCGGGAGCAAGGTGCGCGAGCACGTCAGAAAGCCACAGTGGATCCAGCACACCTTGCTTTGTGGTCGGTACAGGCGCGCACACTTCTACCAGCATGTCGCGGGTGATAAGTACATCAGGCATCGCGATCGTCTTCCTGCCGTGCATCTTTGTTGCCAGAGGCATCGGTCGATGCGGCTTCGACTTGGCCTTGCGCGCGCATCCGTTGTGCATAAGTCTCCACATGATCCATTAACACGGCCAGTGCATCAGCCGGATTCAATTCCAGCGCCTCGGTCGGCTCTTCGTAGATCAGATGATGCCCTGGTCGAAAGAAGTACACGTCACCCGTCTCGGCCACCTCATCTTCCCAGCTCGAATCTGGAAAAGTGCACCGTATTCGGCCTTTGAAAACATAGCCATAGTGCGGGCACATACAGATGCCACCGGGTAGCCCTTGATAGGTTGCTGCGGCGGTCATCGGACCCGCTGTGGTGTAACCTACCTCCATATCGCCCCACTTCACTGAGCGGAAACCCTCACCGCACAGAGGCCATCTACCTCCACCACCCTTTGGGAGCTCTGTTAACTTGCAAGTTGGCATTACGCGTCTCCTTCAAATTATTGCGGTTGGGGCATTAATAGTTCTTGCCCTAATCCACGGCGCGTGACGTGTGTGGCGCTAGTCTGACGACGGGAATCACGCGAGCCGTACGCGCCGCATACAAGTCGTAGTTTGGCCATTGATCTGTGACCAGCGTCCATAGGCGATCACGCTCTCGCCCTTCCACCGTGACCGCCGTCGCGTGCATGACGCGGTCCTTAACCTGTATCAAGACCTCGGGGGTTTTGCAGATATTGCGATACCAGTTGGGATCTGCAGGTGAGCCGCCCTTAGAAGCCACCACCACGTAACAGTCGTTGTCCGCGGCGTAGATCAACGGCGTTGTGCGTGGTTGTCCAGATTTGTTACCTGTCGTTGTTAACAGCAGCGTGGGAACACCATTCCAGATATAACCCACAGCGCCATTTGTTTCCCGGTAGCGCTTCACGTGCTCTGCGTTGAGTAGGGTTCGATCGGTGTCGACATACTGCTTTTTTGGGGTATCACTCATTGGTCACTGTCTCATCTAAATCCATCGGTGGCTCAGACCCCAAGCCGGTAAAGACGTTTGGCCCTCGCACACACGATTTGGTGGATGTCCGCCTCGGGAATCCCGTCGAAATCTCGCTCGATGACCTGTAGTGAATGGGGAAAGGTAGTTTCTGAATGCGGATAATCCGAAGACCACATAATGTTTCTTCCGCCCGGCAGATTGCGATTTAAAACACCGGTGCGATCATGGATGAAGGACGCATAGACATTTTGGTCAAGAAAATGGCTCGGTTTATCGCGCAGGGGGCTTTTCGTCCAAAATCGCTGACGCTCCCAGGTGCGGTCCATATATTCCGCCATCCAGGCTAACCAGCCAACGCCGCTCTCGACAATAGCTAAACGCAATTTGGGAAAGCGCTGAAAAATTGCGCCATACGTCAAAATCGCCACGGGTTCGGCCATCGCGGTCTTGCTCATGACCAAATCGGGCAGAAAGTGTTGCGCGTTTCCAAAGCGTGGAACGCGGCCTCCCAGATGCATTGTAAGCGTCAGATCAAGCTCTGAGGCGGTTTCCCATAGCAGGTCGAACTCTGCATCAATGTAGGAGCGGTCGCCATTTGGATTGCCAGATATTCCCAATGCCTGCGCACTGAATCCGCCCGCTTTGGGTACATCGCGATCCATGGGGAAAGCCGGAATATTGACTGCCGTGAACCCGCGCTGCGCCAACGTATGCAACATGCTAACGGTCTCGTGCACATCGCGCATTGGCACATAACCCACCGGCAACAGCCGTTGACGATCGGCACCGCAAAAGTCCCAAACCCACCGATTGTAAGCGTCAAAACTGGCAATATAGAGATCGGCGTTGGCGGTTCCCAAAGGACCGCCACCAAAAAGTATCGCCGCGTCCATGCCGTCTGTGGTCATGTCGTCCAGCCGCGTCTCTGGCAACCAAACCGGTCGCATTTCCGATCGCCTGCCAACCATTTTGAAATCCTCACCTTTGCGTCCAGCCTGGTTGGAAATCATGGTCACGGGGCGCTTTTTACCCTCGAAAACGATCCAATCATGCTCTTCACCGTGTTCAATGTAGGGCGCCAGCTCAGCCAACTTGGTCGGCAGATACTCTTGCCACATTTCATAGGGCGGTTCGATATGGGCGTCCGCATCTACAATCGGCCGTTTTGGCTTGGCGTCGGCTTGGGTTTGGTTTGTCGTCTTCAACTGCTCTCTAGGCATGCGCAATTCTCCTGATAGCTTAAGTCCCTCTTCACGTTTGCTCCTTCATTGGGTTAACCGGTCGGAACTGGGGAATGGTGAGCCCGCTTTCATGAGGCTGCATCACCACTTCTAGAGGCATATCGACGCTGACCGCATCATAACGACACTCAACAATGTTGCTGTGATAAAACGGCCCTTCATCCAGACGCACAACGGCCACCACGAAAGGCACCTGATCACGTGTCTCGCGGGTATAGGCTCTATGCATTACGGTATAGGTATACAGCGTACCGCGACCACTGGCCTCTACCCATTGCATGGCCTCATTCCCGTGCTCAATACAACGACTGGCCGGCCAGTAGTGGCGGCCACAGGTTGCACATTGGTGCAGCAGAAACCGTCCTTCGGTACAGGCTTGCCAAAACGGCAGATCTGCCGGGTCGCCACCATAGCGCCGCATTGCCTCCACCAGAGGGTGCGGCTGTTCGGTTGCTGGTGATTGGTTCATCGCATGACCTCGCCGCCTCAGGGGTTGCTACCAAGCAACATGCACGCATGGGCCCAAGTATTCTGTACCCCAGCATTCATGCCATGACCCGATACCAAAGCCGTATTGGCTTTTGCCAATTGTCCGTCGCCCGCTTCGCCACGCAGTTGTAGCACCGCCTCTGCGACACCGGTAAAGCCGGTTGAGTAATAAGCCGACAATTGTCCGCCGCCTGTGTTGGTGGGTATTGGGCCGTCAGGGCGAGCCCCGCCCTCTGCATAAAAAGGTCCGCCATGGCCATGCTTGACGAAACCGAATGCCTCCAATTGCATGAGCGGGGATATGGTAAAGGGGTCGTACAGTTGGGCCATGTCGACATCGGTTAGCGTCATCCTGGCTTGCTCGAAGGCGCGCAGTTTTGCCGGCTGCACATGGTCGTGATTTTCGTATACGGTTCCCTTGTGCCAGTTAGTAATGTTGTGTCCGGTACCGGCGCCCATAATGTATACCGGCTGGCTTGCCAAGCTGCGTGCACGATCTGCTTTGGTCACCAGTACCGCAATGCCACCATCGGTGTCACGGGTGCAGTCAAAGCGTCGAAACGGATCGGCAATCATGGGAGATGCCTGGTGCTCCGATAACGTCATGGGCGCACCGTAACCCAGAGTGCCCGGGCGTTTTAGCGCGTAGTTGCGCTGGGTAACCGCTACGGCGCCAAGGTGCTCAGAGGTGGTGCCGTATAAGTGCATATGACGCCTCGCATGGAAAGCGTGGGTCGCTGCGGCGCCCATCAACCCGTAGAGCATTGGATAGCCGTAGCCATACGCACCAATATTTGCTTTACCAGCAACCGCTCGAGCCGACTGCGCCTCGCCATACACGCAGGCCACCAGCTCCGCCTGACCGGCTTCGATCAACGCCATGGCGGCAATAATCGAAAACACCGGCGTTGCACCACCGGTCATCATTGACACCGAAAAGTTAGGCGAAAGTCCCATATAACGCAGGTCTTCACGCTCTACATGGGCACGGATATAACCGTCAATTGCTTCTCGCGGTAGGCCCGCATTGGCCAGCGCCAGGTCAACTGCGCGAGCACGGAGCTCTCGACCTTCATAGCCTAAACCCACCCCTTGCTCGGTGATCCCCAAACCGACGATGGCATACTGACCGCGCATCCTCGTGCGTCCCTCAGCCCAATGGCTTGCCGGCGCTGAGCCCACCATCCACCGGAAGGTTCACGCCGGTGATATTGGACGCCAGATCGGAGGCGAGAAACAACGCCGCCGCAGCGCACTCCTCGGGCTCGACCACCCGACCCAGCGGATGATGTCTTGCGGTGTGCTGCTGTGCCGCTGCCGATGCCTTCAATACGCCACCGCCAAAGTTGGTTGGCATTGCCGCAGGGCACACCGAATTGACCCGAATGCCTTTTTTGGCCACTTCCAGCGCCAAGCCGCGGGTGAGACTGGTAATTGCGCCCTTGGAAGCACCGTAAACCACACCGCCAAAGCCAATAAGCCCGGCAACCGAAGCGGTAGTGACAATGCTGCCGCCGCCGCCCTGCAACTCGAACTGGCGGATCGCGGCCTGACAACCATGAATCACGCCCCCCACATTCACCGATGTCAGCGTATTCAAATCGGCATCAGAAGCATCCATAAAGCTCTGCCCAGGCCGGCTGGTAATACCCGCATTGTTGTACATAACATCGAGCCGACCAAATGCATCGACCGCCGCCTGCACCAGTGCATCGACCGCATCAGCGTGAGTTACATCGCACTCCACCGCGATGGCCTGCCCACCTTTCGATACGATCTCGGCGGTCACCTCGGCGATGGCCTGGCCATCAATGTCAGCTGCCACCACTTTGCATTCATGTTCTGCGAACAGTCGCACGGCCGCTCGTCCCACCCCGGAGCCGGCACCAGTCACAATTGCCACTTTGTCTTTTAATAGCCCTTGCATACTCAGGTACCTCCAATATTGAGACAGCTCAGCTGTTGATAGATCCGTAAGCCCTCAATGCCACGCTCGCGGCCAATGCCACTCAATCGTTGTCCACCTGAGGACGCATAGGCGCTCATCAGGCCCGCATTGACATTGACTGTGCCACTTTTGATTTTAAGTGCCACATCCAACGCGGACTGGCGATCTTTGCCGTGCACATAACCGGAGAGGCCAAACGGCGAATCGTTGGCCATTGCCACAGCATGATCAAGATCACGATAGCCGATGACTGCCACCACGGGACCGAAGATCTCGTCTTGCGCTGCCGGATTACGGTTATCCGGCAGATCCAGCACGGTTGGCTCGAAATAGAAACCGCCCCCAAGACCAGACGGGGGTTTGCCGCCGGTAATCACTCGCCCCCCATTTTCTACCGCTGCCTTGACGTAATACGCGCAACGCTCAACCTGAGCTCGACTGATTACTGGACCCATTTGGGTGGCGCTGTTATCAGCGGGTCCAACGTTAATTGCGCTGACGGCAACCGCAATCTCTTCAAGCAATGCAGGTTTACTGTCCTCGGGTACAAAAATCCGCGTGCCCAACGCACAACCTTGACCGGCATGCGCCAGCATGACACCCATCACGCTGCGCGCTACTTGATCCAAGGCGTCTGGCAAGAAAATTTGTGCTGACTTACCGCCCAGCTCTAACTGCAACCGCTTCATCGTAGGCGCAGCCTGCACCATGATTTGCTGACCGACAGTCGTCGATCCGGTGAAGGCGACCATATCGATATCGCGATCCGTGGACAGTAACTTGCCTCCTTCCACGCCACCTTCAATAACGATGTTTAAGACTCCCGGAGGCAATGCACTCGCGTCAGCTGCATCGGCAAGGATGGTTGCCGACAACGGCGTCAGCGGACTTGGGCGCAACACTAGGGTGTTACCGGTGATCAGTGCCGGCATGATCTTCCAAAGAGCGGTGTAGAAGGGAAAGTTATAGGCGGCGATACCGGCGACAACGCCGATCGGTGTATACCGACGCAAGCTCTGAATTACCTGTCCCATTGGATTGGTGCGCTCGCGTAGAGGCAGCGGATTTTCCTCAACCTCGGGGAGCGAAAGAAACAGTTCGATAATCTCGCTGGCATGACGTAGCGGTCCTTTTACTTGAGCCATCATCACGCCACTGTTTCTAGGACAACCCGCCTCGCGCACAATCATATTGCTAATGTCGTCGCTATGAGCCGATAACGCGGCAACGAAGTTGGCCAGTATGGCTGCGCGCTCCGTGCTGGCTAGCCGAGACCATTCGCCGTGATCGTAAGCGTTGCGGGCAGCAGCAATGGCAGACTGAATCTGATCGCAGTCCAGCCCGGTCATACTCTCGAGGGCTTCGCCTGTAGAGGGGTCTTCGACCACAATCTGCGCACCCCGACCCGCTACTTTTTTGCCGCTGATATAGCCGGCAAATCGATCCGTACTCATTGTCCGTTTCCCTTCGTTTCGGGTGCTTGATCTGTACCCATCTGCCGGACCGCTGCGGCTGCCGAGCCTGTCAGCGCGATATCAATTACCGCGTCGATGTAATGGGTTTCAACATGCTCGCCAAAAGTTAATAGTCGACGAAGCACCGGAGCAGAACACATATCACCAATCAGTTCTGGGTCAACACCACGCGGAAATTCGCCACGATCGATAGCGCGCTGCACCATGTTGGTCCTGAACGCTCGTTCACGCTCATACAGTTTTTGTGCAATCTTTTCCACCTCGGGGTCTGTACGCCCGGCAAGCGCACTTAACACACCGCGTGTGATTGACGCCGAACTGGATTGCACCATGCCGACGAGGTAGGAGCGGAAGTCACCTCTCAAGCTGCCGGTATTCGGCAGCGGACGTTCATCTTGGAAATGCGCGTCAAGGGTATCGGAAACCAAGATGGCCTTGGTGGGCCACCGACGATAGATGCTGGTTTTGTTGACCTTTGCGCGCTCTGCAACGGCTTCGACTTTGAGGTTGGCATAACCCACCCGGTCAAGTTCTTCCGCCGTGGCTTTGAGTACACTGGTTACAACCTTGGCGGCTCGGCCGGTGCGCTGCACGCCAGTGGTACGGCGATCACCTGCGCTGACCAGATCCGGCTTCTGCGCCGCTGAGTTTTTTCCGCGCATTGGGGCTTCCTCAGATCTTTGAGACCTATCCCGGTGAGATTTTATGGTTGGTAATTCGTTGGTTTTTACCTTTGGCAAAACAGCTGGATCCTTCTGGCCGGCCTAATGCTGCCCGGCAATCCTAGCGGGCCCTCTGGCGATGATCGTAGGCAGGACGCATTTTTTTGTCAACTGATAGTTGCTTTAAAATATCATTGGCACTCAAGCCTTCTGCTGAGGCAAGTCAATGTTAAAAAATAAAAGCTATGCGGATAAAGGCGCTAAATTGCGATTAAAAACATAAAAATAGGCTTTTCAGTACCATGCAATGGCTGGCATTAACCTGTGTATCGTTTCAATTGCCTTCTCAAGCTCTTTATTGTCAGAGTTAATTGACCCAACTTTTTGTTGCCATTATAGTCAAATTTCGGTGTGTTATAGATTCATCCACAAGCGTAGCTCAGGGGAGTGGGTATGGAAGCCACAGCGGATATTTTTGAGGGCGTGCGCGTTGTCGAACTCGCGCAATGGGTTTTCGTTCCGGTGGCAGGTGCATTACTCGCAGACTGGGGCGCCGATGTGATTCGCGTAGAGCACCCCGATGGCGATCCTTACCGCGCGTTGGCCACTCAGCGTATCGGCGCCGACAGCAGCGGCACCAACTTATCGATGGCACTCGCCAACCGCGGTAAGCGCTCAGTTGCGATTGACATCAAGCAACCCGAAGGACTCGACGTGCTGCATCAACTCTTGGCATCCGCCGATGTGTTTTTGACGAGCCTGCGGCCCGACGCCTTGAGTCGCCTGGGCCTCGATGCAACGCAGCTGCGCAATCGCTACCCGGGTTTGATCTACGCGCGGGGTACTGGCTTCGGTAGTCGTGGCCCCGATGCCAATCAGGCCGGCTATGATGCCTCTGCATTCTTTGCACGCGGCGGCGTCGCCGACGCGCTGACACCGCCCGACCGCGATTATCCTATCTCGCAACGGGGCGCCATGGGTGATCGCAATGGCGGCATGGCGATCGCATTCGGGATTGCCGGGGCCTTATTGAAAAAACAGCGTACCGGTACTGGTTGTGTCGTGGATGTCTCACTACTAGCGACGGCAATGTGGACGCTATCTTCCGATTTACTCACTGTGCTTGCCGGCCAGCCTATGCCACGCCCAAAGGAGCGGAGCGAAACCCCCAACCCGCTAACCGCCGCGTACCGAACGGCTGATGGCAGATTCATACAACTGATGATGCTGCAAGGCGATCGATACTGGCGGGATTTATGTCATGCCTTTGGCCGCGAAGATCTTGCAGTCGACACCCGCTTCACCAGTCTCGCTGCTCGCCGCGAACACAGCGCCGCATGTGTTGAGGAATTGGACATCGAATTCGGCAAGCGCCAGTTCAACGAATGCAAGCAGATCCTCAGTGAAATTGACGTGCCTTGGGCGCCGGTCCAACGTGTCGATGAATTACCCGACGACCCACAGGTGATCGCCAATGGTTACATTGGCGAGGTGGCTGCAGAGGGCAACACCGCGAGCTACCGACTACCCACTGTCCCGGTTCAATTCGATGAAGCGTCACCCGTACTGCGCCGTGCGCCGGAACTTGGCGAGCACACCGAGCTTGTGCTCACGGAGCTAGGATATGACTGGGCGGCTATCGGACAGCTGCGCGATAATAGCATCATTCCTTGACGCCGACTCTTGCGCCATGCGTATTCGCCAGTTCATCAGTGGGTTGGTCGCCTTTCCTGCGGCCAAGAGTTTCGTTACGCCCAGGGGCCTTTTAGGTGGCCTCATTCTGAGGCTGGCAAGTGTTTAGGAAGTTAGGCCAGTCCCGTTACCAACAACGATAAGAAATTGAGTATTGGCGAGAAAAGCCTACAGCGTTGTCATGTCGGCCAAGGACACGGTGGCTTTAAAGCCCGGGCTTGGAGAACCTAAACCTGCCTGCTCAAACGCCAAGCCCACCGACAACAGTAGCGCATCTTGGTGGGGGCCACTCATAAATGAGATTCCCACCGGCACTCCTGCAATCGTGCCCATGGGCACGGTGAGATTTGGGTAGCCGCTTACCGCCGCCATCGACCCAGCGCCCGCCCAAGCTGGCCAAACGTCGCCATTCACCACATCGGCCCGCGGCGATACCGGCCCGCTTGGCCCCATCAACACCTGTACTTCATGCTTTGCCAGAAGCGCATCAATGCCATTTTCGCGCGTTGCTGCGCGAATCAGTGCGAGCGCGTCCTCATAGGCCTCGCTATTTACGCTCGG
>Ga0255774_10000660_pt1 | contig 30603 bp, 44 predicted proteins | sample 101ome_17_FD_179972 | JGI IMG/M metagenome (GOLD analysis project Ga0255774, IMG submission 179972) | Coastal salt marsh microbial communities from the Groves Creek Marsh, Skidaway Island, Georgia - 101407AT metaG (version 2) | ecosystem: Environmental > Aquatic > Marine > Intertidal zone >... | reverse complement strand
AAATGCAGTAATAATATTTTGTATGCCTGCTTTATAAGATGACTTTGTAATAAATTTTAGAGTATACTTATAAGTATCTCCTGATGAAGTTTGTTGAATTAAGTCAGCAACTTCAATTACTTGTAGATTTAATTCAACCTCAGTTTGTAAATCATGACACTTAAGAACTATATTTAATTCTTCTTCTCCACGAATAGGAAGTTTATTTAATAAATTAACGCCGTCTAATACTTCTATTTCCCCACTGATAGCAACTTGTCCAATTGATGCAGACATAGAAAAATGCGGAATCATACCGGCAATATTTTCTGTATCACCTTTATATGATTTTAGTATTGCTTGTTCAATTGTGCAATATCCAGGGTTAAAAGTTTCCATATTATGAAGAACCAGTTATGCTTCTTGTAAATTCTGTTTTGAGCTGATTTAAGTATGAGTTATCAAATAAGAATATTTCTTTCTTGTTATTATTAATAGCTTCTTCATATTCATAGATACGATAAGGCACCCAATCCTCAGGAACAATTCTTTTAATAATAATCTTATCACCACGTTCAGTACGCATAATAACGCGGTCCTCTCTACGAAGATAAATTGTTCGGAAAGATTCCGGTGCTAATACTATGTCATCTACTGCTGCCATTTGCTATTCCTATACTTTTTTGATATAATATAAAATGTTTTCATCAATTGTTTCGTCTTTAGTCCAATCAATCACATCTTCTCCGACTTCGCCAGATTGTTCGGCATATTTGTAAACAAGGTAATCGTTAAACGTTTGTGCATCCATCGGCCATTCGTAATATGGGTCAATAATATTATTCGCCATATAAACTAACCAAACATAATCAACTGAACCGTAATAATCTAAAGCAATATCTTCTGCTTTTTCTCCATCCTTAACTGTATAAGAATAATATACATAAGGATTATTTGCGACTGCTCTTACAAAAGAAGCTCGTCGAGTAATGTCTCTAACTTTTCTTCCTTGATATTTTACGATTGGAAAATCTTCGAAATATTTTTTACTCATTAGTTGGTGTTCCTCCGCCTACTCCTGCCGCATCGTCATTTGTTGTTTCAGGTGCAAGGTCAAAATTAATACCTGCAGCAGATGCAGCACCATAATCTTCTGCGGTTTGAATCTCGAGTTCCATAAATTGCATTTGTATTGATATGCCAGAAGGTACACCACCTTCAGCGATTCCTAATGCTCCACCTTCTGCATAGTTCACTGTAATATTACTACACATACAAGGTTTAAATCTTGGAAAGTGATCTTCATTTACTCCTAATAGATTTATGTATACAACTGAAGGATATTCTAAATATGCCTTTGATAGTCCTGAGCTTCCTGATAAAAGCTTTTGAGCATTATCATCATTTGGTGCAAGAGATTGTGTTCTTGGTAATATTTTAGCTTTTACTTTTTTAACAATATCACGTATACTGTCGGCTTCGGCTGCGTTTGCTGGATATAATTGCCAATCAAAAGTAAAAGAACGAAGGTCAACTCCACTGAAGTGTAAAGTTGTTAAAGGGTTAGTGACAGCTCCCATCGCCGCACCAATAGATTTATCCCCAAGACCTAAACCACCAAGTACACTTGTTCCTAATGTACCAACTACTCTTGCGAATACTTTAGCATTTTCTTCATTAAAGATTCCTGAGAATGCATTACCTTCACCGCCACCTCCAACAACAGCACCTGCCGTTCCAGCAATTGCATTACCAAGTTTCTTTAGCTCACTCATTATACCATCGCCTTTTGCCAAACCAACTCCTTTTGAAACTAAGAACTCTTCAATAAAGCTTCTTTCAAAACTAGAGATTGAAACGCCTGTGCTATCGGTTAAAGTTTTTGGTATAGGTAATTCTAAAACAAATGATTCTTTTTCTTGGGCTCGACGTCGACGTTGTCCTGCGCTTGTCCATTGTGTAGTACCAGCTTCGGCCGAACTACCTTCAGCGGCAGGACTTAAATTACCAACCTTTGAACCACCAACGACTTCTGAATAATCGTACTTCTTAAATATCATTTGAATCCCGTGTGGGAATGAAGCAGAAGGCCATTGTAGTCGGTCAGTACCTGTCTTATTACTATTTCTTGTTGTTAAATCTGGTCTTGCCATTCTGTTTTCCTTGGACTCCTTCCGACAATTTCTAATAAATATGTATACGGATAATTTTATTATTTATAACGGAAATCGGAAAGTATATTATGGCATATAAGGGTAGATTTAGACCAAAGCATCCCGAAAGGTATAAAGGTGATCCTACAAAGATTATTTATCGGTCTTTATGGGAATTTAAAGTATTTAAGTGGCTTGATTTACATAACGATGTTATATGGTGGCAATCAGAAGAAGTGATTGTTCCATATCGTTCTCCGATAGACGGTCGTATACATAGGTACTTTCCTGATGTGATAGTACATAAGAAAGATGGTTTAGGTAATCCTCAAACAATTATGATTGAAATTAAACCAAGCAGTCAATGTGTACCACCAAATCCTGCGAATAAAAATAAAACAAAGACAGGTAGAATATCAAGAAGATATTTAAACGAAGTTAAACGATATGGTATTAATGAAGCAAAATGGAAGGCAGCAAAATCTTTTTGTGCAGACAGAGGTTGGCAGTTTACAATTATGACTGAAAAACATATCCCAGGAGCAAGGTAAGTGGCAACTTTATTTTCAGATATATTAGCAAAGGGTATACGAAGAGGTGAAGTACCTGCTCGTACTCAAACCGCAAGAGAGTGGTATCGTAAGCAAGCCAACACAAAAGACGGTAAAGCAATTACTCAGGAAACAATCACAAAAGCATCTGGTCCTGGAAGAAGTAGAGCAAGATTAACAGGTGAAGGATATATTGGAGAAATGTACTTTTTTCAATACGATCCTAAAGGAAAAGAAACTTTACCTTACTATGATAGGTTTCCACTCATATTCCCAATAAATAAAGCAAAAGGTGGTTTTATTGGATTAAATATGCATTATCTTCCACCACAATTGAGAGCTCAATTAATGGATGCTTTATATACTTTAGCATCAGATAATAAGTATAACGAAGATACAAAATTAGAATTAAGTTATGAGGTTTTAGCAAAAGCTTCACAATTTAGAAATTTTAAACCTTGTGTTAAAAGATATCTAACAAAACATGTTAGGTCAAGGTTTATTAAAATAGAAGCTTCTGAATGGGACATTGCTTTATTCTTACCTGTATCACAGTTTGAGAAACAAGGTGTCCGAAGAGTTTGGGCAGATTCAAGAAAGATTATAGCAGGATAATATATGTCATTTAACATTTCAAAATTTAAAGCATCAATGGACAGATTTGGTGGTCCTGCTAGGACGGATTTATTTGAAGTAAGAATAAGTCCTCCACTTTGGTATCAAAAATTAACGGACGAAAAGGTTTCCGATTTTACAATGAGAGAATTTTCGTTGTTTTGTTCTGGAGTATCTTTTCCTGGTGTGGATATCAATACAGGAACATTTGATTATATCGGACAACTATCGAGAGCAGTTCCAAATTCTGTCACTAACCCAGGACCTGTGACCTGTACTTTCTATTGCGATTCAGACCACAATACAGTCAGGTTCTTTCATAGATGGATGAGAGAAGTAATGAACTTTAGTTCAGCAGGTGGAATGTTTGGAGAAGATGGTACTGATGATGGAATGGGAAGATTAAAAGGAGAATCTGGATTCAGAGATAATTATAAATGTGATATGGAAATAAGACACTATTCAACACAAAGTGACCCAGGTGTTTATTACGCAGCAAATTTAGAAACTGCATTTCCAATTAAAGTATCACCGATTGCGTTATCTTGGGATGCAGCAACAACACCTGCCACAATATCAGTTGACTTTGCTTTTGAGGATTATAAATTCTCAGCTGATAAAGCAGGAAGCACAGGAGCTCGTTCAACAAGAGGTGGTGGTTTATTAGATTTACTTGGCGATCTCGCAGGGTTCGCCGATACTGTAAGAGGTACTTTAAAGGCAGGAAAGCCAAGAAGTATACAAGATGCAGTTAACAGATTACAAAGATTGGGAAATGCGGTTGACAATGTGTCAGACAATATCCCAAATGGATAAGTGGTAATTAATTAGGAGAAATATATTATGGCATTACCAAAAATTGATTTACCTTTAAATGAGTTGGTATTACCCAGCACAGGAGGTAAAGTTAAATATAGGCCGTTTACGGTTAAAGAGGAAAAGATCCTCTTAGTGGCAGCGGAGACAAAAGATCCGCATGCTGAAATGATGGCAATTAAACAAGTCGTGAATAATTGTTTATTTGATATTGATATTAATGAAATTGCGATGATTGATTTAGAATATGTGTTTCTAAAATTAAGGTCAAGCTCAATCAGTAATACAACAGAGTTTATGATTACTGACCCAGATACGCAAGAACAAGTTAGGCTTGACTTTGATGTGGATTCAATGGAAGTTACACACAATCCTGACCACAAAAAAGAAATACAGATTAATGATGATTTGGTTTTATATTTGAAGTATCCTTCTATTGATGAGTTTGCTGGAATACTTGATATGGATACAAATGATCCGCTAATGAATTATAGAATATTAATTGCATGCTTAGATAAATTGGCAACTGAAGATGAAGTGCATAACTTTAAAGATCACACTCCTGAAGAGATTGCACAATTCATGGACGGTATGTCAGGCGATGTTATTAAAAAAGTAACTACCTTTTTTGAAACAATGCCAAAATTAAAACAAGAACTGAAATATACGAATAGTAATGGTGATGAGAAAACGTTTGTCGTGGAGGGCATGCGTACTTTTTTTACCTAGGCCTTAGTCATATAAGCCTAGGGCATTATTATCAAATTATTTTCGGTTTAGCGCAACACCATAAATGGTCAGTTAGCGAAATAGAAGGTATGATGCCTTATGAAAGAGATTTATATTTTGAAATGTTATTAGAATTTTTAGAAAAGCAAAAAGAAGCGCAAGCAAATAAAAACAGTTTTATGTAAACAGGAATATAAGAAATGGCTGAAATGAGTGCAGATACCCAAGCAATAATAGATACTCTGATGGAGCAGGGTAGGCTATTACGTAATGACGGTAGAACAAATTCTATTAAGACCGTTAATATTAAGCTTGATAAATTCCAAGATAGTTTTAACTCAATGAATAGATTGTTGGGTGATATATCAGCATCATTAAGAGTCATGGTTGGTGGCGATGGTCAGCAAGGTACTATTCAAGCAGGTTCCCCTGCAGCAGGTGGTGGAACAGCCGCACAAATACAACAAGTATTTGAAGAAGGTCAAGAAAGAGATGAGCTCATGGGTCAAATCAGAGACCAACTGAAAAGACAAGCTGACCTTGATGACGCAGAATTAGAAAGAGCCGAAAGAGCAGAAAAAGAAAAGCAAGAGCAAGAAAAAAGAGATCGTATTAAGAAACAAGGTGAAGAGAATATGAAAGCCTTGAAAGAAAATACTCTCTCAGGTCAATTAATATCTAACCCAGTAAGTTTCTTAACTAAAGTATTAAAAGGTGCATTAATTGGTTTTGTTGGTTTCAATGTTATAAGAGGAGTTGTTGACGCCTGGACTGGTGGTGCAATGACCGAGTTTATTGAAGGTATTGATTGGGAAGCCATCGGTAGTAATTTTAAAGATCTTGCTGAATGGTTAGGAAGTAATAAATGGGCTGCGTTTACAGGTGTATTAAGTAGTTGGTTATTAGTTGACTTCGGAGTTCCATTGGCAGTTAATGCAGTAGGAGAAGCATTAAGAACAAATGCATTAACAACTGCGCTCGCAAAAATGTCAGGTGCACAAATGACTAGTGCTCCAGGATTCTTAACTACAACAAATTTATTAAAGGCAGGAGTATTAGGTTTAGTTGCGACAGGGCTTGCTTTTGCTGGAGAGAAAATAAGAGATTCAATACGATTTGATGATATGACTGACGAACAGATTTTGAGGGCTGAAGCTGTAGGTTATGATACACCATCATCAGCCGCTGCTTCAATGGCAGGTTATACTGCAGCAGGTGCAACAATAGGTTCTTACTTTGGGCCCAAAGGTGCAATCGTTGGTGCCGCTCTTGGTTTTGCATACGGAGTAAGTAAGAAAATATATGAGGTAATGAATCGTAATGACCTTGAAGATATTGAAGTTGCCGACTTAGATGCAGAAGTTCAACTGACTCGCGTTGAACAAGCTAAGAAATTGCTACAAGATCATATTGATGGAAAGAAAGTATTATTCCCACAAGAAATAGCAGCATATGAAAAAATATCAGGGTTTGAAATAAATGAAGAAGGAACAGGATTTACATCCGATGTAAGTTCTGTAATTCAAGACATTGAGCTTGGTAATGCAGAAGCAATTGCTAAAAATAAACTTGAAGCCAAACAAGAATTAGATAGGCTGAGAGATTTAGTTGACCGTCGTGCGTTTTTAAATTTAACTGAAACAGCAGGTATGAGTCAAGTATTTAATACAGAAACTAAACGGTATGAAGATTTTATAGTAACTGACCCAGAAATGGTAAGAAAACTGGAAGAAGGATATGCTGAGAAGCTTGCTGAACAAGAAGAAGTTTATAGACAGATAAGAGAAGTAGAAGCACAAAGGATTTTATCTGGGCAATTAGAAGCAGGTGACTTTATTTATGTTACGCCCGATGGATTCTTAGGTGGTGCTGGAGATTTCTTAGGTTTTACTAGTAATCAGGATAGAGTAAATGAACTGTCTGAGGTCGAAAAATTTAACGCATTCTTAGAAGGTGCAGAACTTAATGTATCGGAAGAAGTTATGAAAAGCGCGCTTGATGCAATAGAATCAGGAGCGATAAGTGCAGGCAATGCAATCGTAGTTCTTAAAGCAGGTGATACTCAACAAACTAATATTGATGCTGCTAATAAGTCTACATCTCAAAATTATACATTCACTGATACTGCAGCTCAAGCATTATTACCTAGTCAATAAAAAAGGAGGACCGAAGTCCTCCCTAAAAACGGCCCGGCGAGATGTCACCCACGGGGATTGTTTTTAAACTATTCGCCTTTCAGATAAGCAAGAACTGTTTCAGGTGAAGATTCTCCATAAGGATCTGTAGGACAGTCATCTTCAAACCCAGGCTCAACAAACATCTTTTCAACAACGCCGTCTTCTACGACAGCAGCATATCTCCAAGATCTTTTACCGAAACCTAAATTGTCTTTTGCGACTAGCATATCCATACCTGCTGTAAATTCACAAGATCCGTCAGGAATTAATTTAACATTTTTAACTCTAAGATCTTGAGCCCATGCATTCATAACGAATGTATCATTACAGGATACGCAATATACTTCATCAATACCTGCTTCAATAATTTGGTCATATAGGACATCAAATCCTGGGACCTGATTATTAGAACAAGTTGGTGTAAATGCGCCGGGTAACGAAAACATAACAACTCTCTTACCTTTGAAATAATCATCGGTAGTCGGATATTGCCATTCAAAATCGCCGGTCTCTACACTTCTGTTTCTTACTTTGAAAGTTACGTTAGGTACTTGTTTCATAATATAGTTTCCTTTTCAGTTGGGAGGCCATTGCGACCTCCCGGATTAAAATAGATTAACCTTTGAGAACTTCTTTCTCAGTATTAATCTTAATTTTTCTTGCCTTTTTACTCTCAGGAATAATTCTTTCCAATGAGATAGTTAAAAGACCGTTTGTGAAGCTGGCATCAATTACTTCAATATCATCTGCAAGAGTAAAGCTTCTTGTAAATTTCTTGAAGGAAATTCCGCGGTGAACATAATCACCACCGCCATTGAAGTAATCACCTGCTTCGTCCCATGTGGAACGAATGGTTAATACATCTTCTTTTACTTCGATTTCTACATCGTTAATATCAAGTCCTGCTAAAGCAAGGTCAATAAAGAACTTGTCTTCATCTCTTCTGATATTGTAAGGCGGGAAGCCTTGTGATTGATGTACTTGTGGGAACTCCACTAATCTGTCGAATACTCTATCGAATCCAACAGCAAATGGGTGTAGTTGGTTTATATTTAATCCAGTCATATTTTATCTCCTTAATTAAGCTAGATATTATAATTTGATGGTTTTTACCCATCACCGTTTGTAAGACCCTTACGGCGTCCTACAGAATTATTTATATTATACAACAGTTCTTAAAGAATGTCAATAGCTATTTTTTACCAATGTTATATTTTACAGTCAATTCCCAATCATTCTTTTCTTTAAACGAAATGATCTTTATTTGATTTAGAGAAGCAACAGGATCTTTAGTCTTTGAAGGATCCACAATTTTAACAAGTTCCCATTCTTCGAGTAAATTCACAATTGTGTTACGTCGAGAAATATCTTCTTCTGTTAAAGTATTATGCTTTCCATCTAAAATGAATAATTCTTTGAAATGTAAAATAGAGTATCTACCTTGCTTGTGCAAGATATGACAAGATTGATAAAGCTTCTTTTCTTTACGACTCGAAATGCCGATACGAGTAAGTGTTTCTTTTACTTTGAGAAAGCTGTCTTGAGTAGGAAGTTCTACTTCAATACCAACTCCTTTGAAAATATCTGTGTCCATGATTTAAATTCACCTTTTAAATTATTTTTTGTAGTGGCATGGTATATAACCATCATATGATTTATTTATAAAATTCATATTTTAACCACCCTCATTCAGTTTATCATGGACTGTTTCGAGTTGTTCTTTATTTAAAACTTTTAGATATTGCTTTGCGACCGTTCGGTTGCATTGATATACTTGTTGGATTGCATCTAGGTCAATGTCTTTATCAGCCTTCGGCCATTTTGAGAATCTCTTGCGCTTACGAAGAACAGAACGATAGTAATCAAACTGAGCACCTTCAAATAAGTGATGGCGCATATTCATTTCGTTTGCATGTAATATAGTATCTTCAAAATTAACAAAGCCACGGTTCACAATAAAGGCGTTGTATTGCTTTTCAGTATGTTCAGGTATATCTGAGTTGCGAATGAGATCCTCCTTTGAGAAGGACGCAGCATTCATAAAATCAAACGGGCTTAGGTCTTTCATTCAGGATCTCCTCTAATTCCATTGCCATTGAATTAAAACTCTTTCCGCATTCTTCGCACAAAGGAAGTTTGTGTTTACCTTCGGAAGTATTTAATTCAACAGTAAAGGATTTCTTTTTACTTGTTTTTGCTCCACAGTTGAAGCATTCTATTTTTCCAAGCATTATACATACTCACATTCAATCATAACTTCAGTCAAGAAGGCAACCATATTAATTTCTTGGTCAGCAACTAAACCTGACTTGTACATATAATCTGCAAGTGTAACTATAAATCCTGCTTGAGATTGTAGAGTGACCATATCAGAAGCTTTGTCGTAGATACGACGGAACATTTCGTTCATATCTTGGTCAGAGTTTTTAGCAACCCATTTACGCATTTCGGTAAATTGCTTACCTTTGAGTAATCGGAAAAGATCATCAATAGATTCTTCTTTCAAATTAACAAAGATACCTTCGTCAATTTTACCTGAAGCAGCATAAGATTGTAATTCAGTCAATACACGACGGAAATCAGGGAAGTGTTTTTCAATTACTTTAGCAACTACTTTGGGATCGTATTGAACTTCTTCTCGGTCAAGAATTGCCTTAACACGTTTGAAGAATTCCATTGCCATCATTGGACGATCTGCAGTATCAATAGTAAAGTCAACTTCAGAAAGTCGAGAACGTAATGGACTGATAATACGATTCTTAAAATTACAAGTAAAGATAAATCCACAATTCGCGGAATATTCTTCGATGAAATTACGAAGAGCAGGTTGAACATTTGCTGCATTCAAATAATCTGCTTCGTCAAAAATTACATACTTACGACCTGTACCTGTTAGAGAAACAGCAGATGCGAAAGTAGAGATGTCGTATCGGAGGGTATCTATATTAACATTCAAAGAACCATTCTTTACAATATAATCACAACCGAGTTCTTCAAGCATTGCTTTTGCGATTGTGGTTTTACCGACACCGGGTCCTCCGGTCAATAATAGATTTGGTACACTTCCGTCGGATACGAACTTACGGAAGGTTTCTTTTGTCTTGTCAGGAAGAATAGTATCAGCAACTACTTGCGGACGGTATTTCTCAACCCATAAGACTTCGTTTGATTTTGCATCAATCATAAATCACCATAAACATAATATAAAATAATAAAAAGTCGAGAATCGAACGTGGAGGGCCTTGCGGCCACCCCACTTCTCGAGAATAGGTTCGTTATTGATTACTCAACAACTTTATCAGCTAGAGGAGCACCTGCTGCGTCTGATGTATCGACACCAACCTCTTGGTCGCCCAACCCTTCAGGTTGTTGCGGAGATTTTTGTCTGAGGAATGCTTCGAGTTTATTTCTTAGCATACCTACACCAGCAAGCTCTTGGCCTTGGAACCCACCACGTTGTGAGACTACGTCAATAATCTGCAACACAGTTGAGATATCTCCAAGATTGATTACCACCTCTTGCTCTTGGCCTTGTTGGCCAAAATTACCTTGTACTGGTTCATTCATAATTCTATCCTTTATTATAAGTCGACTTTGAATCTATAGCCACATAATATGTGACCCCTTCTCCTTTAAATTCTGAGATACCTTTTGAACAAAGCGTAACCTCATAATCTAAAGGCATTAGTTTCAAGTTATCAGTTTTAATGATAATCTTGAATGTATCGTCAGTTTCACCAATTTCAACGCCAAAGTCATCTGCGTTGTCATTAGCACTGTCGATAGCTTTCAGATAACATTTGCCGCCTTCGCCTACAAATGCAATCTCTGAAAATTGTAATACCCCTGCTGCTTTCAATACCGAAGATAAATCTCCGTTCGTTACCGACACCTGAACATCAGCTGAAGGAATAGTAATGTCCTTCTCTGGTGGAGTGTGGATCATTGAAAGGTCGGCATATACGTATTTAGTTCTACGTTTACCTTCCGAGATAATAAAGTATTTATCAAAAAACTCTACATCCGGATCATTATACAGGGATAAAATTGAAAGAAATCTTGAAAGATCATATACGCATGCATCAGATGGAATTTCATCAGGAATGTCTGCGATAGCAATCAATGTTTTCTCTGGAGTAATAGTCTTCAATACATTACCTTCTTTCATCAAGATTGACTTGTTGATTTGTGTAAAGCTTTTGAGGACCGTCAAGGTTTCGTTAGAAAATTTCATAATATAATTTTTCTCCGTTAATTATTTGTGGTATATTATATACCAATTACTTGGTCTTGTCAACTGGTTTATATGACTTTTTGTTTGATTTTGCATCAGCAGTAGCAGTCACACCTAATTGACCTAAAGCACCCATATCGCCTTTAAAGATATAAGAACCGACATGGTTAATTTTCATCCAAGGACACATCCATACTGACAGTCCGGCTTTACGAGCCATACGACAGAAGAAGTAATCTTCGGATAAGTACCTTTTTGATTCTGGGTCAATGACACAATCAAAGAAAGCATGTATTTCGCGAGTGCCGTCAAAATTGTCAGTACGAACGTGGTCAGGTTTATATGCTAATTCTGGATAAGAGTCACGATATTTTTCTAACGCTTCTCTTGTGATTAACATAAACCCAGTTCCACCTTCGGCAACTTCAACAGGGTCTGCGAGTTTAAATTGTTTTAATCCTGAAACAGGGTTAAAGACAAAATCTGATGTAAACTGTTCTAATTCAAATGGGTTTGTTTTTCCATATCCTTGCTGAGCAGCAACTGATATCTTTTCCCATGCAATTGTTTTCTTAGGATAAGGACCGCATACAATATCATATTTTTCTGGGTCTGATATTTGTAATGCAAGTAATGCCAAAGCATCTCTCGGGTCAAATCCAATGTCCGAATCTATAAACAATAAATGAGTACAATCAGAACGAAGGAATTCATCTACAATATAGTTCCTTGCTCTTTGCACTAATGATTCGTTAAATAAGAAATAATACTTCATTGGAATTTTATGCGTTGAACATAACATACTTAAGTCATTTGTTGACTTTGTATAAATTCCTGCACATTGACCACCATACATAGGTGTTCCAATGAATAGTCGTTGTTTTTGTAATTCTTCTGTTTTTACTTCTAGCTTCATACTGTGATTTGCTCCATATCGTTTTCAGCTCTTGTGATTGACTGTAGTCTCATTACATCTGCCAATACATCCCATGCTGAATCATGCGCTTTAAATACCGAACTCCATTTTTCTTCGTTTGCGACAGGAGGGAATCCGTTTTGTTTTAAACTGAAATCAAACTTAGCATCAATAAAAGTTCTTGTGTCTCTAACTTTCCAATGTTGTAAATGTGATTGTAAATGTCCTACTTTGTTTTGAGATTTAAATAATCTCTCAAGAATAACTGGGTCAAAAGAATTGGATCTTGACCACCAATAATCAATCTTTGGTCCATCAATTAAGAAATCTGTAAATTGCTTACAGAAATCAGCAACTGATAAATCAGAACTCTTAGGAGCAATATTCTTTCTTACTTCAGAATCTTGTTGTTGCCAAAAGTCAAGTGTACCTTTATCAACTACCCAGTTGTAATTCTTAACTTGTTCCGATACATTCAATTTGAATTTCTTCACCTTAAATACATCGCCTAAATTATAGGGATCGTCAGACGTAAACTTGTCCCATTGAAATACCATTGCTGACATATCAATGACCGCGCAATTATGCACGTCTTGTCCCATTGTTTCAAAATCAATTATTAAGTCGTTTCTCATGTTTATATTATACTCTATTTGTGAGAAGATGTCAATAGTTTATGACATAAATTCTTCAAGAGATGGAGTTGTATCTTTTCCATTTGGATCATATTCCATTAATTGCTTATGATTGTTTTGTCTCAAATAAGTTGTATCTGAAAAATCCAATTCTCCTTGTAAGAATTTAGCAATCTCTGAATGCAAATCTCTTGATGTAGGTACAGGAACATTCTGAGCAATATGATTTACTTTAGGTAATCCACCAAGTAATTCAAAGTCCTCTGGGAATCCCATCATATGTAAAGCTTCACGAATAGTTAATGACCTATCTTCGGTAGGATGAATTGTATCAACCATATTACGACCAATCACTGCATTCATATAATCACCAAAGACGTGTACTGAACCATCCCATACACCTAATCCATCAGCATACTTTTTAATTGCATGGTCAGAATACTTGATACCTTTTTCGTGGCCTACTTTATGGAACCATTCGTTTGCTTCTTTCATCCAACCTTTTTTATTAACATAATTGAGAGTTGTCTTTACATCTTCTTCTAACATAATCTCTCTTACATCACGGTTTGTTTTTGTTTTAATAAATGTATAGTAAGGTTCTTCAGGTACATTTTTATTAATAATTAAATCGTGCTGTAATGCATCATCAGGAATTTCCTGTAAGTATTCTTTAAAAGATTTTCTTGGTCTGTTATACCAATTCATAACAGGAGATGTTTCTGATTTCCATCCAATCGCAAACGTTCTATCTCGTCCCTGAGGCACTCCATGAAATCTCGTTGATGTTTTATACAGCGACAAAGAATAACCCCTCTCAGCACAAATCTCATACAGATTGTTTGCTACAGGACGACCTTTATTTGTATATAGTGCAGGAGCATTCTCAACAATGACAACTTTTGCACCAAGTTTATCAATACCATCTTGAAAGACCTGATACATAAATTCGTTCTTGGCACACTTTGCACCTTTTGATTCTTCAGTCATTCCTGTATTCAATTGAGATAAAGCAGCACAAGGTGGAGTACCTGATACAACATCTACCTTTTTAATTTTAGGATTGTCTGAATCTAATAATACGTAAGGAACATCCCTGCCTTTTGTATTCTGTTGATAATTTACATAGTGTCCGTCGTTTCCTTCAAATCCACCATAAGAATAAATTGCTTCAGGTGGTTTACCGAAAGCTTTCTCCGCTCCTAGCATTTGTCCACCAATCAGCGGAATTAGTGGTGCCCATGTTATTTCTTTGCTCATCCGAAAAAGTCCTCAAGTGTAGCAGCAGTTTTCTTTTCAAATTGTGTCACATCAGGTGCAACATAATCTTCATCAATTGCTGTCATAATTTTATTGTTTAAAAAAGTACCGTCATAATACTCAGGTTTACATACAGCTTTACGCAATCCTTTAAGTACTGTGAGGTAAGCTTCTTCATCATTTAATAATCTATCCATTCTTTCTTTAAACTCTTTTGGAGTTTTTGGTCTTAAGAATCCTGGTATAGGTAAATGGTTTTGTTCATCGTATGTTGGATGTAAGAAAGGAATGACTCCTGCATGAATCATTTCAATATACTTTGCTGTCACCCAACCTTTTTCAATCGGTATAATAAAAGTAAACTTAACATTGTCTAGTTTTCTTATTACATCATCAAGATGTATTGACCCCATAAACCTTGGGTCAGTTTCTGCATCAGGGTGGTCCCATTTACCATAAACTTCAACATTATCAAAATCATTCAATACCCATTCTTTCATTAATCCATATCTTGAAGGCTTACCTTCATTTAAGATTACCATAAAAGGAATGTTTCTTTTTGTATTGATTTCTTCTGTATAGTCGTAACGAACACAAAAGTTTGTTTCCATTCCTGCATATACAGAATCTACAAATTTATCAGAACGTTCTTGATTATCATAATCCTCAATCGTACTTGCTGTATATGTATAATCGTATTGTCCTAATGACTTGTTTGGTAAATGAAAGATATCTCTTGATTGATTCATTACATATCTTGGATCGTTTACAATCTCTACATAATCTGGTTTCATTTCATTTAACCAAATCGCAATAGGAGATGTATAATTTTTTGTCATATCAATTACAGAAGCAGGTTTGCCGTCAGTGATACCTTCTTTTAAATGTTTTACCTGAATGATCTTACCAGGAATTGTGACGGTGCCAACTTGACCTACCATCATAACAGTGTAATCTAACTCAAATCCTTTTTGCTTAAAATAGTTAATCACATGACGATAAAAGCTATCGGTTTCATCATTCTTAATACCTTTCCAAATATCAATTACATTATCATACGGAAATAGTTCCAAAGCTTCAGACTCAGAAAGAGTACTGAAATCAGAACGACCGATAATATAAAATGTTTTATCTGGATTATTGTTTGCGAGTGCAATTAAAACTGAAGACGGTTCGTTGTCTCCACCAATAGGAGAGAAACGATTCCGTTTGAATTTGACCGACTTACCGATCTTTGCGAATCCAATGTTTTTCATAATATAAAATATCCGACTGTATTTTTATTTATCAGAATTAACTACACGTTGTCTAAGTTCTGTTGAACTGAATGAGTGTCTTCTACGATTATAATGAACAGGACATAGACCTTTACCTGTATGTTCTTGGTCTTTATATTCTTCACCGACAATTCTTATGTCAGGATTAATCGTTAAGATCATATCAACGATTTCTTGTTCTGTTGTAAAAGGAATAACCTCGTCAACATACTTACAAGAAGAAACCTGTATGTATCTCTCAAAGGGAGTCTGAATAGGTTTATTCTTTGTATCAGGACGATCCACTGTTGGGTCAATTAATAATCCAACAATTAAATAATCACACAATGTCTTTGCTTCCTGTAGCATAACGATATGACCTGCGTGAAATAAATCAAAAGTAGAACATGTAAATCCTACTTTATAATCACTTGGTAATTTCTTTCTATCTAGAAACATTCTTTTCTCCTATTATTTTTAATATCTCTCTAAGGAGTTCTCCATTCCTTACTGCAAGTTGTTTCACTCTATCAATTTCCGATTCGCAATCTTGTACTAATTTTTTGATGTATTCTACATCGTCAGCAATACGTCCTTGTGTTGGATAACCCATTACATAATCTCCGACATAACATCGTTAACACATTGTATAATGAAATCCTTATCAGGGTGGTACTTATATACGCGAATGATTTCAGCTGCAGTCAAAGTTAACAGTTGAGTTTTATCTATTGAAGGATTATATGCCAATAATGTATTAATAGAAAGATCCTGTAGTTCAACACTATACGAATTGATAACCAAAGAGGCAATAAATTTTGCCATGTCAAGTTCACGACAACCAAATACATTTGGGATAGGGTCAATTAGGTGCATGTTATGTTCTGTAAAGAGCATGTTCTTAACACCAAAATCTCCGTGACAATATCCATATTCTAATTCAATAGTTGCCAATCTTTCAACAATATCATTAAATGCAGGTACATCAGCTAACTGAACGTGTCCAACAATCCTTGCGATATAATCATCAAACGTTAAAAACTTTTTACTTCTTGGAATTTCGGCAAATTCATCAAGTGCTTCTTGAATCATTGCTAATGCTTTATACGGTGAATGTTTAAAGAACTCTTCATCGTGGTCAATATAATCCATTGTAATTGTATCACCAACAACTCTATGGATTTCAGGAGTCATAACTGCTGAACCTGTTTCTTTATACCATCTTGCCACTTCATGAGCATTAGGTGCGGTCTTATGTACTAAATGACCGTCAGTGTAAATATCAGAACCAGATAATCCACCTTCCAATTCTCTTATATCAGCATATATGAAATCTTCAGGAGTAATACCTTTATCATCAATGTAATACGCAGCAAGTGGTTTATCAAAAGATAACATATGATACTTTACACTATGCTTATCTAACCAAGTACGGATTTGTTCTCCATATTTGTTTTCTGCTTCGACTCTACTCCTACAAGAAATAGAACCTCGAGCAGTAAAAATATCTACCTGCCAACCTGCTTCATACAATTCATTACATTTTTCAATGAGAGCAATATTGGGTTCTGCGTTTTCCCAATCTCTGTTTGATGTAAATGCTAACGTGTCGTCAAAGTCAAGTACTATTCTTTTGTGTAAACTCATGATTTCTTATTTAGAATGGATCTTGTTAGACCACCGAAGTGATAACAGAAAAAGAGGAATAAAGGAACAGCAAGAGCAATACGAATACTATCTTTTGTCATATTGATTGCTTCCATCAACATTACAGCCCCAAAGATGGTTCCACAAATTATCGCAACGAATACGATACCATAAATTAAATCAGTCACAATTTCTTTCATACTATAATCCTATAAAAATTAAATACCATTATATCATAAAGCTTGGTGTTTGTCAATAGTTTATTGAACACCGTCGTTTAAAAATTCAAAGTCAACTAATGCTTCTCTAAACATTTGTGCTGACTTATGAAATGAATCTGCCCACTGTTCTGGTATATCATCAGCAGACATTACGATTCTATTTATGCCCACCTGGATAATTCCTTTTGCACAATCGTGGCAAACTGGTAATCCCCACACATATAAGGTTGCATCTTTGAGAGATATTCCGTTATATGTAGCATTATATATGCAATTCATTTCGGCATGTACTACAAGATCATATTTAATACTACGATCTTCATACCGATAAGGCGCATCTTCAATACCTTGTGGAAATCCATTATATCCAGTTGCTAGGATGCGACGGTCAGAATTAACTGCCACCGCTCCTATTTGTTTTGAAGGATCTTTGCTCCAAGAGGATATCTCTCGAGCAACTCGCATAAAGCGTTTATCCCATTTTGATTCCATCAAGTAATTCCTCAATAAAGTTGAAGTGTCTTTCGTATACATGGAAGTTTGATGCTGTCCAAATCAGATCACCAACTTCAATACCAAGATCTTCAGCAAGTTGATTTTGAACATATCTTGCCCAAGCATAATCATTATTATAACCGAAGACTGCGTCGTTAGAACGCATTAAGTAATGTGAATCAAGTTTGCCGTCGCGAATATAAAAGGTATTCGCATAGGTACACATAAAGTCAGACATACCGTCTCGGCTGTAATCCAAATGCATACTTGGTCTATTATAAATCATTGTTGCTCTACGAGAGTTTGGATTGTTTCTCAATTCACGAAGAACGTGACAATATTGATTACCATTCTCTTCAGAGTAAATACACCAACCATAGTTTGAATTAATCTTACCTTCGTCAGACGATACATCTTTCCAAATCTGTGGTGCACCACCAGGAATATCATCAACATATAACGATTGCGATTTATACCATTCTAATTCACGTTGGATATATTCATACGCGGGTTTACGAATAACGAAATCTTTGTCAGCAATAAAGGTTGCGCCAATAATTTCAATCGTCTTTACACCGGTTTTATCAATCACAAAATCTTTATCAAGATATTTGTCAATGATGATTTGTTGAATATTAGAAACTCTTAACATTAGATTGATTCCATTAATGCTTCGATATCCTCCACTTCAGCAACTAGGTCGGACATATTTTGATTGTGGAAAGCTCTTGCAGTTTTCCTTAGGATTGATTTAGGAATCTGTACTTCTTCAGCCAAAGCATTGATTGCTTCTTTTTGAAAATCACGTTCTGATTCCATTCTTGTAAATGAATTACTCATTTCTTCCATGCAGCCACGGATACGCTTTTTGTCTTCTTCTGAAGACGGTAATATAATATTACTCATCGGTTATTCTCCTGTTAAATACATCAGCTCTAGGATTTTGGCCAGGTATCATCTGACGACAATACGCGACAAAGAAACTAGAATAATTGATTAGGTCTTTGGCTGAATCTTCGAGAGATTCAAAGTTGGGTTCGTAATCATCACCTTGCATTGCTTCCATAACAGATTTCATACGAAGCATTTTCGCATGCATAATATCATGAATAGTTGTAATACCATTAGGATAATAATCTGCTTGAAGTACTGTGCTGTTAGGATTCTGATAATCACGAGATTTTGCCAACTGTAAGTCAATGCATTCTTGTAATACATTCACTGATTCTTTTGTTGGTTTTTTACTCATTGGTTTTTCTCCATAGCAACGTCTTTTAAATTATTGTGTTCTATTATACCATACTTTTCTACGGATGTAAATAGTTTTTTCTTAGAACTGTAACGAATCCATAAGGAAGGATTGACTTTTGGTTTGCCTTCTTTTGTTGTCATCATAGTTTCTACAACAGCTTTTGGTATAAAGAAGTAATGTAATTTTTCTAAGTCAGGGTTAACGACCACCGCTCGGATAGCACCTTTCTTTAAGACGCCGTCCTTGGATCTTACGTTTGTGATTTCAGCTGCATTTGCTGATAAGTGTAATGTACCCGTCTTGCATTCAGATTCATCTGTGAAGTCTTCGTGGATACCGTCGTTGAATTCGTATAAGCCATTAGAACAGAGGGCGAACGATTGTTCTATTAAATGTTCTAGGTTAAAATCCGCGGGCCGTTGTAGAACAGCCTCACGGAAAGGACTTTCTTTATAAACTGGGTGGTTTTCAACAACACACTCTGCTAATAGTTTCAATTTAAGGTCTGTGTTGACCTTTTCATAATATGCCATAATATAAAGACTATTTCAATTTATAGAACTATTATAACACAGTTTATATTAAATGTCAATAGTTATTTTAAGACTGTTCTCCAGACATTTTGTATTCTGCTGGATTTCATCAGTTTGTGTAAGTATTTCATCCTATTTTCTCCAAATTTTGTATTTTACAGGATCCCATACTTTTATTTCTGGCTTCTCCATTCAAAAAAGAAATTCTTGTTCCTTCTCGAATTCTAACACCGTGAGCGTAGAGTCCTAAGTTATCGGATTCGGAGTTTATAGTTTTATCTATATACTTCTTTACTGGACAATGTTGGATGAATTCTCCTCCAAATATATCTGTTTTTGTATGGAAAAATATTTTTCCTGTCTCAGTAATGTTTATATCTTGTATAGATTTTTGCGAGATGTGGTCTGCTGCCATCGCGGCAGTAGAGAACAACAGGCTAAACATTACTGATAAAGTTGCTACCTTTATCATTGGCGTTCTCCTTGTTTGTTTGTGTTACACTAATGAAACAAAAATGTTACATTTGTGTTACAGTTATTTATACAAAGAAAACTATAAAGAGTTGAAATTTATACAACTTTTGGTGCAGGCGGTGTGACAAAGTGTTGTCTAACATTTAATAGCTTATCTTCTGCTTCAGCAAGTTTGTGTAATTCAGCATCAAGTGTTTCAATAATACCAGGATGTTCTGCTACACCAACTTGTTTATCCAATAAGACTTCAATGTTTACTTTGTGTTCAGCAACCGCTGCTTCATATTTTGCTATTAAAGCTTTAAGAATATTCTCTCTCATTTTATTCTCCTTTTAGAGTTGGTAGGATTCCATGATTACCTTCATGAGATGGAGCAGTCCATCCTTCAGGTTTCATCAAGTCAGGTACTCCAAGTGGATTTGGCCTACCTTCCTTTACACCTACTTCTTTTGCCATATTTGCTTCTAGGACTGCGTCCCAAGCTTTATAAGGGTCGACTCCGAAGGCATCAAGAGTACCTATTGCCACTACACAAAGGTCAACTAACCCATCAACGATTTCCTCGGAGTCGATAACTTGTTGTGCATTTCTTGTTTCATCAAGTTCTTCTTGTAAAAAGTCAACTCTGAATTTCAAGAATGTTTTTAATTTATCAATATCGTTAGCGTTATTCGCAACCCAATCTCTTGTCTGATATTTGGTTTGCATATCTTGTATGTCTTTTACCCAATCTTTACTCATTTGGATATCCTTGTGCAATATAAACACCAATCATACCGATTTCACCTTCGGTTAGCATACCTGCTGTCGGCCACATCATTGCAGATTGTGGTCCTACAACTTCTTTATTTTTATATGCTAACAATTTAGAAATAATTTCATCAGCGGTTTGTCCCTGTAACTTTGGGCCAATACCACCTTGACCTTGAGGTCCGTGACAAGCTGCACAAGTATTCATTGTTGTGCGAATACTAGCAAACCTATCTTCTGCCACGGCGTTGGTTGATAACACTACTACCATTGCGATAATAAACTTATTCATAATAATTCCCTTAGTTCCATAAAGCCACCGATGTTTTCTCCATCCTTTTGAATTTGAGGAAAGGTTCTTGCACCGGGAAAAGTTTCAAAAAATTCTTCTTGCTTGTAATCTTCATCAAGCATTAGGTATTCAAACTCAACACCTTTAGATTCGCACAATTGTTTTGCCATGCTACAATATGCGCAATTTTCTTTACCGTAGATTTTTACCATTTTGTCTCCTATACTAATTTAAGACCTGGGCTATCAGGTAAAGCAATACCACTTGTTGCTTCAACTACTTGTCTTTTTAATTCGTCAGCAGGTTCAACAATGAACATTACATGATGTTCAGCAATTTGAACTGGGCCACGTTTTGCGTAAGGAACAAAAGGAACCATTCCAATTTTACCTTCGCCTGCTGGGACAAGTAAGATCGCATCGCTTAGTGTATAGAATCCTTTATCATATACAACTTTTGCTACAACCTCTTCGCCGGTTGATAGTCTTACAATATTTACGTCTTTCATACGTTTTCTCCTATAGTGTGGTCTATTATATCACACTTTACTCTAAATGTCAATAGTTTAACTGAAAAAGTCTTCAATCGTATTTACCTTCTCAGCTGACCAACCAACCGCATCTAGGATTGATTGAATAGGACTCAAGAATACTTTATCAAATTGTAATTCATAATCAATGTATTCATGGAGTCCAAGTTGTTTAGGTAGTAAGCCAGGAACTGATATCACGTTTTCACGAATTGGATTCGGAGTTTTTAGATATAAGAACTTAACCTTATCTCCACCTTGTATTGTCTCAAACTTTTTATCAAGACCTTTTTGTTTTAAGAAATGATTATACATAATTGCACCACGAACATGCATAGGACAACCTTTTCTATATAACGAAGTTTTGTCTTGATACTTTTTAATATTATCGGTACCTGAAGTCTTTGCGATAGCAACAGGATCCAATGTTTTAAATTCATCTCTGAAGTTTTGTATAAACTTTTGTGTTGTATCTTCGTCAGTGTTCATAATAATTTCAAAACATTCTTTCAGCTTTTCACGACAAACTTCAGGAGTTGACGATCTTACAGATTCAAGACCTGTGACCGATACTTTAGGCTTGTCGTAATGAACACCTTCAGAGTTCAATGTATTTAGAATATATCGTTTCTTGGCAACGAAGATTGCTCGGTTAGTAATCTTTTCTCGTTTCATTACCATTGCATTACGATATGTACCTAACATACGAGCAAGGTTTTCATAACCTTCTTCAATGACTTGCTCAATCTTAGTTTCACAAACACGGTTAAGGAACTCTTCACCTTTGTCTTTATCAATATCAGTTGTACCAAATACTTCTTGAACTAAAGGACCGAAGTCAACATAAATAGAATCGGTATCAATATAGATGATATAATCTACATCATCAGTTCCAAGAACTTTGTTCAAATAATCATTTACAGATTTTTGAGCATAACGAATTGATAACTGACCACTTGTTGTGATTGCTTCCGCCATCTCGTTAATATAATACAAGAAGTATATATTAGCAGTTGCACCATACAAGCTGTTCATCGCAATCTTAATGGACATTTGTGAATTGTGAAGTTGATTGATTTCGCGTTTTAGTCTTTTCTTTTCTGTTTCATCAACTTCAATCTCAAACTGTTGTTCAGCAGCAATCATTTGCTTTTTAATAACTGAACGGTTGTTATAGTATTCATCAATGATTTCAGGAATGATTCCAAGTTTCTTGTTTGAGAAACAAACACCGTTGGCAGCAACCGATACATTAGGACGATCATTCTGATATTCACCTTTCAGTACCATATCTTGTGTCACATATTCTCGGTCATGCGGCATATAGGTTTCAGGCGACATATTATATTGAAGCATTAAGTGTGGATACAGAGAATTAAGGTCAAATGATACAACCCAAGGATGCATTCCAACTTTAGGATCTTTTACATAACCGCCAACAAGTTCTCCTGCTCGCATTCCTGGTCCACTTTTCAATGGAGGAACAACTTTGTCTTTCATTAACCTACGATAGATAGTTGATTCCCAGATACCTACAGTTCCGAAGGCATCTCCATAATTTACTCCACCGTCATAAGCAACGGTCATAACCAAAGCAAGTAATCCTGTTTCTTCTTCAAGTCGAGCAATCAACTGAGTATCTTTCAGATTATAGTCAAGATATAGTTGTGGATTTTCATCGTATAAACTTGTAAGAGAACCATATTCAGAATAGTCAATCTTTTTCTCACCGAGGACAACATAAGCAATATGGTCCAACCTATATGATTCTTGAGGTCCATACTTATAACCAAATTTCTTAAAGCAATCCATATAGTCAATAACAGCAACACCCATAATAGAATATGTTGAGTTGACTTTACCAAAAATTTCTCGAGATTGCTTTTTGATTGATTTATGTGGTGATAAACGTTTTGCTGTTTCTTCACCAAGCAAACGAATGATTCTTGTAACGATGTACATAATGTCAAAGTATTCGACGTTCCACCCTGTTACGATGTCAGGATAATCATTTGTCCATAGCTTAACGAAATATTGTAATAATTGTACTTCAGTATCAAACTTGATGAACTCAATATTCTCTTGAGGAATATCAGTTACAGTTTGTGTCTTGTCATAATCTTTACGACCAAGCAGATAGTATTTGTCATTCCTAGAACTGTGATAAGCAATAGAAGTAATCTCATTATCCGCTTCGTCAATATTAGCAAAGCCATCGCGAATGTCAACCTCAATATCAAATGAGACAATATTTACTTGACTTACATCGTATGAAATTTTGTCAGGATACTCTTCTTGAATAAATTGAGTGACATAGTTAGTGGAACCAAAGGTCTTCATACCATGAACGCCTTTGTATTCTTCGATGAAATTCTTTGCTTCACGCATATCACCGAACTTGTGTGGAGATAAAGGCAGACCACCTTCGGTCAAAGATTTAAATCCTTCTTCTCCTGCTTTCGGTGTATGAACATATAATGTAGGTTGAAACGGAATACGATACGAAAAACGTTTACCGTTTTCATAACCACGATGCAATATGTTATTGCCATACCGCTCAACTGATGTATAGAATTTTGTCAATGCCATAAGCCTTTTTAGATTTTAGGATACCATTATACACTATTTGACCAAGAATGTCAACCGATATTTTCATATACTGTTGTAGTTTATAATACAACTGTTGTATTTTATAATACACTTCCTGTATTATGCTGCGAGCTCTGAGAAGTTTTTGATTTTCTCGAACTTGAGGTTGTTCTCAAATTTCTCGGCAAATTGGTCGCCACGATGTGATATAACAAATATGTTATCATCGGAGTTCAATCCATGTAATGTTTCAATTAAACTCTCAATACCGACGCCATCCAAAGCACCGTCAAGAGTTTCATCAAGAATCAACAAGTTGGTAGAAACAGAGGAACGGAGTTTCGCAACCGACCTCCAAGCCAACATAATTGATAATGTGATACGCAGTTTCTCACCTTCAGAAAAACTGGCATAAGTAAATTTGTCTCTGAACCTTGAACGAATGACCTCATTGAATTCTTCATCAAGATGAAAGTCAACAAATAAGTCAAACGCAGCAAGATACTTATTAATTAGTTTATTGATGACAGGAATATATTGAGCAATGATTCTTGCTTTAATTCCACCGTCTCTTAGAATAGTTTGAACAATATTAAGTACTTCATGTTCGTCGAGAAGCTTTGTTCTTATTTCTATTTGCTTCTCTAATTTCTTTTGTAGATTATCAAGCTTAGTAGTATCGACTTCATCAACCTCTTTCTGAGCATTGTCCAAGTCTTTCTTGTATTGTATCAATGCGTTCTTTGCCATTTTGATTTCAGCTCTGTGTTCTGATATTTTAAAATTGACTTCCTGGATAGAATCTTCAATTTTTGAAATAGAGTTCAGTCTTTCTTGGTGTTTTCTAATTACTATACTTGTTGCCTCAAGACCTTTTTCAATATGAGCCTTTTGTTGATTCTTATCCAGAATCTGTTCTTGCTTGAAGTCATGAGCAATACCTTGCTTACAAGTTGGGCAATCATCATTGTGTTCGTAAAAAGATAGTTCCTTATCAAACGCAATACGATTCCTTTCAAGTTCTGCTCTCTTTTCAGTTGCCTTTTGAAACTTTTCTTTTTCATCAGGTTTGTCTGATATATCATCGTAAAGAGTTTTAATAATTTCATCTTGAGCATCTATGATTTTGTTCTTGTCTTCAATTAAATCAATATGCTCTGTCATCTTACCTTTGATTTTGTCAACCTCAACAGTTTTTAGTTTACGAATCTCTTCGTTGTTTTCTTCGGCTGATTGTATATTGTTTTCTGTAATTTCAATTTCATATTTGTTGTCATTGATTTCAGTCTTGGTACCTGACATACGATCTTTTGCCAATGTACCCATAACTGTAAATACTCCAATGTCCAATAGGTCTTCGATAATTTCACGTCGTTGATATGCTCTTAATTCCATAAAAGGAATATAAGTGGCAGAACCAAGAACAACGATTTGATTAAATGCTTTGAAGTTGATACCTAGAATATTAGTTTCAAGGAACTCTTGATAATCTCGAACACTTGCGTCTTGATTAATCATTGCACCGTTCTTCCAAATTTCAAACACATTAGGTTTGATTCCGCGAACGATTTTATATTTGTCTCCACCTGCGCTGAAATATAATTCAACAACAAGTTCTTTATTATTGATAGAGTTAACAAGTTGTGCTTTGTTAATATTACGGAAAGGTCGGCCATATAAACCAAATACGATTGCATCAAGCAACGTACTTTTACCTGAACCGTTTGACCCAGCAATTAATGTACTAGGTACTTGATTAAGTTCAATAGTTGTAAATACATTTCCTGTGGATAGTATGTTTTTATATTTTACTTTCTCAAAATTGATTCGCATTATAAACTAAGTGCCTCGTGATATAATTCATCAACTAATCCTTTCACTTTGCCTTTATCGACATTCGTTTCAAGGGAGTCAATATATTGTGATAATATTTCTGTCGTATCTTTTGTCTCATCAAGAATCTCTTCAACTCCTTCAGCATCCAAGTTCATATGATCGTCAACTGCTCGAACATCAACAGCTCCGCATTCTGCCATACGACTCATAAACATATCATAGAGATATGCATTTGTTCTATTCTGAACAATAACTTTTACATATGTATCTTTATATTGGTCAACATCGTATTGTGCAACGGTATCAACTGTCCATTCCGCATCATCATAAAAGACTTTATAAAATACGCGATTAGGATTTTCAATTTTGGTCATCTCTCGAGTTTCAGTATCAAATACATGGAAACCTCGACTACCTTTGTAATCTGACCAAGTCATTTCGTATGGTGCACCAAGGTACTCGACATTGCCATATCTTGAAGGATGGTGAAAATGTCCAGAGAACGCAGATTCAAAATTCTTAAATACATTCATGTCCAATCCATGAGTACATAATGCACCTTTCATCATCTCGAAACCTTTCACCTCCAAATGTCCCATCAATATATGAGCATCGGACTCAGCAACAAATTTAAGATTCTCTTCTGCGTTTTCCTTATTAATCCAAGGAAGCATACAGAATTTAGTTGAACCAATTTCTAAATGTTGAGCCTTGTCTTGATAAAGGTTAAACTGAGGATACTCTTGAAGCAATAGATTCATACTATTGACCTCATTACTATTTACATAATAGGTATCATGGTTTCCAATCAATGCATGGAAATCAATATTTCTTTTTGCTAAATTGTCAAATAAGAATTCTTTACCTTTCTGTAGAGATACATAATTTATATATTTCCGTCTGTCAAACGTATCACCTAGGTCAAATACCGTTGTGATGTTATGTTCGTCAATATACGGAAAGAATACTTCTTCAAAGAATTTTCTTTGAACTTCGTGGAATACTCTACTATCGCCACGAGCACCGATGTGAATATCGGTAACGATCGCAATCTTCATATTACTCCTCGGCAGCTACTTCTTGTCCTCTCAACTCAACTTGATTAATTGTTGATTGAGCAGATTGTAAATATGCCATAAGCTTATTTCGTTGTTTTGTAATTTTATCTTTCTTTGTTCTTGCACGATCCCATTTTAATCTTGAGACCTTGTCTTTGTATACCACACCGTATAGGTGGTCAAACTCATGTAAGAAACATCTTGCGGTATAATCTTCAAATGAACCACTCTGTTCTTCAAGGTTTTCGTCGTACCATTTCGCCTCTACAACCTTTGGTCTTGCTAAACGAACAAACATATCAGGATAGCTTAAACATCCTTCAATGTCAAGTTCTGTTTCTTCTGAAACGGATAACACTTCAGGATTGATAAACATCATACAGTTTTCTTTACTTTCACCGATGATAAACAGTTTATAGTCAAGACCTACTTGACAAGCAGAAAGACCAAGTCCTCTCTTCGAAGCCATCAGTTCTGCCATTTCATCCTTTAGTTCTTTTGGGTCAAACCCAGGATCTTCTAAATTGACATCAGCCAATTCTTTCTTTAAGATAGGGTCGGTGTGGTGTACTAATTTCATAATTTACCTTCTTCTCTCATTTGAGCACGAATTTTAGTTGCAGAGATTTTATGTACATCTTCACCAAGATCGTGTTCTGTAAATGTATAACCTACTCCACGACCGTAGCTGATGTCAACGATATTAGGAACAGCCATAATCATATATTCGCGACCTTCTTCATAGCCAGCTTCACCAAGACCTTTCTTAATACCGTCAATGACAGCAATCTCTCCAAAAGGATTATCGGTTTGAGCAACAGTGCGTCCTGCACCAGCATCACCTTCAAATCCATATACTTCACGTACCATTATAACAACTTGTCCCGTCAATGTCAAGGCCTTTTCAAATAATTTTGTATGACCTTCATGCCAAGGTTGCCATCTTCCCAACATTTGAACTGTTGGTTTCTTAAAATCGAATGCGTTCTCCATATCAAACATTTTACTTAACTCCAAATTTTATATACTTATACCACAATCTTTCATGACCATAATATAAAACAAACTTTATAATTAAATCGGCCAAGAAGACAGCACCTACTGCCTTTTGAGGTAATCCGAAATATAAAGCAATTAGTGCAGTCGTAATACTAGCAATTATCCTCCAAGTTACTGCCTTTGCGAGGTGCCTCTTTGCGCTTACTTCTGCCATTGACTGAATGCCTTTTCTAAGATTGGTGCAAGTTTCAATTCTTCTTGAGGTCGAAAAGAATCTACAATATAATTTACATCAAGGCTGTCAGGTCTCTCAAATACTTTATTTGTATCTTCAAATCTACCTTCCTTAATTGTATCCATCCAAACCACATAGTCAGGTTCAAACTCATCTCGTGCTTTTTGAAACGGACAAACGAAATCTGTAATAGCAATTTTACCTGCCATTGAAACTCCGTCTGCGAGATGTCTCATACGAGCTGCTTGTCTCATTCGACCTTCAGTGCTGAAATCCCAATCATTATATTTTTCTCTAACTGCGTCGGCATTAATCCAAACGCCTTCAACCTGCTCTGCGAGCGGTTCTGATAACGTACTCTTACCACTACCTGGTAATCCAAATACTAATACTTTCATTACGTCCTTATTTTTTCTTTAATTTATTTTCGAAGTCATCAATAAATTCATTGATGTAATCAGGTAGCTGATTGCCAGTCACCTGTTCTCCCGCGGAATCAAATACTTCATTCTCTGCCATTTGTCTTTGGGAGGCTTTAAATTTAATATACATCTGCTTCTTCTCTTTAGAAATTCTTCGAAGGAATGCATACCAAATAATTTGAGTAAAGTAAGCGAATGGGTTTTGAGATTTGTCTGGGTTGAAGTTATGTATATATTGTAGGCAGTTTTCAATTCCGTCTGAAATCATTTCTTCCTTATACATATAACCACTAAAGTTAGGTCTTGTCGCCAACCTTTGAGCAATCATCATAATACATTTACCTATATACTCAGGTACTTGTGGAGTAGGATCTCCACATTCATCTGCCTCACTGCACTTTTCTCTATAATCTATTAATGCGGCAAGGAGATCTTTGTTGTTTACGTAGTTTCTTTTCTTAGCCATTTCAAGCTAGTCTCCTTGTTTAAAATTATTGTTATTATACTCTAAAATAGTACTTTTGTCAATAGAAAGTTAACAAATATGTTAATTCTTAAACTTTTTTCATATTTTGTGAAAAAAACTATTGACATTCCGGAAAATCCTTGTATAATAGACTTATCAGGCTTAAAGGTATATCTTAAGTTAGATGTCAACAGTAAAGATTTTAAATGGAAACTCCTCAGCGGAGTAAATTTCAATTCTCTGTTTAAAATGTTTTAAAGTATAATTCTCATACGATCCCACCGACAAATCATCAGCGATATCATAGAGGACCGCATTCTGCGAGTCCTCCGCTTTACGCAAACTTCGACCAATTGATTGTAATACTTTTATCTCAGACTTCGAAGACGAAGCAAAGATTACGTTGTCGAGCCTACGAATATTAACACCGGTACTGAATACTCCATAACTGGCAAGAATGTTATGTTTCTTATCAGGGTCATTCTCAACCAAGTGTCGAATTCTTTCACGTTCTTCTCCTTTTGTGTTTCCGTATATAAAATGCAACTCACGTCCTTCCTTTTCTAATAAAGGAGCAAGAACCTTTCCATGTTTTTCCACTAAATCAAATAATATTAAATTGTTCTGACCTTCAAGAGACCATACAAGATTACGAATAAAATTGTTTCTCTTTTCGTGATTTACAATATATTCCCTTTCGGCAGGCCACTTACGAACCGATTCCTTTACGGTCGCCATTGCTTTCTTGAAGTTTTGTTTTGCTTCGTTACTATGATTTAGAACAATAGCTTTAACTTCAAAATTAGAAACGGTACCTTCGTCCATTAGTTTCTTTGTGGATACAACTTTCTTAACATCGCCAAAGCAACCTTCTAATACAAGACGATGAGTTTTACTTTCTGAAGATTTGAGTGTACCTGTAAATCCATGACGATAACGACAGTCCTCAAGGTTATGCATAATTTTTGTTAATGACTTTGCTTGGAATGTATGAGCTTCATCTCCCATCACAACTCCAAATTGACGGAACCAATCCTTAGGTTGTTTAATTAATGACTGCCATGTAGAAATCACAATAGGTGCTTTCGTATTTTTATCAACTCCACCTTGAATTGTATATATGTCATCTTCACAACCATAATCTACAAAGTCACCTGACATTTGATGTACTAAAGAAATGGTCGGAACAATAATCAATGTTCTTAAACCAAACGTTTGATAATAATGCTGCTGAATTAAATAAATGATTAACGACTTACCTGATGAAGTCGGAGACAATGATAAAGACCTACGATTCTTTAAAGCGTTTTCAATATATTCTACTTGATAGTCTCGTGGCTTATATTTACAGTTAATAGATTCAGCAAGTTCTTCGACATAACCTTTTTCTATAATTTCTGTTTCACCAATCTCAGGAGGTGCTTCTAAAATATAATCGCGATCTTCACAGAATTTTTTCAAGTGTTGAAATAGGCCAACGTAT
>Ga0255774_10000657_pt1 | contig 30737 bp, 14 predicted proteins | sample 101ome_17_FD_179972 | JGI IMG/M metagenome (GOLD analysis project Ga0255774, IMG submission 179972) | Coastal salt marsh microbial communities from the Groves Creek Marsh, Skidaway Island, Georgia - 101407AT metaG (version 2) | ecosystem: Environmental > Aquatic > Marine > Intertidal zone >... | reverse complement strand
ACATGACGCGCTGCATCGCCACATCTCTCGTTCGAACCGCGCGATTCGCCTCGGTCGCCTCGTCCGCGTCCCTCGCGCGTCGTCTCGTCGACGCGGCGTCCAAAACCACGCACCTCGGCGTCGACGCGTCGTCCACTCGCACCGCGTGCACGCGCACGTCCACCGACGCGCTCGCACCGACGCGTCGCGCGCGCACGACGAGGTCACGCCGCAAACCCGTCGTCGTCTCCCGCGCCATCGCGACGCGCCTCGCTCGCCGTCGCCGTCCCGTTCGTTCGCTGTCCACACTCGAGTCGATGATGATGCACTTTCCTCACCGTCTCGTGTTCGCTCGTTCGCGCGCGCGCACCGCTCCCGACGCTCGACGCCGACGCGCGCGTAATTTCTTTTCGTCTCGTCTCCCCCCGCGTCTCGATCGTCGCGTCTCGCACTCGCGCGACTCGGTCGACACGTTCGAGACGGCGATTCGTCTCAACCGCGTCTCTCGGACGCACGAACGCGTCCGCGACGCGCGCGGCGACGCATCATCGACGCCGACGACGCGCGATCGAGACGAGGAAAAATATCGTTCGTCGAGATCGACGACGATCGCGCGCGATGGACGCGACGCTGACGCGTGCGCGCGGCGTCATCCGCCTGTGCGTGCGCGAGATTTCATTCATCACTCGGTGCGATCTCGGCACTGCGCGTGACTGATTCCGGCACTGGTGCGCGCGCGAGCCGTGCGTGCGCGACGGCGCGCGCGGGAAATGCGGGAGGTGACATCGTTCGACGCGCTGACGGCGACGGCGCGCGCGCACGCGTTTTGCGAGGACGATGAGGTGGCGCGCGTGACGTTCGCGGCGCTCCTCGAGGAAGTTAGCGCGCGGGATGGGGGAGGCGTGAGCGCGCCGAGAGGGTTGCGACGGCGCGAACGAGCGGATGAGAGCGCGTGGGGGTGCGCGATGGATTGCATGAGCGTGTGCGCGAGGTGTTTGGAGGTGGGGTTGGCGCTGCGGAGGGAGGTGGATGCCGAGGCGTCGAGAACGTCGGCGGCGTCGGCGGAGACGTGGGGGAGGTTTGATTTTGAACGTCTCGAGCGTGGATTCGACGTGTATTCGTGCATGGATAGGATTCAAGATGAAAACGTGCGCAGGTATGCGCGGCAGAACGCGCTGCGGGAGATTATGATCGCGCCGGGATCGTTGCGAGAGGGGCGCATTTACAAGGCTGGCTCGGACGCGTTCAACGCCGGTTTCGACGCGGGCACGTCCGACGACGGAGACGAGGACGCGCGCGCGCTGGTGGAGGAAATCTGGACGGCGCCGTGTGGCCATTTTCCGGGCGTGTTCGCCATGTTGGCGGACAGCAGTTCGAAGACGCGGAAGAAGGCGAGAGCGCTGCTGACGGAGCGCGAGGCGGACGCCGACGGAACGAAACGGGTGCGGAGCGTGCGCAAGGAAAACGCGCGTCGGGAGTTGGTGGAGGACGTCGTGGGGTTTTGGATCGAGTGTTTAGCGACCGCACAGATGAATCGCGAGTCGGGAACTCGGATCACGGGCGAAGAACCGCGGAACGAATTCTCGGCGAGCGCGAGCGCGCGCGAGCCGGATGAAAATCGACTGTGGTTTGCGTTGGCGTATACGCTCGAGATGTGCGATGACGCGATCGTTCGAGACGTGATCGGTATGTATCCCATCCTGCTCCGAGTCACGGCGTGCGCGATCGCGCGCGCGAACGACGAAAAGAACGTCATCCTCAGTCGAAACGCGTCCGAGGTGATGCAACAAATGCTCATTGCGTCGCCGAAGGGGCCAGCCGCGGCCAAATCGTTTTGGCGTCGCATGGCGGTGCGCTCGGAAAAGCTGATTGACGACGTTTACGAAGCCGCGAGACTCGTCAAGGACATCGACGAGGCGCAGCGCGTCGATTTGAATATTCTTAAACTTCTCTACATGTTGCTCCTCACGGGCGAAGCGGTGAGCGCGAGAAAAATCATGGAGATCTTAGTGGCTGAGGTACCGCAAGCGTCGTACATGTTTTCTCCGCTGATACAGTGGGAGAGTAGGCTCATGGCTTGCGACGCCGTCAAGGCGCAGTACTCTGAAATCGGCGTGGACGACGCTGTGTTGACTTTGAACGATTGGAACGAACGCATAGGAACCGACATGATCAAGAGCTTACAATCCGACGACGCCGTCTCGCCCGAGGTGGGCGACGTCCGCAAAAAGTTGAGCGTCACGTTTATGTCGACGATGGGTTACATTATTTGCGCGGACGCGATCGCCATCAGTGCTCTCGCGGATCCTGGATTTTTTGATTTCACGTTGGAGCAGTGGGCCAGAGAGCATCGCATCAAGGGCGACAACGCGCTCGGCGAGTTGCACATGAAGATTTTAAAAACGCTTCGAACGACGAAACGATGGAAGGTGAACACCCGCGTCTGGAAGTACGCGTTGGGATTCGATAGGATGTCGCCGATCAACGCAACAGGTGTCGGGAATTGTCTCGACGAGTACGTCGGAGCTGTCATGTACGCTATGGGACTCATTGCGCCGTTCGCGCGCGAAGATCAGTCGAAACCACCGCTACAAGTCCAGTACAACTACGTCGAGATCGCCGAAGGGAATCAGGAGAACGCGACCGCGCTCCGACAAATTCTTAGCAAGTGCGGAGAGTGGTTCTTCCAATCGTTACTCACGTGTCCCATCGACTTGACGAGTACACCGCCGTTGGAGCGCTCCAACGACGAACCGAAATGCACCGAAGGCGCTGTGATGTGCATCTTGTCACAGCGTAAATCATTAGTACTGATCGCGAGCGAAGTTTTGAAAAAGCAGTACGGTGCCGATAGCAAAGAGCAGTGTTACAAGCAAATGTTCCAAGACGCGCAAGACCCGCAACGGAGCGCCGTACCGAAGGCGGTACTCGGCGCGATTTACTGCGCGCTGAAAGACGTCAAACGGATGCCGACCGAAACTCCAGAAGATGTGGATGAGTTCCTACGCTCTGCGAGCTCTCCCATTCTACAAACACATCAGATCATCAGCGCCATCGACGGCGATGATAAAGAACGTCTGTCCGCGTTTAGTTGGTACTTGTCGAAGGTGGCGATTTCATCGGTGGGTATCTTTGAAATCATGTCTGCTCACGGTCTCAAATGCACGCCCTCTGAGCACGAAAGTCTGTATCTGTTGTTGCTGTTTCTGAAAATGTATTGGAGCGCTATCAAGGAACGGAAGCAAGACGGAGACTTCGATAAAGAAAAGCCGTTGAACATTTTGCAAAATCTGTTGGCGTGGGATCCGGCCAAGTTCATGTCATCCAAAGAGGACATTGGCGAAGTCTGGGTGAGCGCCATAGATCTACTCGCGAAGGAGTTTACCGATTCTCCGAGTAGTGAGAGAATCATAAACGAATTGCGCGATCGTGTGCAACGCTTGCTGAGCGTGCGCGGAGAGAAGGCGCTCAGCGAGATGGTGAGAAGTAAACTCGCCAACGTGTTCCCGGGTGTGTCGACGGATATGGAGATTGATGAAGTGTACGCAGTGGAGCAGGACGAGGAAGAAGAAGAAGGAGTGATCGAATTACCTGATGACGTCGACGATGAACCGATGATTGAGAAGGTGCCTCCGCTGCCGGCGGCAAAACGGACCGACGATCCGAGCTGGTTGTTAGGAAGCGACAAGAAGAAGAGGAAAGTGACGAAGCGTGGAGTCGAGATTCGATTAGAATCTGCGTTGAACAAGACCAAGCAGAAGACCGTGGAGGCACCGCCTAAGACTGCCGGGAGTCGTAAGCAAGAGAAATCTGAAGGGACGTACAACAAAGATACGAGAAAGACGGTGGCGCCCGTGTCGGAGGCAGACGTTCCACGCATCAATCCATTGGCCGAGCACGCTGTCCCCATCCCCAGGAAGCAGCCGATTGGTGCACCACTCATTAGAAAAGTGGTCGCGAAGGAGGCGCAAAAACCATCCACGGTTGAAGTTCCGCCGCCGCCCGCCTCGGCTCGGTCTTCTGCCTATGCGCAGGTCAGCGCGCAAGGCTCCAAGTTTTGGGGTAAACGTCCATTGAATTCATCTCCTTTCGCTCCGGCGGCGGCGCAGCCTCGACCCACATCGGCGCCCGTGAGACCGGCGTTTAAGGCTCCCGGTGTTCGTCGCCAAACTTACCGCCCCGAAGATATACTCCGAAGCATGCTGTGTCTCACGGTTGAACGACTCACTCGCGACGAGGTAAAAGCCGAATTTGTGGACATAAATCTCGTCGCGATGAACACGCACTTGGACGAGGTTCCTCCCACCATTTTCCATGGCCCACAAGAGTACAAAGATCACTTCGTACCTCTGATTGTGGCCGAACTTCGTTCCGATATCAACCGCGCTTTGGGCTCCGCGAGCGCTCTCGACACCGAGGAGGCGCGAGTCGCGAGCGCGCACATGGAGGTGGATACATTTTCCATCGTCAATTTCAAACTCGACAATGATTCGAAAGGAGCATTTAAACCTGATGATTTCGTCATGATCGAACCTATCGTCGCCGCCGATGCGTTCACAATGTCGCAAGACGACGAGTTCAGTCTCTCTACAAAGCAAAAACAAAAGACTTACATTTTCGGTTGGGTTGAATCGGTTCCGAGCGTGCACAACGATCACGTGCTCGTGATGAAGACGTTTTTCGGAGGTAAGAGCGGAACTCTGCGTTTGGGCGAGATTCAGAAGACGCTGAAGCGAAAGAATGCTCGATTCCGCATCAAGCGTCTGTTGGAACTGGCGACGGTTCTTCGAGAACTTCGAGCGGTCACGAACATGGATGCCAACATGTTTAAAAGGATTCGCGAGGCTCCTCGGACGTTTGGATCGATGGTACCGGATCGGCCGATCGGGATACGGACGCAGGCGTATCACGCGATCAAGTCTTCTTTGAATGCGGAGCAACTCAAGGCGGTCTTGGGTACGTGCGCGAGGCCCTTCATCACGACCCCGCAAGAACGTGAAGCTCCCGTGCTCGTCGTCGGACCTCCCGGAACCGGCAAGACGCATCTTATCGTCAACTTAGTCGCGGCTTTGTTGAACGCAGAAGACTTTGACGGGAATCCGGTGAGAAAGAGAATAATTTGCGCCACGCAGAGTAACAACGCTGTGGATCACATCGTCACTCGACTCGTCGACGGGTCGCCGCAGATGGATTCACGACTGGTCGCACTGTTGAAAGGGGTGAACGTCATTCGAATAGGTTCCGATGAGAAGATTAAGGAAGGCTCGGCGTCGGCACGACGACACGTGCGTCGACTTCTTCTCGATAGGGGCGTTGACCCTGATAAAATGGAGGATAATACGTACGCCAAAAACAGCGACTACTACGAAAATCAACTCAACGAAATCAAAGCAAAGCGGAAAGAAATCGAAGATCAACTCACTTATGAGATGCGACGCGTCCAGTCGAGGTCGAGGTCGTACAGCTTTTTGCCGGGAAGTGTAAATGTACCAAACACGAGTCCGGAACTCGAGCGTCTCCAGAAGCTGAAATCAGAGACGTTTAAAATTCAAGACACCATCGAGAAAAAGTGGAGAGACAAGCTCAGAGAAGAGGGTCGTTCCGAGGGATCGGTTGCACCGTCGACACCGTTTGAGCGAGTCATCAGTCAAGCGAACGTCGTGTGCGGGACGCTCTCGTCCATGGCCCATCTCGCGAAGAGGCAGTCGTCTCGGAATAACACCACCTCTCAGAATTGCGGCGTCGATTTGTTCGACGTCGTCATCATCGACGAAGCTTCCCAGGCGGTCGAGCCCGCGGCTTTGATTCCGTTACAGTGGCTCAAACCGGACGGTCTCATCGTTTTGGTCGGCGATTCCAAGCAGCTGGCTCCAACCGTCATTTCTCGCGCTGCTGTCAAAGCTCACTACACCCAGAGTCTGTTCGAACGTCTACAAAAGGCTGGATTACCATCTTTCATGCTTCGAGAACAATACAGAATGCATCCGGAGATTGTGCAATTCCCGAGTTTGAGGTTTTACCGTGAGCTTCTCACGTCGGGCGAAGGGTGCGCCGCCGCCGATAGGTTCGCGCCGTACCACTCTAAGATGAACTGCGGTCCGTACCAGTTCTTCAACGTCAAGCGCGGACAGATGGTCGTCGATCGATACAAGACGAATTCTAATTCTTGCTCCAACTCTCTCGAGGCGGAGTTCGCTTCTTATTGCTACAAGCACATCGCCGAGGCGTCGATGCTGTCGCGATCAAAGCACACCGTCGGCGTCATCACGCCGTACTTGGACCAGGTGAAGCGTTTGCGCGAATTCGTCGGCGCGATGCAACAGAAAAACAAAGGGTTCGCCGAATGGGCTCCAGTGACGTACGGCACGATCGATCAGATGCAAGGACACGAATTCGACGCGGTGCTAATATCGTGCGTTCGAGCTCGAAAGGAGAATAAAGAAGACGTGGTCAACTCGGATGTCGGATTTTTGAAGGATGAACGCAGACTGAACGTGGCGCTGACGCGCGCGCGCATGTCAACTTGGATTATAGGATGTGTCGACGCGCTCTCGCGCGAGAATGTGTGGAATGACTTGAAATTAGACGCCGAAAGGCGCTTCGTGCTCGTCGACTGCGACAAAGTGCCCTACGACGAAGTATTTTCAGTCGCGGCGGCGGCGCAAAAGCCACACATTCCTGACAGCGTGCTTCCGACGGAACCCTTCAGAGCACCACACGTGCGCGCGGTCAACGTCATCGTTCAAGCTCAAAACGATCCGCGAAAAGCCTCTCGCGCGTTGGTGCAACACGCGAGACAGGTGCCTGGTTTCGGCAGAAACGCCTCGCCGGCGAAAAAATCCTCTCGCTCGCGATCAAGGGAACCGGGTGAAATCGCCTCGCCGGCGAAAAAATCCTCTCGCTCGCGATCAAGGGAACCGGGTGAAATCGCCTCGCCGGCGAGAAGTAAGAAGCGTCAAAACGGCACGTCACCGAAACCGGTGCACACGTCGTCGCCGGCGAAAAAAACGACGCAGTACGTTCCCGACGGGGAATTCAGCGACTGATGAAAGAAAGAAAAAAATGAAATGAGCGCAGCGTTGCAATGTAAACTACCTAGGACCGATATGGCGCATCACATCGAATCGAAAGAGACGCCCGTGAGCTCCGCCGAGCGCTGCCACAACCACGCGGCGTCGTCCTCGTTGAAACAATTCTTCGCCGGCGTCTTTTCTCGACAATCGGCGTAATACTTCCCGTTCGCCGCCCCCTTCGCGATCTCTCGCGCCAGGTACACGCTCGTCGCCGCGCCTTGTTCGGGTGTCTTCAAAAAGTTATCCCGAATGAATTCAAACAAACGCTTCTGCCACCACACCACCTCGTCCTCAGGCGGTTGCAGATACCGTCCCAACTCGGTGTCCACCGCCCCAGGATGCAGCGTCGTCGACGACACGTTCGCCGGACACCGTCTCGCCAGCTCGAACGCGAACAACACGTTCGCCAACTTCGATTGTCCGTATTGTCCCCACGCCGAATACGTCTTCTCGCCGAACAAGTCGTCCCGCGCCAACCCTTTCGCCGCGATTCTATGCGCCTCGCTCGACACCGTCACCACGCGTCCATCCTCGCTCGCGCGCAGCGCCGGAAACAACCCCGCCGTCAGCGCGAAATGCCCCAAATGATTCACGCCGACTTGCAATTCGAATCCATCCCGCGTTCGCTCGAGCGTCGGCACCGCCATCACGCCCGCGTTGTTCACCAACAGGTCCAACCGTTCCCCCTCGTCCAAGTACGCGCGCGCGAAATCTCTCGTCGAACGCACGTCGGCGAGATCGAGCGACCGATACACCAGTCTCGTGGACGACGGCGCGCGCGATTCCAATCGCGCGATGGCGTCTCGACACCGTCGTTCGTCTCGACACGCGAGGACGATGGTGTGATAATCACCGCTCTCTCGCAACGCGCGCGCCGTCTCGAAGCCTATGCCGGTGTTGGCGCCCGTGATGACGGCGCGTTTATCGCCCGGTGGTTGGGTCGCCGCCGCCGACGCGCGCGCGACGACGACGCGCGTCGGCGTCGTCTTCATCGCGTGCATAATCAAAATCTTCGCACGACGACGAATGCGGACGACGACGACGACACACGCCGCCGACGATGTCGATCGACGCCGCGCGTCTCGCGCTCGATGAGATGGAACGCGCGCTCGACGACGCGCACCGCGCGCTCGTCGAGGCGACGATCGACGCGCGCGCGACGAGACGCGACGACGACGAGGCGAATGAATTTCGAGCGCGCGCGGCGAACTCGTCCGAGTCCACCGTCGACGCGATCGAGGCGAGACTGCGTCGGACGATTCGAGACGTGTTGGACGCGCGTTCGAGAGCGTTCCCGGGCGGGTCGGCGGAGAAGGCGGCGATGGTGACGCGGTGCGGGAGGTTGGAGACGCGCGCGCGGGACGCGCGTCGGGACGCGCGCGCGTTCGCGAGGGGCGACGAGATTTCCCCGGCGATTCCGAGCGCGGCGACGGGGGCGACGGGGGACATCGGGGAGACGCTCGGGACGGGGGCGATGGCGTCGATTCGGTCGGCGTTGCGAGGATTGGGATTGGGCGCGTCGGCGGCGGCGGCGGCGACGCGAGACGCCGGCGCCGGCGCGCCGCGATACTCTCGAGAACAGCGCGAGCGCGAGGCGAATAGCGGGGTGGAGACGCGCGGGTGGAGCGCGAGGGATCGCGCGTTCGTGAACGAGCGCGGCGAGGGATCGCTCGGGGTGAGTCGAGGGACGTGGTTCGCGGGCGCGGCGGAGAGTTTGGCACGCGTGGGCGCCGTGGCGAGAGAGACGACGACGACGACGACGACGACGACGACGACGACGACGACGCGCGAGAAGGACGACGTCGCGGTCGGTCACGACGCGTCGTCGACGCGCGAGGCACTTTTGGGGACGAGCGCGACGTTCGCGTCATCGACCGCGACGCCGTCGCGCGACGCGCCCCCGCCGACGGACGCCGCCTCGGCCGAACGCGCGCGACGACTCGACGCCATGCGCGGCGCCGATCGTCTCGACGCCTCCTCGGACGTCCTCGCGCAGTGCGCCGACGTTCTCGAGCGCACGCAGGACGTCGGGGCGTCCGTTCTCGAGACGCTCGCCGCGCAGCGCGAGTCGCTGACGAGGAGCGGCGCCGCCGCGCGCGCGGCGTCGAAAAAAATGGACCAAAATCTCAAGGTGGTCAAGGGCATGAACAGTTGGACTCGCCTCGGGTGTTAGTTAGGGTGTGCGTCGTCTCGGCGTCTCGGCGCCGGTCGACTCTTTGTAATAGTGTGTACTCGCGCGCGAACGCGTCGTCTCGTCCGTCGTCGTCGTCCCCGAAACTCCCCGCGTCCCCACAATCACCCTCTCGCCTCGCGCGCGCGCGATGGCGAGTTTCATCGAGCGTCACGTGCGACGCGCGCGCATGGTCGTGCAGTTCGACCAAGCGCTCGTGGACGACGAACATCCGACGCCAGGTGCGCGACGACGCGAGATTGCGACGCGAGATGAGAATTGACTCTTCGTAACCGAATCAATCGTCTTCGCGTGCGGCGACGACGCGAGACGCGCGTCCATCGAGCGTCGAGACGTCTCGTCGCGCGGAGACACAGTCGCGCGATCGACTGACGCGATGTACTTCGACGACGCGCAGTGTACGCGACGCAAACGCTGGTGGAACTCACGAGGACGCTGGAGGGCGACTCGTTGCGAGACGCGTGCGAACATTTGACGACTCGTGCCGAACACAGAAGCGCGTACGTGAAGAAGAAGGCGCTGAAACTCATCGCCAAGTGTTGCGAAGGGTCGAGCGATCGTCGATTCGCGCGAGAGATGGCGAAGATTTCGGGACGGATTCGAGCGTTACAGGCGCACGCGGGACCGCCGCATCCCACCAAGGGCGACAGCGTGCACGCAGCGGTGCGAGAGGCGGCGAAAGAGGCGATGAGCGCCATATTTGGAAATCACAACGATGTCTCGTCGTCGCCGTCGACGACGTCGGTGATGAGCGGTGCTGGTCGCGCGGGTGGACGAATCGAGGGGTTCGGCGACGGCGACGCGGGCACGGTGGGCGGACGGTTGATGGAGCGAGAAACGTCCGGCGTACACTCGCGTTCGCACTCGTACGAGGAGTACGACACGTATAACGCGACATCCACGCCGTTACGGAAACCTGGAACGTTGGACGCGCCCTTGGAGGCGTCGTTAAATTCCACGCCGAAGTTGAACATTGATTCGGACGGGCCGACAAAGTGGAAACCGTTGCGACCACCCTCGCCGGTGAAAAAGCCAGAGCCCGCCAGAGCGACGGCGTCGGCCACGGCTGATTTGCTCTCTGATTTTGCGACGTCTGCGGCGAGTGCGTCGTCGCTTCCGGCTGCGCCGGCGGCGTCTCCTCCGCCGACCGCACCGACGTCGCGAGAACCGGAATTCGTTCTCCAAGGATCCGAGGAAAAGCGAGCCGTCGACAAACTCTGCACGCCGAGTGGCGTGCGGTTAGCACCAATAGATGACGACGTGCTCGATTTCTTACGTCACGGCGCGCGTTTGAACGCGCAAGGCGTGGTCATCGCGTTGTCGGAACGTTTAGTGACGTACGCGGACGGAGAGGAATGGCGCGGCGCGTACCGCGCGGCGTGCGTGTTAGAGGCGGCGGCGAAAGAGATGCGATCGGGCGCGTGGCTCGCCGACGTTTTTTTGAATTCGTCGGCGATGGATTTACTCGAGGCGATCACGAGCGACGCCACGGCGCAGGCGCAGCTGAAACAAAAGGCGACGGACGCCGTCGCCGCGTTGCGTCGCGGCGGCGCACCGTCGACGGCGTCAACCACGCCGACGGTGGCGACGACAACATCGTCCGCACCGATGGACCTGTTATCGCAGCTCGGCGATCTGAGCGTCGCCGCGCCTCCGCCGGCGGCGGCGAGCGCCCCCGCGCCGACGGACCCGCTCGCCGACCTCTTCGCGCCGCCGCCGCCCTCGACCGCGGAGTACCACGCGCGTCCACCGAGCGCGTATGTCCCGCCCACCGCGCCCATGCGCGGTCCCGGACTCGCGGCGCTCGCCGAACTCCCGCCCACCGCTGAAGCCGACCGTCTCAAACAAACCAAAGCCTTCGATTTCGTCGGCGATCTCATGCGTTGAGACCGACCGCGTCGTCCATGTAACACGCAGACACACACACGCACGAACCGGTTCACGAACAACAAAAACAACACACACACTCATACGAATCACAAACTCGCTACGTCGTCGCGTCATCGAACGAATTTCCCCAACACGGGATACTTGCCCAAAAACTTGTCCCGCCACTCCCCCAACGTCTTCATCTCCTCCTCGCTCAACCCCTCCGTTCCGCGAGCCTCCTCCTCCTCGCTCACGTTGATCTTCATCGTCGCCAACGCCCGCGTCGCATCGCGTCCGTTGAGCGCCGCGTACGGACCACCGGGCCCGTAGAAATCGCGTCCCGTCGTCGTGTCAAAGACGAATCCATCGCACGCCATCGCGCACGCGTTCTCATCCGCCTCCACGCGCGCGCGCAACTGCGAGGGCGTGAACGTCACGTCCGGAATCGTCGGCGTCGTCATCGCGGGCGCCATGACGACGACGGCGAGACGCGCGCGCGAATCTCTGACGACGACGCGTCAGAGGTTGTTGGTCTTCATCGTCCCCGCCGCACGAATGGCGACGATTGGACGCGTCACGCGCGCGTGGGGGACGCGATCGACGCACGAACGCGTCCACGCGCGTCGTCGCGTCGTCTCGACGTCGTCGCGCGTCGAGCGCGCGCGTCGAACGCGCGTCGAATCTCATGATGATGACGATGGTGATGACGACACAGTCGACGCGTTCGACGACGCGGGGCGTGGACGTCGCGCGGTGCTCCTCGCCGGAATCGTCGCCGTCGTCTCCTCTTCGCCCTCGCTCGACGTCGACGCGGCGCCGCCGGTGATCGGGCTGTACGAGGACCCGTCGAGGGTCGGGGTGGGCGCGGCGAAGACGCGCGTCGACGCCGACGCGCTCCTCGAGACGTTGACGCGCGACGTCGCGGTGCGGCGATACTTTGTCACGGGGGATCTCACGGAGGAAATTTTCGCCAACGATTGTCGATTCATCGATCCCACGACGAACGTCGTCGGTCTGTCGAGGTATCTGCGAGCGTTGCGCGCGTTGTTCGATCCGGCGAGGTCCGACGTCGCGCTCGTCGGCGAGTTGCGACGCACGTCGCCGAACACGATCGAGGGTGATTATCGCGCGGAGGGGTACCTGAAACTTCCGTGGAATCCGCGCGTGCCTCCGTACGAGGGACACATCGTGTGGACGATTCATCCGGACGACGGGAGCGAGCGGGCGGGACTCATCGTGGAACAGCGACAGACGTGGAATATTAGCGGCGCCGAGGCGCTTCGCGAGACGTTTACGCCGTCGTGACGTAGCTTGTTTTTGTGTGTGTGTGTTTGTAAACGATATGATGAGAGTGTATGAGTACGCGTGATTTATCCATCGATATCCTTCTCACTCACATGTGTTTGTTTTTTAGCTACGGTACGGCGACGCGCGATCACACCAAGAGAGACGCCGTGTGGAGCTTGGAGCTCAGTTCGAGTTGCATCTTGGTCAGGTTGGTGAGGTACTGCACCATCATGACGTCCTCGATGCTTTCGCCGAAGACCTTGTCGAATTGCGCCTTCGTGAGTTGCGGCACGCTCTGTAAAGCCTCGGAGAGCGCGCGACCGACCTCGGCGTCGCCCGCGCGTCGGCCGCTCGCGACGTCGTCGACGTACGCCTGCGCGTCAGCCAACAACGCACCCAATTTACCCATCGTGTGTGCCAAACCGGCGACGTCGTCGTCCTGCTTGACCGAACTACCCGTTCGAAGCGACTCCACGCCCAGCTTGTTCGCTTGCTGGAGATCCACCTCGCACTCGATTTCGCTAAAGCGCACGCCGGCGGATCTGCTCTCGCCGCTCTCCCGATCCGTCGTCGCCAACACCGTCTCACCGACGCTCGCGCTCAGTATATCCCCGCCCTGTTCGACGCCAGAAAACTCTGCGTCCAACATCACGTGCACCGGCGTCCCACCCGCCGCATCCTTGGCGAAAAATTCGTGCACCACCGCCGTCACCTCCGGGCTCGCGTCGCCGGCGCTAAACCACCCGACGACGCGTTCCTCCGGATTCACCCGCGCGTGCAATCCGAGCATCGTCTTATGAAACTCGACATCCATCAACAACTCTCCATCGCGATCTTGACACGGAATCGCGTACGACGCGCGCGCGACGACCACCACGCGTCCGTCCGCGTCTGTCGACGCCGTCCCCAACAGCGCGCCGATCACTTTATCCACCGCTTCACCGCGTCGCACGTATCTGCGACGACGCGCACCGCGTCGACGTCGTCAGTCACACCATCACGAGTATCACCGTCGCATCGCGCGCGTTGAGTCACCGTCGCATCGCGCGCGTCGCTCGAGACGGTCGAGCCGCAATCGCTCGCGCGTCTAGGTTCGCGACGATCATCGCGCGCGCGCGTCGCGAGTCGTCACGCACCCGTCGCACACGCCGAGCACCACGGACGGGGTGACGATGATCTTCGAGATCGTCCCGGGGGCGCCGAGAGGGGCCATGACGTCGAGCCGAGGACGCGCGTCGACGTCTGCGGGGACGAATGGGAGTCCCTAGGCCCTAGGGCGGCGACGGCGAGACGCGCGTCGGTTCGAGTCGGTTCGAGTCGTCGGTTCGACGGTACGAGCGCGGTATCGGCGCGAAGAAACACGCGTGGGATGTACACGTATCGATGAAGGGGGCGGTGGGGGCGCGCGCGGCGTTCGAATGGATCATTATCTTACATGGCGCGACGCGGCGCGGCGTCGACGACGCGGCGCGACGAGGACGGAACCGTCTTCAGAATCGATTCACGCGTCTTCTTCACTTCACCTGTTCGACGATTTCGAGGCGAGCTTTTCGATGGCCCCGGCGAGAGACGCCGCCTGGAGCTTTGGGTTGAAGTAACGGTCGAAATCGGCTGGGACGATTTCGAACGCCTCGCAGAGGGCGCTTTTGCCTTTGACCAAGCGGTCGTGGAGCAAGTTTTGGAGATCGGAGCGCTCGACTTGGCTCAGTCGAGATTGCGCGCCGCTTCTCTGCCCCTTCACGGCCGGCGCTAAACCAAACGCTGGGTGATCTTCCGTCACCGCGGGCGCCGATGGCTTGAACTTGGAGGCGGCGAACTTGCCATCCTTGTCTCCCGACGCGGACGGGCGTCCGCGGCCGGCGCCGGCGCCGCGACCGCTCGGTTTCGTCGTCCCCATGGAATCCAACGCGGCGGCGGCGAGAGACGCCAAAGGATCATCGTCGTCGATGTCTTCGGTTTTGCGTTTTCTTCCACGCTTGGACGGACCCGGCGGGCGACCGCGACCGCGCGGCTTCGTTGGAATCGGGATGGGGACGTTCCACGCCGCCACGTCTTGGAGATCCTTCTTGGACGCGAGGCTGCCTCGAATCTTACCGGTGGGCGATAAGAATGCTTCGGCGTCGTCTTGTGCGTCCAAACGTTTCGCCGGTCGAGCCGGAGACCACGCGCCTCTCACGGCGGTGAGCACCTTTTCAGTCGCCCCCGCGTAGTCTCGCGTCGTCGTTCCGTCTCGTCGCACCATCACGTTCGACGTCGCCTTGGCGGGTACCTTTTCGGTATCTTTGGCATCATCATCGGCATCATCATCGGCATCATCATCGGCATCATCATAGTTCGCCTCATCCTTGACGGTCGCATCGACGGGCGTGTTGCTCAACAACACTTTCGCCGCGGATTCGTCCTTGCGCACGTCGACGGCGGCGGGAGTGTTCGCCGCCGGCGCAGCTTCGGGAGTTCCATCCGGTGAGCCTTCATCGACGTCACCATTGACGAGGTGTCTCTGGAGCGCCATCAACGAATCACTCGCGGACTCTGGGTCGTTGAACGATCCGCCGGTGCGACGTTCAATCGCGCGCATCGCGTGCTGCGCGGCTTGAGCGCGAATACGCGCCGCGTCGCTTCTATTTCTACGAGCCTTGTGATTAGCCTTCGAATACGCCTGCTGCAATCGTTTCGTCGTGTCGTCCAAATCAAGCACCGCGCATTCCTCCATCTTCCGCTTTTGATCCTCCAACTCCTCCACCGACTTCACCAAGAGTCTGTTTTGATCCCCCGGAGAGATGCCCGCCTGCACGTTGGTGATCAAGCGATCGAGCGATTTCATCTTACGAAACGGCCAACGCTTGATGCCGTACTTGCGACACTGTCTCTTGAGCACCGTCAAACCGACGCCGAGCTTGCGACACGCCGCCTCGGACGGAAGATGGAAACAACTCGACAATTCCTCCTGCGTGATGTCCGACGCGCTTCGATACTGTCGAACGCGACGATTCTCGCGCGACTGATTCGGAGGTTTTTTCGGTTTCACCACCACCTTGGCGTCATCCGCCGCGTCCTCACGCGCGCCCTCGCCCCCCCCGCCCGTCTCGACGTCGCCCTCGCTCGCCGTCGCCGCGTCCTCGCCGCCCGCCGCGTCCCCGCCGGCGCTCTCTCGCGCGCCGCGCGTCTCCTTGGTCCCATTCTCCGCCGCGCGCGCGCTCGCTACACCGACACCACCGTCACGCGCACCGTCGTACTCGCGCACATCGTCGCGTCCTCCTCTTTCTCCGCCTCCTCCGTCGTCGACGCCGTCGACGCCGTCCGCCGCCGCCGCTTCGTCCGCGTCGCCCGCGCGCATCGCTCGCGAGTCGCTCCGGTCGACGATCACACACACACGATCACACACACACGGACGAACACGAACACACGAACACACGGACGATCGCGCGAACGATCACACGGACGCGCGCACCGATGAACCGACCGCCGACGTCTCGCCGCACCCAATAGACACCCTCCTTTATGACGAGTCACGACTCCTCAAACACCCCCCACACGCACCCCGTCGATCGAGCCAAGCCCTCGGACGGAATGAGCGATGGATGCGCGACCCCCGTGGATCGCGCGCGCGCGTCTCGTCGGAACCCCTCTCCTCGCGCGACGTCAACTCCTCGACGTCGCACAGAACGATCGCACGCGTGAAAATCCACCCGTCGAGTCGTCTCGATGACCGACACGACCGACGTCGACGCACCGCGCGCGCGAGATCACCCACGCGCGATCAACCCTCGATGGACGATTCGCGCGACGCGACGCGACGCGACGATCGAGATCGATGACGGGGCGAATCGACGTCGATGTCTGTCGACGCGCGTCCGCGCTCGACTCGGTCTCGCGACGGCGCGAACGAGTCGAGAAGAGACGACGAGAGACGACGAGAGACGACGAGAGACGTCGTCGCGCTCGCGGTCGCGTCGCGCACTCGCGAGACGAGTGAACGCGCGCGCGAATGAATGAATGAATGAACGAGCGAGCGGGCACCGCGGCACCGCGACGGGGTTTTGCGTGATCGCATTCGTGGTCGTCATCGTGATGGGCGTTCGGACGTCTTATGTACGCAAGTACGTGGACGCGCTCGATACACGTGGACGCGTGATACACGTTATAGACGTGTAGGAGTATAAAGACCATAGAGTATGTATTACCCGTCCGAGTATGTGTGTAAAGTGTGTGCGTCACGCCCGCGCGCGCGCCGATCGACGTCCTGTCTGTCGACGGCGCGTGCGAGTATTTAGTACCATCACACGGAGTACGATTCGGACGATCGGTACGTAGAGGAGTGGTGTGTGTGTCGATGTGTGTGTGTGTGTCCGTGTGTGTGTGTGTGTGTGTCCGTGTGCGCGAAGCGACCGGGGACGCGTCCTCGAGACCGCGCGCGTCGAGGCGCGAGGGCGAGGGGACTGCGGACGATCGAGCGCGGCGATGGCGGCGGTGGCGGTGCGTCGTCGCGCGTCGTCGATCGTCGGTCGGGCGGTGTCGAGGTCGACGTCGAGGTCGATGTCGGGCGCGACGGGCGCGGTGGGCGCGCGGCGGTGGATGCGCGCGGGCGGTGGTGACGGCGATGTAGGGGGGGAGGACGCGTGGACGGGGGCGCGGGCGCGGGGGGGGACGTCGTCGTCGGAGTCGGAGTCGGAGTCGCGGTGGGGTCGTGGCGCGGAGGGCGTCGCGGAGGATGACGGCGGCGACGGACGCGCGCGGTTTCGGTCGGAGCGCGCGAAGGCGAAGAGGCGTTTGCGCGCGTATAGGTTCGCGGAGGCGGGCGAGGAGGCGACGCGGGAGGAGGTGTGCGCGCGGGCGAGGCGCGCGCGCGGGAGGCGAGAGATTCGAGGTGGGTATTTCGACGGGTGGGAGGTGACGGGCGAGCGGCGGCGCGGGACGGCGGCGGCGACGGCGGCGTTCGCGTCGTCGTTCGCGTCGTCGTTCGGTGGACGACGAGGACGAGGACGCGCGAGTGATGAGGACGCGAGGAAGGAGGATGTCGAGCGCGCGTTTCGCGCGTACGCGTGGGCGCGTCTTCGGCGCGGCGGACGCCGTTCGGCGTTCGGCGGCGATTTTTTCGCCGCCGACGCCGCGTTTCGAGAGTTTTTCCGCGCCGAGCGAGGCGCGGGCGCGGGCGCGGGCGGCGACGGCGGCGACCATCGCGCGCGGGCGGTGACCGCCGAGGGATTTTACGCGGGCGCCGCGTGTGAACACTGCGAGACGCTCGGTTTACGACCGAACGCCTTCGTCACGTGGGACGCGCTCAAAACCGCCCATCGCGAACAAGCCGTCAAGTGGCATCCCGATCGACACGCGAACGACAAGTCATCCGCCGAGATTCGATTCAAACGCGTGTACGACGCCTACGACGCTCTCATCGCGAGATCACCCACGCGTGAGGCGAGGTTCGAGTAGGTAGAGAAGTAGACCGGCGGAGCGCGCGCGCGCGCGTCCGACGGGCCGTGTACCATAGTACCATAGTAGAGCGCGGTAGACTCATTGTGCCCTCACATCGCGCGCATGACGACCACGACCACGACCACGACCACGACGACGACCACGACGCGACGACGCGCGCGCCTCGATTCGCGTCCGCGTCCGCCGCCGACGGAGTTGAAGATATTTTCTTCTGGACGGGTCACGACTCCCCAACGAGTCCCTCTCTGTGCGTTTTCAGTCTTACGCGTTTTGGTCAAATTTCAGTCTTACGCGTTTTGGTCAAAACGCGTGCACTTTTTAGCGTCCACCACTGGACGCGTGATCCTCGTAGTGTACGCCCGAGAACGCCGTGTCCCGAGACTTTGGCCGCGTCGTCTGGGCGGCACGCAGATCCTCGTCGGATTTCCATCGTCGGATGATGATTGCGCGCGGTCGACCGTCGTCGTCGGCGGCGCGTGCGGCACAACGCGCCGACGCGGGCGCGAACGGCGCGTCTCGATCGGTCTTCAGCGCGAGGCCGCGCGCGCGAGGACGACGCGACGACGCGACGCGAGGACCGACCGACCGATCGGAACACCGATCCAACCGTCGCGCGGTGTCGGACGTCGGCGCCGTGACTGCGACGATGCGCGCGAACGAACGTGCGGCGCGACGCGCGCGCGCGCGGACGCGTGAATGCGGACGCGCCGGCGTCGCGTGCGTCATCGCGTGCGTCGCGATGGCGTTGCGTCGAGCGACGGGCGCGCGCGCGTACACCGAAGCCCTCACCGGCGCCGGTTGGGGGGAAACGGTGGTGGTAAAAGATTGTAAGAAGGTGGCCAACTATGCCGGATCCAGTGAACTGGTATACGACATCACATTTCCCACGGAAATACTGATCTACGACGCGACATTCCCGGCGTGTCCGTCGAAGTGCTACAGCGAGCCCAGCGACCGGAAAACGGTCACCGGCGAGCAGACGTGGTGCACCGCTTACTGCGCTAACGCTGTAACGACGTTCGAACATAACAACTTGGGAAATTGCGCGAGATATACAACGAAGACTGTCACAAAGAAATGTCAGAAGAATCTGTGCCCATCACCGTCGCCGCCGCCGCCGTCGCCGCCGCCGCCGTCGCCGCCGCCACCCGGGATGTCGATCGCCCCCATCGTCACCGTCCATGACGGCGCGCGTATCGTCACTTCGCAATCGATCGACTTCCAAATCACCGTCTCGCATAAATCATGCGCCACTGCCGAGGACTGCTTCGTATCGAAAGCGGTCGAGAAGGAAGTGAATGACTTGGGCTTGCATTGCGAAGCGCGTGTTGAACTCGAGGGCGAAAACTGTTCGGCGGCGGGATACGGGGATTACTTACCTTGCATGCGGTGGATCGACTTTTTCCCGAAACAAATACCGATGACAACTGAAGACGGGCGCGTTAGACCGGGGAAGTACACTATCACGTCTTCGTGTTATTTCATATATGAAGATGGAAGTCGAGTACCGCAGACGGACGTTTACGAGACGCTTCACAACTTCACCGTCTCGAGTGGTTGTCAAGATGTGATGCCTCTTGGGCCAGCTGTGCAAGCCAGCACGTTCGTTGAAGTGGCGAAGTATTTACTACTCACGGCCGATATATTCGCAAACGCTGATTGTTCGGCAAATTCTATCTATCAGGTGAAAGATACCGTTTTCAGACGATACGACAACAATCCAGAGGACGGCGTGCTCTCTTACGAAGAACTTGTCGCTGCTGCCACTGCTCAAAGTTCCGATACATACATCTTGAAACAGTGGAACCAACTTGTGGGAGGAAAGTTGCAACTGTTTCCATCGCAGTTGATGAGTGCTGACGTTCAACCTCTGCGATGCGGTGAGAGTGGTCAAGGAAAGATTTGGTACAAAGAAGTGGTGTATCCAAAAGCAGATACGAAGACAAAGAAATGTGCCAACGAAGCATCTAGCGTTCGAGCGACATGGCGATATAACCCAAAGAATTCGCTCAGCAACGGTGATTATCTTTGCACGTACGTCGACGGTGTGCTTTACGACAAGTTTGTCGTCCGACCGTCTTCGATTCATTTACCACCCGAGTATAGTCCGTTGTCGGATGCGAATGGCACTACGACTAGTCTGAGCGCGATCAAGGAGATCAACGACATACGTCCCGTCTCTGGGTCTACTCTTGACTCGCAACAGTCACTGGTGGCAAGCTTTCTGTTTGATCGACTCGACTCTGACTCGTACATTCCATCGATCGAAACGGGTTCAGGGACACCAGTGTTGCGAGCATACGACGTTCCGCGAGAAATTGGTTTGTGCAGTGACGGTTTCGGTGGAAAGTGTTTGAAAAGCGTGAGCGCGTCCAGCGAATTGTCGACGCCGGTCATTTCACGGACAAATGATCGCGCGCTGCTCTCCTCTGCAGTGCGTCAAGAAGGAAGCGACGCCAGTTTAGGCAAGTCAAAATGTTATTGCGGCCCGGGACGCTGTGATAAAGCCGTAAAAACCAATGCCTTGATATACGACGCAGAGTATCCACCCTGTCCGTCAAAGTGCTACTGGTATGCTGAAGACAGGCCGTCGGTGTCTGCAACTCAGACTTTTTGCGATACTTGGTGTGAAGATACCCCTCGCACGTTTGGGTTAAACAACATGGGGAACTGCGCGCATACCTACATAAAAAAAGTCACCAAGCAGTGTCCTGAGAATTTGTGTCCTCGAACGTATACGTACGTCTACGAAGGCCCTTCGTTACTCCATGATCTGAGCATCGCTACCTGGATGTACGTACCCTGCGGGTCGAAGATATCAAATGCAGATACGAAGGAAGCGTCGATCGTATATCTAGACGGTAATTACGGTGGATCGTATCAACTTTTGAACCTATTTCTGCGAGAGAGCGCAAAAGCATCGGGTGAGAAGCTTGACCTGGTCATCGCGTACAGTGACGGCGACGTCAATCGCGAGCTCAGCGTCGATGATAGCGTTCAGTGTGGTACGTGGTCTTACGTCGGGTTCGCCCTGAATAATCTCAACGGCATGCTGCTGTATTCAAGTGGTTTGTCGAACAAAAACAGTACGTGGTCCATCGATATCCTGAAATACACTAAGAATATCCGAATGTTTGGAGCGCAAGCGGTCGAGTTCGATGACGTACGTGTGTATTCTGGAAACGTCGTCGAGGCGACGTTTGGTGATGCCTTCACGTGCGGTCATCGCGCGCTGTGCGCGCAACGCATCGTCGCAACTCCGCAGCCGCGTCGTGTCATCTGCGCGAATCTCGTCACCTCTGAGTCGAAGAAAGATGAATATGTGTGCGCTGTCGGTATGTTTTATGACGGTTCTGTGATCGATCTTCAGACTACGATGGACAACAGTGGTGTCCATTTCGCATTTCGAGATACGTCGTGGGAGGAAACTTCATTCGAAGTGATACGACAAGAAGCAAAGTCGACGTCTATTTCGTCCATTTTTGACACAGTCGTCATGATTGAGGGCTCGCTCAAAGGATGCGCCGTAAACTTTGCCTCCATCACGTATGTGGACACTGCAGCTGGACAGGAACCTAATCTAGAGTGGTACTATCGAGTGCGCACGAAGACGAGTTCAGGAATAGACTTTGTCTCGACGACGCACTACTTCAAATCACCGTGGATTGCGACTTTAAGCGGTATCGTCATGGCCGGAAGTTCTCAAGTGGGGGTGCCTTACGTGAGAGTGTGCACCTCATTCGCATCGTCGAGTAACCCAAACCTCGCGTCTCATGGTACACGCAGCGCTGATTTAGCTCTTCACATGGCGACGACGGTGTCAAACAATTTTACGAAGACGACGCTCGGGAAAGCTTACGTGGTGACAAACGGCGATCCCACAGGAGAACACGGTTCGGTTGATTTGGGCGCAAACGACTACGTTCGCATTCAACTGGCTCACTGGAGTGTTGTGGAACGAGTCAAAGTTTGTGTGAAATCGGGTGAAGCCACCGGAGCGTCGATACGCCCTTACGTACAAGAGTATGACTCTGGTAGCTCGGTGAATTATGGAAACCTGTGCGAATTCATGAGAGATAATTCGACAGAGGTGGACGAAATATATCAATATCAGTGCTTCAACTACCGCTGCGCGGGAAGTACGCTCACTACATTCCGCGGCGAGTACGTCGCGGTCGAGTTCACGCGATCCGTCCGTCTGACGCAAGTCGTTGCATCGGGCACGACCACGAACTGCAAGTTCACGGCAGTCACGGACAAGAATGGTGAGTTCAGCATTGCTCTCAGTGATACGTCTGGTTCTCTCCCGTCGAAAGCCGATGTATACATTGGCGTAAACAAAGAAGAAGTATACCCGTCCACGAAAAGATTTCTGCTAAATGTGACGATGGACGCGAGCGCCTTGTCTGAAGATGTTCTGCTGATACTCCGAAAAGACAAAACGAGAGCCGAGCAAATTGACACCTCGTCGAATGCGTCGAACACGAGTCTCAAAGACTATGCAGACCTGTTCACGGATGGTCTCGTCTCGTTTCAAGCCCTCTCGGATCGTATCGCCAATAGAACCATAATAACCAACGGCCATCCTGTGATCTCTTCTGATCTTTGGAACACTTGGGATGAGGATGGCGATGATTCTTTGAATGCAACCGAGTTTCGTACCGTGCTTTCACAGATAAATTCAGGCGTCTTGGTGGCTGATCCAGTCGTCGTATTTACACCTTTCAACGCGACTTATGACGACGCGTTCAAGACGATTAGGACAAAGGGCGAGTGCTTAAATTTTGTCCTCGCGCGACAGCGCTCACTGATTCTTCCAAACAACAATTCTGCGTGGAACGAGTTCTATCAGAGAATGGTTTCCATGAATGCAGACCCCACTCAGTTGGACCAAGATTGTAACGGGGATGTGGACGTGGACGCAGTCGTCCGCGGGAATGACGATTACGACGTCATGGTTCCGATGCTTGCCACTTTGTCTGGACCGGTATCAATCACGCCAGCCATGTTTCAACCAACAAGTTCATTCAAACAAGTATCTGCAACCGGGGCACCCGCGGTGCCGCCACCGGAAGTGCGGTTATCCTCTACGTATCGTCCGTTTGATGTGGTACACGAGTTTAACAAGCAATCGAATACTGCCGGCGACGATGACCTGCAATATGCCATCACGTCCTCTGCGCCAATGTACGTGGAGAAATCCGCTATTGGTTTCAAGTCAGTCTTATCGAAATCATTCACCGATGACACCGTCACTTACGTAAAGGGTGCTGTGCTTTTTCCCAAAAAACTCGCCGCGGGTTCCACGCGTTGCGGGTTGAAACACGCGAAAGTCAAGGTGACCGATAGCTCGGGTTCGAGTGACGACTATTCGACCGATGAGCTTGGTTGGTTTGAAATCGGCGTCACGCGCGGAAAGACTGTCACTCTTGAGGCAAACTTCAGCACGCATAAAATATGCTACGCCGGAAAATCAATCACCGACGCCACGGAACTGGAAAACTGCGTCAAACAACCAACGAACGTGACTCTGAAAAATGTCGTGGAAGAGACATATGTTTATTTTGTCGACGTCACCGACGCAAACATCGATTTGGGTCTGTTTCACGGCGAATGCGATACGTTGTACACGGGGGCGACGTTTAAGATTACCCCACTCAACGGTTGTCACGCGCCTGCGTACGTCACGAGTGAAGACATCGCGGCATGGCAAGCAAACGTGAAAGATATCCCCGATCAAGTCAGCCCCGTTCCGCGCTCAGCTCGCGTATGGCCATTCGCGGCGATGGATTATTCGATCACGCTCAGTTCAGGGCCCAGCGTAAGCATCACCGACGATCTGAAGAAAGAACCTTGGTACGACGACGAAGCGTGCGTCACCGAAGATGGTGACGTTGTGACGTACTTTCGCCGTCGGAACACGCTAGAGAGGCTCGCGTTGATGCAGAATAACACTCTCTGGACCCAGATTCGCTACAAGTATCACGGATACATATGCGCATACATCGACAACATTCCAAAGATTGCAGACCCGGCGGATGTCTGTCTCGGTACGGATGATGAACAAGGCGAGCTCAAACCGGTGCACTTTCTGGGCACGGCGAACGCATCCGTGTGGCCATCGGTGAAAGCTGGAGGTGTACTTGGATGGGATTCCGAAACGAAGGACATCGTGAGCGTGGACCTTCGCGTGTTTGAAGCGCATTGGGCCGAAGACGGGTACGTGAAGTGTTTCAAGTTTCCTGGGAACGACGGTTCGGAAGGTAGTACCATCGCCAAATTTCTTCAAGAGGTGACAGACCCGTCAAATAACCCGTGTCATCCCGCAAACGGTGGCGGTGGAAGCTGTGACTTTCAGGTGCAAGTCGAGAAGGAGAACAAATACGGCGACGTCATGTACTCTGGTTCGGAGGATCCTCGAATCGTGCGATACGGCACCCCCAATCTCGCGAGTCCCCACCGCCGAAGTGTGAGCGTGCGCGTCGAACGCAACGATGGATATCGGATCGTAACGGCACACACGCTACGACAGCTCATCTCTCTCGGCTCGAAAGAACGAGGCGGAGAGGACGGTAGTAGCAACACCTTTTGGGCGACTGTCCCTTTGGATGGTTTAGTGTACACGGTCGTGCACGATCCGCCGGGTGGATACTCTTACGCCGAGCTCTCGTCGGGCTCTGAAATTTCGATGGAGTATACGCTGACGAACGCGCGAGTCGTTGGAACTAGTTCCAAGTACGGTATTCAATTTGACGAAAAAGCAGGTACGCATTTCAGTGGAGGTACCGCTTTGGGTTACCAATTTTATGTTGAGATGGACACTGCCGATATGACTGCTGACTCAAGATCTGAAGATAAAATCAGCATCGAGCTACCGTCACTCACGACGAAAAGTAACACTAGGGATTCTTGGGATATGACGTTGATAACGGATAGAACGATCCGAAGTAGTCAAGATTCAGGAACCCCGGGTCGAGCAGGCACGGTCATCCTCGGTGGGGGTATCGAGCTCGTGTATGAAGTAGCAGACGTCCTCGATCTGACGGGAACTAAAAATGGTCAAGAGGGCACAAATTGCTTGGACGTATACCAGAGTATTACATGGGAGCCTCGAAAACCGACGTCGTACCTCTTATCTGTACACGCCATACAGGCACAGGTCTTACCAAACTTGCAGTTCTTACTACTCGCGAGCAGCTCGAACGAGGTCATCTGGAACAACAGCAGTGATTGGCGCTCGTACATTCGGAATAAGATCAGCGCTTGGAAGCGAACGCTTGATTGGTCCGATCCGAAACATCACCAGGCACCATACGCATCAAAAGGCTCTGTCTTTGGACGCCACATTTTGGAAGAGCAGGCCAACTACAATGCGCAATACGACGCGCCGTGGGGCTCAGTCATGAACTCATTCAGATTGAAAAATGTGGAGGAGCCTCTGGAATCGCTTCAAAAAGAGTGGTTAGACGCGATCGAGATCGACATGGGAACTGTTTACTCGATGGGTTCACTTGCGGGAATAGGAATCGGGGCTGGGGTTGGAAAGTACTTCAGTAAAAGCGGAACAGGAACGACGAACCCGTGGCTATGGGCACTCATGAAGATGATCCGGGTAGGTGTTACGGCTGCCCTCGCGCCCCTTGGGCCACTCACGACGAGTGCAGATTGGTTAGACGATCCAAATGGTAGTGGGAAGAGCAAAAGTCAGCGATGGAACGCCAACTACATACGTAAAAGTGATTTGAAGCCAGATTACCAGGATGTACTTGCATCGGGTGACGGATTTTATTACTCTTTCGGCATGACGAATGAAAACGTGGCAGCTATGGACAGGGCCGGATTTGATTCAGATACCATCGGTGAGTTAGACGCTCGAGGCGTCGGTCGCTATGTCCCACCTTCAGATACCTCGCGAATTCGTGCTTCATTAATGGGAGGACATGGTCCCGACGGCATGTCGCAGCGCGAGAAACCCATCCTTCTCACGTTCAGTGGCGGCGGGACGTCTCTTGATTTTACGTTTTCCTCGCGTGAGACGCTGGACAGCAAAGCATACGAAGTTGATATAGGGATTGAGGGCGGTATCGTTATGGAAGGGGAATCATCATTTAAAATGAAAGCTTTCCTCTATGGGATCCTTAGGGGCGTGAAAACACATTTTCCAATGTATCATTCCCGATACTATCGTGATTTCCATCGCAACCGTGCCTTCATGTGGAACAAACACGGTCACATGCATACCCTGTACTCACTCGGTGATTCCGAGTTCGGCGACAAATTCGTCGTGCATGTAAATTCTGACACGCGATTCGGAACCCCTGTCTTCCTGACAACGGGCGGGCGGAGCAAGTGTCCGGGAGAAGAGAACACTGTGTATCGAGAGTCTGGGATCAGCTTGGAGCTTCCGATCGCCATGCAGCAAGATACAACTTGGCTCAATCCAGACCAGCGGGCGATATTTGCCGTCGTGATCAAGAACGAGTCACCTTACCGAGAATCACAGTTGACGTCGCTGCGATTGATAGACGGTTTGACATCCTCGCTCGACGACATCGTCTCTGCCGCGTATGCCGCCGCCTCCGCCGACAAGGCAGATGCCGAGTCTGTGAAGCGCGCCGTGGATAAAAAATCCCGAAGTGTGATCGCCAAAGACTCCGCGGAAGTGGCTCGCGTGGTAAATGCTGTTAAAGAGACATTCGCCAACAACGCCACGGCGACGGAAGTCGCGAGAGCGGCGTACGTCACTCGAAGCGCGGTCGCCCCCTACCAGGACAAATCACTGGGTGATTCCATGTTTACTATCAATGCGAACAAGTTGTCACTCGGCTCGTACATCCCGTTCAAGTTTGTACCAGGAGATGCGCTCGAAAGGCAGCAGTTCATAGGCCAGCAGTATTTGAATCTCGCAGTTACTCCCGGTTTTGCGACTTCAAGCATCAAATATTTACAACTTCGAGCGCAGAGTCTGTGCGAGACACAAATATGGGAGAATTCAAACTTTTACAGAAATCCCCTCGGGTTTACGATCAACGTCAAAGAAATGAGTTGGCTCAAGCGATGTCCCCGAGCCCAGTTCGACGAGACGACCATATCGAAGTATTCGACGACGAGCGTCTCTCAAAAGTCACAAGGCACGCTGAACCTTAATATCGTCAATCCAGATCAATACGTACTTTGGCCCGACGCAAGCATTTCCAGCGCGTTGATGAATAAGAATCTCGCCAAGGTACGACTGCAGTACAGGTCCACAGCCGGTGGTGAATGGATCACTGCAAAGTACGCCGGCGCGATGGATGATAACCACAAGTTCAACATCTTGTGCGATGACTCGCGCACTGTCGGATGCAAGTTCAACTGGGACGTCGCAAACCAATACGACGACTTGCTTAGCGGCTTCAAAGACGGATCATACGAATTACGCCTGAAGACATTCTGCGTAGACACGCCTACCTTGGCGGACGTGTCCGTGCAAGAATACGTATCGGACAAGACGCTTTTACTACACGTCGATACAAAGCCGCCGCTGGAGTACGAGCGCACGAGTTCTGGAGATACCTTTTTCAGCGTGGCGTTCAACGAAGCCATCGACTGCACGGACCAGAGCGTATCCATCACTCGAGTTAAATCAAAGTGTGAAGGCGGCGTGGCGATGAGCGAGCCAGTCTCTGACAATAAGTTGGCAGAACCGGGTGCCTACGAGTTGACATGCAGTTTGAATAATGGGATGGGTATCTGGACTATAGCGTTTCCAAAAGAAGCCGTCGGCGTCTACGAGGTCACCGTGAACGGCATCAAAGACACGGCTGGGAACGTCGCGAAGACCATCGCGTACAGAACAAAAGTACATTGCTCTGAATCATCTCCATCTACTGGATCCTCTCTGGGACGGCGAGATAGGATGTTGAGACGCACGTCCGGCGCGCCGAGCGTGGGCGGAGCGACGGCGAACAAGTTTATCAGCCAGGTGGCGGTGACGAGCTCTGTGTCGGTATTATCTCTCGTTGTCGTTCTCGCTCTAGTCGCGCTCGCGCGCACCAGATCGAACACAACGAAAAAGGAGCTAGAACCGTTGCGAGATCAACGAGAGCTCGCGTCGTCACTGTTGAGCTCGTACGGTTCCAACGAGCCGATATGAAGTGCGCGACGCTCTCGCATTTCACCGGTACATTTTTGCTTCTAAGAAGTCGCGCGAAGAATAATTTGTAATATTAAATCTCGAGCGACGTCGAATCACATCATCGTGCAGCACTGATTCTGTTTCTTCGCTTGCTTGTAAAACATCTGACTCGCGAGCGATAAATCCGTGCTCTTATCCACCAAATTGTCCAACTTTTCTCCCCTCGCCAACACGCTATCGATCGTCTTGTGCAGCACCACCTTGGTGTCGTCTAACTCTCTCTGAATCTTCAAAATCTTATCCGCCGCGCTCGGATCTTGATATTTCACCAACATCGCCTCCAACATCTCGCTCGCCTGCTCGCTATCGCTCGTCGTCGCGCGCCAATTCGCGTTCGCCGGCGTCTCTTCAAACTCGTCCATCATCTTCCCCAACACGCAAAACGCGCTTCTGCTCGGATACTCCTGGTCCACCACGCACACCGCGATGAGACCGTTCTTGTTCGACACGTGCACCATGTACGCGTCCTGCTGCACGCTCTGACGCGCCCCGATGGGCGTGCGCTTGGCCACCGTGCGAGAGATGAAGATGAGCATCTCGCGCACCGAGGCGCGCTGGAAAAAACCAAACTCGGCGACGTCGGTGGCGCCGCCGAGAAAGTTCGGGTCGGCAGCGTCGCCGTTGGACTTCCACAGCGTGAGCGCGGTGAGCTTCATCGCGCGCGAGGTGGTGGTGCGGCGTCGGCGAGTGCGGGGGATCGGCGGCGAGCTCGCCAGAGACGCCGGCGACGCGCGAGAGAGCGCTCGCGCGGAGACGCGTCGAGACGTCGATCGGTGGCGTAAAAGTGGGGGTGGACTACGATAATAATTGAATCAACGACGCGCGCGCGAGAGCGAGGGGCCCTCTCGGCGCGCGAAATATATGTACGCGCGTTCGCGCGCGCTACGGTTCAGCGACGAGAGAGGCGGCTCGATCTCCGTAGAGTTTCAAAGCTCGCTCCCACTCGTCCACTTGCATCCCGCGAGGCGTGCGAACGGTCACGGGACCGAGACCACTGGGTTTTTCGACGCACTTTTGCGCGACTGCGGCGCAGTGATCGCCCCAATTGCAATCGTCGAAGAAGACCATCTCGTCGAAAGGGACGCCGGTTTCCCTACGCAGTATGGGGAAATGCGTCGCCGCCTTGTTCGCGCTCAGCGGCGGCGTGCGACCGATCTGTAAGTTACCCTCGAACCCTTCGGGCCAACCCATGGCGAAGACCTCGCGCGCGGTGACGCCCGGGAAAATTTCCAACTGCGCGAGCGCGCTTCGGCCGATGCGCACCGCCAACGGCGTGTCCGCCGACGACGCCGCGGCGAGCCGCATGCCCGGATATTTCCCTCGATAATAATTTTGCAACGCGTGCAGCGCCCCGGGGTTGATTCTGATGGGCGTGCGTCCGCTCACCGCGGCGATGACTCCCTCGCCGACGTCGTCGCCGAGCGAGCCTCGAACATTCTTCGCCGGGTCGACCACCTCGCGCAGCGTGTACATCTCCTCGTCCCAGAAACACGCGTCGAGATCGAACACGGCGAGCGTGGGGAGCGCGCCCGAGGTGGAGGCGGCGTCCTCGCCGCCGCGCATGACGACGCGGCCGCGTCGAAGAGCCGGCGACCGACCTGGGCCTCGTCTCGAGGACGCGCGCGCGACGGTGGGCTCGACCGCGGTCGGGCGCGCGACGCGCATGCGACGCGCGCGGGGCGTGTGCGCGACGTTTACTCGGCGCGCGACGACGCGATCGGGGGACGCGCTCGAGAGCGGCGGCGTCTGGGGACGCTCACTTTCGCGTCGAGCTCGAGCTCGAGCGAAAGCTCGACGCGCGGACGTCGACGCGTGACGTCGATTCAACGCTACTAGCAACGGTATGCTTACAATTCATCGTAAAATGCGCGCTCCTCGGCGGTCATCGGCCCGCGTTGCTGCGCGTTTCGACGGCCAGAGCGACGACCGGCGGTGCCCGCGTCGCGACCGGTGCCGCGCGCCAAATCTCGAGGCGGGGAGGACGGGCGCGCGCTCGTCCAGAATTCATCGTTCGTGCTCATCTCTCGACCGATCTCTTTCGCCGTGAACGCGCGCTCTCGAACGATGGAGGCGCCGAGTTCGAGCGACGACGCCGGACTCGCGTCGGCGGCGGCTTCGAGTCGCGAGTGCACGAAGGACGTGATCAAGACGGCGAGAAGGATGAACACGATGGAGTACCACAGCCAAGGAGATTGATTGTGCACGTTCACCGCTGCTCTGAAGGTGGTGTCGGCGACGGTGGGCGTCGATGGTTCGTTCTCCGCGGCTGTCGGCGTCTTCGTCGGCGTCTTCTTCTCTTCGTCGTCGGCATCCGCCTTCGCCGTCTCGCGTTGAGAAGACTCGGTCTTCGTCTCGGCGTCTGCGTCGCCGGCGGATTTTTCCTCTTTTCCGGTCGACGCGGTTGTTTTCACGACCGGCGACGCGGGCGCGCTCGGCACTGACGCGGACGCGCGTCCCGAGCGCCACACCGATCCCTCGGCATCGGGACCCTCGCACGAGAACCAATCGTCAACGCACTTGATCTCCTTGATCGCGGTCGCGTCCCCGCACGACGTCGGGAACTCCCCGAGCGAGGACACGTGCGCGCTATCGAAATCGATCGTATCCTTTGCCGTTCTACCGCTCGAGCACACCTTTCGTTCGTCGCAGAACACGCTCGCGGCTTCCGCCATGGCGAGCAACGCGCTCAATCGCGCCTCAAACGTCGGCGTCGCCATGACTTCTT
>Ga0255774_10000649_pt1 | contig 30877 bp, 24 predicted proteins | sample 101ome_17_FD_179972 | JGI IMG/M metagenome (GOLD analysis project Ga0255774, IMG submission 179972) | Coastal salt marsh microbial communities from the Groves Creek Marsh, Skidaway Island, Georgia - 101407AT metaG (version 2) | ecosystem: Environmental > Aquatic > Marine > Intertidal zone >... | reverse complement strand
CAGGCGATAATACCTAGCACGCTCCAGCGAGCGACCATTCCCATTCCCATTCGGCGTCTGGCTTTTAACTTGCCGTCCTATCTGCAATCTCGAGGAACAGACGTGTCTTCGAGCCGCCTTCCTCATAAGCCACAGCGGAGGTCATACCGCTTATCAGTTGAGTCTCAAGGTGGTGGACCTCATATCGCTCACGCTGATTGGCAAACTCCTGCAATTCACCTTCATAGCTCTTAGGCATGGTAAGTACAAACTGTGTAGCCCGCTGCTTTTCGGAGTATTGAATACTGACCGAAAACTCGTGACCGTCGGCTATTGCGGGTTTTAATAACTGATAAACCTCTTCCAAGATCACAGTCAAATTGAACTGAATGTTCTTGGTGAGAAGGTGTTTCTCACAGAAACGGACAACCTGGCCCTGCATGCCATATAGATCGATTGCAAGACTATCGAGATTGAGTTCGACGCTTCTTACGCGCTGCGTAAAGGCACGCGTCTCTTCTAGCTTGGGCGCATCAAAAATTTGGCTTGGAGGGCCTTGCTCATGAATGACACCGTCATTCATAAAAAAGACTCGATTTGATACTTCGCGTGCAAAATCCATCTCGTGGGTCACGATTAGCATCGTTAAGCCTTGTTTTGCAAGATTCCGAATAACAGCAAGCACCTCGGTCACCATCGTTGGGTCGAGCGCTGATGTTGGTTCATCCAATAAAACCACGTCCGGGTCCATTGCAAGGCAACGAGCAATGGCAACTCGCTGCTTTTGCCCGCCTGAAAGCTCTTTTGGAAAATGATCCTCACGTTCTGCAAGACCCACTTGATGAAGCAGTTCGCGCGCACGCTCTTCCGCGTCCGCCTGTGACATACCAGAAAGCTTGATGGGAGCTAGGGTGAGGTTCTCCAATACCGTCAAATGTTCGTATAAATTAAAGCCCTGGAACACCATATTCATGTGTTGACGTACTTTGGGAAGGTTGACCGTTGGATCCATAAGATCAACGCCATCAACCACAATTGACCCCGATGTCGGCGTTTCTAAACGGTTGATGCAGCGTAAAAAGGTGCTCTTACCACAGCCTGAGGGTCCTATAATCGATACGACCTCACCCTTGGTAATCTCCGCATCGACTCCCTTTAAAACAGGCAGTGAGCCAAAGTCCTTGGTCAACCCTATGACACTAATCATGACTTTTTACTCCTTCGGAGTTCAGGATCCGTGCGCTGTTCGATGTACTCGAGAGCTCTGGTAAGTACCCAGGCCAAAATGAAGTAAAGAATGGCCACCATGATAAGCGGGAAAAACGCATCAAATGTACGGCTACGAATAATATCGGAGGCCTTTGTAAGGTCTTGAACCGCCACGTATCCAACGATCGACGTCATCTTTACCAGTGAAATAAATTCGCCTTTGTAAACCGGCAGTATCCTCTGCACTGTTTGCGGCATGATGATGTAAATGAAGGTTTGTACTTTGCTGAAACCCATTGCGATACCAGCCTCGGTCTGCCCATCATCAATGCTCCTTACCCCAGCGCGGAAAATCTCGGCGATGTATGCAGCAAAGTGGAGCCCAAAGGCAAACACGGCAACCAATACAGGATTAATGTCTATTGACGCAAACAGGACGTAGAAAATCAGCATCAAAAGTACCAGCACAGGCGTGCCCCGCATTACCTCGATGTAAATCCTCGCAGGCATTTGCAAAAATCCGTTTTGTGACATGCGCATCATGCAAATTAATCCGCCTAACAGCGTGCCGAAGAACGCTGAGAGTAGAGAAATAATGATGGTGACGATGAGCCCGTCCCACAACAGTAGATAGCGGTCTTCACGAATAATGTTGTCATAAAAACTTTGCTTAGTAGATTCCCAGAATCCAGTCGTCTGGTCATTAGCAACGCTACTGGCAGCGCCGACTAGGTTCTTTTTCAGGACAAACGCATAACTATCTACCGTATGGTAGGAATCAGAGAAGTTCACCCGCTCGCGCCGCTCAGGTGTTACAAACATGGAAGACACAATACTGTCGATTTTACCCCCAATTAGCGCAGGGATTAGCGCCGCCCAGTCAACGGTGACAAACCGGATGTTCTGCCCAGTGTACTGCCCGAAGCGAAGTGCTAGCTCCACATCAAAACCGGCGATCTCACCCTCGATCTGCGCGACTTGAGGGAGGCCTATAATCGCGTTCCCGATAGTAAATGTCGGCGCATTGGGGTCGAACTCGAAGTCCGGCATCTCGAAATTTCCATCGATGAACCAGCGCTGTTCCATGTCGGCGAGAGTGCCATCAGCACGTAGCGAAGCTAAAAACTCATTAAACAGGTCGCGGTGCCGCTCATTTTCTTTGCTGAATGCGGCTGCCACCTGAGAGGTGAATATGGGATCGCCCAAAATAGCGAGCTGCGGATTTGCCTTTAGTGCCTGGCGCAGCAAATCAAAATCCGAGAACCCCGCCGTTGCCTTGCCCTTCTCTACCGCTGCCAGCATGTCAGCGATGGTGTTGTAAAATTGCAGGTCCGCATCTGGATAGACTTTTTGCGCAAACACATCAAAGGCCGAGCCCTGCAAAATCGCAATGGATTCGTTAGCGAGCTGATCTGTTTCACTCAGTTGCTTGCCTGACGTGGAATTTGCTGCTGTTCCGTTGCGAGCAAGCAACACGAGGCGGTTTGTGTAGTAGGTGTCGGTAAAGTCGATACGCTTCGCGCGTTCGTCGGTATAGCTCATGCCAGTGACAATAACGTCGACCTTCCCTGATTCGAGTGCAGGGATCAGGGCGTCCCAGCGCGAGTTTACAAACTCGATTGGCCGGTTGAGTCGCTCTGCAAATAGACGGGCGAGCTCGCCATCATGTCCCGTAACGCGTCCCTCAGCGTCGACAAAAGACATCGGCTCCCGCGTCGCACTAACACCCACTTTCAGAACATCACCCTCGGTGGGCACTCGATAGTCGTGGTGCTCATAAGGTCCGGGTTCTTTTTTAAACCAGCGTCGGCTCATGTCTGCCAGCGTTCCATCCGCGCGGATGTCGTCGATGATGGCGTTTAGTTGATTTAAGAGCTTTGTGTTTCCCTTTGCCACAGCGGCGCAGGTCGGCTCTTCACGCAATGTGGTCTCGATGACTTTTAAATCCCGATTCTTTTGGACAATCAGATTGGCATTTGCCGTGACGGTAACTGTCGCGTCGATATGATTCGCCTTCAACGCGCCGATGATGTCTGCATAATCAGCGAATTCACTGATCTTGGCGTTGGGGAATCGCTCATACGCCAGTTGCGCCGTAGTTGACCCCGAAGTAACACCAATACGTGCTGTTGCGACGTCGTCAACGCTGTTTATTTGACGGTCTTCGACGTTATCGCAAGCGGTTAATAACGCAGCAAAGGCAAGAGATATCCAGAGTGCGCGCTTACTTGGTTGTGCGCACGTTAGGCTCATGATCATTTTTCGAGCTCCCTTAGGTCTCACCGTCCATGGCATCGGATGGAACTTTTTATTGCTACCATTGCTGCGGCAACCGCGTCATTGCGCTGCGTTTGGTGATTTTTGAGAGCCAAAACTTCAATTTCAGCTCGTAGTTATACTAGCAGAGCGAGAAATTGTATGGCCAGCCAGATTTCGGCGATTAACTGTGCCCGGCTGCATATGGGTAATTACGGTTCGCAGACTGGTTTGTGGGTGCGGCACAATCCAGAAGTACAGCGTTACCGACAAGGGAGAGGACCATCGCAAGTATCATCCTCATCATCTTTTATCCTTGATATGAAGGTTCAATGTGATGACTTGAGAATAGTATTACGATGCGATGCCGGTTTGGCCCATTCCGCCAGTTGATAGGCTAAGTGCGCCGTTAACCAGAATTGGGTCATGCCTAATCACGGGTGGACTAGCGCCTCATTACAGCTTAATTTTTTGAGCTCCCTTAGCGGCTGACCGAAGAACCCGCCAAAGTCCGCTTTTGGCCGAAGGCTGAAGATACTGTGCGGAATAGGATGTCTGCTTATGAGGAGCAGACGCCCAAAAGATGTCGATTGGACGAGTAGTTCGACCCATTCAAGTCGTACCGTAGAACGATATCAACTATTGTGCATGCCAAACTGATTTAGATGGCTGGGAGGGTGCCCTTTGAACTTTGACCTCTGGTTGCTTTACGTGGGTACTATCTTCCTGTTCATGAGTACTCCGGGTCCGAGTCACTTGCTTATGTTATCCACAAGCATTTCGAACGGCTTTCCGCGCTCTATTGCAACGGCAGTGGGTGATCTTTCCGCCAACGTCCTTCAGATTATTGCCGCAGGAATGGGTTTGGCAGCGATCATCAGTAGCTCGAGGTATGGATTTTCCGTTATTAAGTGGGCGGGAGTTTGCTATCTGATTTGGGTTGGGGCGCGCCAAATCTGGGCCTCTTACACGTCTAACCGCCCACTACGGGAAATCGCGAGAACCTCTCTCGGAGGGCTTTGGTTTCGTGGCTTTGTCACATCAGCAGCAAACCCAAAAGCTGTGGTTTTCTTCGCTGCGCTTTTTCCCCAGTTTTTGAGCCAGTCGCAGGCGCTGGCGCCGCAACTCCTAGTACTAGGGACCACGTATATCGTGGTGGATGCTTTGTTTCTAATTAGCTATGGCAAGCTAGCCAGTTGGCTTGCACAACGTCTGTGTGGCCAGTACCAAGGCTTGGTAGATCGTATTGCTGGCGCAAGCCTAATTTGTGCAGCGTTGCTCCTTGGTCTGCGTTCAGCTGAGCGGAGCTAGACGAAAGAAGGCTCTTGGCCGAGTGCCGAAGCTACAGCGCGATCAACACCCGCTGTTCACTTTTGGAAGACAATCTCAGGGAAGAACGCATTGTCACTTGGCGGCTCTCCAGGTTTAACTGCGACCTGAGTCGGATCAACGCTCGGATCGACGCCGTCACGAGGGTCCCATAGCACATCATCGCCCAGCCATCGCGTCGAAAGGGCAATGCGTTCTTGGGTGGAGGAACTGTTTCCTCGCGCGCCATGCAGTATCCAGGCGGAAAAAATCAACGCATCTGTGGGGGCTAAATCCCAACTGACAATATCATAGTTCTCTCGGCTTGCCTCGATGTCGGGGCACGGCACGCCTTGTTGCTGCGCGGCCCATTGACCAGACTTGTTTTCAGATCCATTAAAAACAGTTGGTAGGTAATAGACGTCATCTAGGTGTGAACCCCTAACGAACTCCATACCACTGCCAGAGACGGTAACGGGCGTCAGGGCCAGCCATACCGACGCAATTTGCTTGCCTCTGAATGGCCAGTAAGGCGCATCCTGATGCCAGGGTGTCGCCGCAGGTGTGTTCACTTTTTTGATTAAAAGATGATCAAAGTAGAAACGTGCTGACTGGCTTTTCATTGCCTGTGCTGCGAGCTTCCCGCAGCCAGATGTGCGAACAAAGCGATTGATCACATTGTTCGTGCGCCATAAGTATCGGTCGGTAAACAAACGGTTTTCGGACGCGCCAACGTTAACATCGTTGACGAGTTTACTGGGGTTATCTTGCTGCCTCTCTGCCACCTGAATCAGCTGCTCAACCCAGCTTGCGTCGACGGCGTTGCGCACCAAAACTACGCCATCTTGTTGGTATTGGGCTATTTCTGATTGGCTAAGGTTGCGCTCGGACATAGGGAGGTCTCGCTTGCTCTTTTAGCGTTGTAGGGTGAGCATAAGAGTTACAAATATACATAAAAACATGTGTGTTAGCGGTTAAAAATCTAAATAACCCTATCTTTCTGAACCGTGTTCAGAAGCGTTCGGTGGGCTCCCGTTGGCAAGGGGAAACGTGGTGGAGTCCGCTTCTGAAAAAGCAGACCCTCCTCACAATGTCGTTGGGCGCGTGGTATCGACCCTAAGCGGTCTTTCGTCGATTTGTGATCGCGATAATTACCATTGGCTCTATGTGCAATTTTAGGGGGAGCTTACAGGTCTACTGCTGAGCAAGCTGCATCTCATCGCATGGCTGACAAATCGAAAATTGACTCGAAAAAGCCAACCGCTCTTCTGCAGGTCATTTTAGACTTCAGCGTCAACGAGCGAACATCGTGGGCTTCCATCCATGGATACAGAGAACGTTCAAGAGGAAATGGCTGTGACCAATATTGACATCATGCAGTGGGCGTCTTTGGCTGTAGTGACAGCATTTATGAGCCCAGCGTTAGCCAGTGCAGAGTTCGTCGTTACAACAGATGGGCTGAGCGTGGAGCAACAGAATGCGGTCAGGGTAGCGGCAGATCATTGGACGGCATGCTTTGAGATGCCTGATGAAATCAGACTGCGCGTGACCGCGGTTGATCGTGGTCCCACTGGTTTTGCCTACACCAATATGGTCCGCAATCTAGACGGTTTGCCACTGCGCGATGTTTGGTATCCCACCGCGTTAGCTCAGCAGATACTGGGCTACCGTTTGCTCAACGAGGATGACATTAACGTTTTCATCAATAAAGACACGAATTGGTATTTACCATCAAAGTTGCCCATACGAGCCGATCAGATTGATCTAATCAACGTAATGCTCCGTGAAATTGCCCATGGTTTAGGTATTTCATCGGCTACTTTTCTGTCCTGGCAGCCCCCTAACGAGGCTTCGATTGGTCTACCAAACGATTACGTCAACTTTTTCGACTACAGCTTTACCTTGCATGAGCAGGATGGCACTCCGCATGTATACGACAGTTTTATTCGCACTGCGGATGGTCAACCTCTCACGGCATTCGAGAATCCCTCCTTGATGCTGGCTGATGAGTTGAATAGAGAGGGTGTTTCATTTTCTGGTGAGCAAAGTCGGTCCGTTAACGGTGGCGTACCCGTTCTAGTGGCACCAGGCAATGTGTCCCATGTGAAACCGGTGGAACAAGATCGACGGCTGATGCAGCCTTCAAGTGGAGCGGGCGAGACAATTCACAACATCGACCCTATTGTCTTGGCGATGATGCAGGACATTGGCTGGGTGATAAACGATAAATGCTTGTAATGATCAAAGCGTGCCACTGTAATCCCCTCCCAAAAAATTCAGAACATTGGTCAGTGGAAATTGCATGAGGCTCTCTGTTTTTTCTTCGTTCGAGAGACCGTATCTGGCCGATGGCGCAAGATGTTGTGCGATATGGGGATATCTGACAACTGCAGACGCTGACCGCCAACCTGGCGGAAGTGCACTGTCGACCCAAAGCGGAAGCTCGGGGCCCCTTTGTAATCCGAAGCATGACGATCTACAACCAAGTCTAGAATCTTCAGACCACTACAATTAGCCCAGCGATCGGTGCATGCGAGCGCTAGCCACAGTTTCCAGTGTTCAAGGGATTTGGTTGAGCTGTTAGGGATAAAGACGTTCGCCCGTGACTGCCTCCAGCCGTTGTCGCCCGAGGTCAATTAGTCAGCAGCGGCTACGGCGTAGAAATAGCCATCGGGGTGGGCGGTAATCACCAGCCGACATTCCTCTCCTATCGCCAGCGCTCGGTCACCTGGGAGTACTCGGGTGAGTAGACGAACGTTTTCCTCGAGGTCGACCACTGCCAGAGAGGTGGGCGTGAGCAAGTCGTATACGGGCGGACTGTTCTGAATACGCGTCATGCTGTAAACCACGCCGTTCCCCGAAGCGCCTTGCCAAGAAAAACTTTGTCCGTGGCAGTCGGGACAAACTGCGCGCGGCGGGAAACATAGGCGTTCACATTGCTGGCACTGCGCCAGTAAGAATTGCCCCTGCGCTAATCCGTCCCAGAACGGCTTAGACACTTCGGTTACCTGAACGGAAAGCGGGCGTTTTAAACCAAGCGTGTAAATCTCGATACTCATTCCGGTAGGCCAAGTATGTGTGCCAAGGTGGCGTTGTAGTTGCCGAGCTCGCAGGTGTGTAGCCCGTGTTGCATGTTGGCCACTTGTCGGGCTCCCGCTCGTCCCAGAAGTTGATCGCGTAGCTCCAGCAGCCCGTACAGACCTGTCAGCTGCGGCGGATGGCCGCGACCCAGGCAACCCCCAGAGGTATTAATGGGGTGTTTCCCGTGAATGCCCGTTTGTCCCTCGGCCAATGCGCGATGGCCCGCCCCGCGGGGGAATAAGCCTATGGCCTCGGTAACCAGAATTTCCGTAATAGTGCAGGGGGCGTACAGCTCAAAGCAGTTGATATCCGCGAGCTCAAGTTCCGCTGTGGTGAGCGCTGCGTCCGTGGCCAGTCGCGCCGATGGAAACGCGGTCATATCATGGGGTTTGTCCGCAATTTGATGGTAGCCCTCGTGATAAAAGCCCCGGCCTTCAACTACCACGTATGGCTGCTTGAGCTCTCGCGCTACCTCTTCGGTGCACAGTACGAGGCAAATAGCACCGTCGGCTCGTGCGGGAACTTCAAATAGACCGAGAGGTTCAACAATAGGTCGCTGGGCTAATACCTCTGCGATGGTTGTCCGTCTGGGAAACTGGGACAGTGGATTATCTGCGGCAATATCTCGGCTTTTGACCGTTACCTGCGCAATATCTGCGCGACTGGCGCCGTGTTCATACATATAGCGAGCGCAGTCCAGTGCATACCAGCCGATGGGCGGGATACCGAATGCGGCTTGAAAGTTGACGTCACCAACGGCTCGAATTCCATTGTCCAATGCCGTCGCTGGATCGCCGGTGCTTTGCCGCACGATACCCAGCGCGAGGGCGAATCGGGCCTGTCCCAGCTGTATTTGGGAACTTGCCACATCAAAGGCAACGCCACCTGTCAGCCCCAGTTGACCCACCTCGGTCACCAATCCACGACACTGCAGTCCGAGCTGCGCCATCATGTAGGTGCCAAATCCCAGCTGGCGTGTTGTGGGCGGGTTCTGGGTAAAGATCGCTGCATCGATCTCACGGTGGCTGATTCCTGCTTCCTCGATGGCAGTGGAAACCACGCGAGCTAACGATTCATGCTCGAGGTTGGAAACAATATCTTTAGACCTTGCCGTATGCGTGCCTATGGGCAGCGCATGGGCGCCCACAATGGCCACCCGCGAGGTGTCAGCGCGCATGGGCAATTGCGCGTTGATCAGAGGCTAAAAGCTCACGTAGAAGTCGTTTTTTGATCTTGCCACTGTCTTCCCGTGGAAGAGCAATATCAAAGTGATACTCCCGCGGAATTTTATAGGCGGCCAAATGTGGCCTGAGAAAGGCTTTGATGGCCTCGGCGTCTAACGCGGTGGAACCCGTCACAACCGCCACTAGACGTTCACCAAATTCTGGGTCTGGTAGACCGAGTACCGCGCAGTCGGCTACTTCGGGCATGGTGACCAACACTTTCTCAATTTCCGCTGGGTAAATATTGACGCCCCCAGAAATCACCATGTCTGACAAGCGATCGCTAATGAATAAGAACCCTTCGGTGTCTAAGTAACCCACGTCACCGGTTTTGATGTAGTCCCCACGGCGCATTTCCTCGGTTTTTTGGTCGGCGCGGTGGTAGGTCACAAAGGGCGTAGTTTCTGAGCGCACGCAAATTTGACCCACCTCACCGGACTCGACGAATTGGTCATCATCACGCAGGATGCCGATGTCGACACCGTCGACTGCGCATCCCACGGTACCGGGGTGGGCCAGCCACTGGGCACTGTCACAGGTGGCGATGATTCCCGTTTCGGTCATGGCGTAATACTCGTAGATGATTGGCCCCCACCATTTGATCATGTCCGTTTTGACATCACGGGGGCAGGGCGCTGCACCGTGGGTAACATATTGCAGACTGCTAACGTCGTATTGAGCGCCGATCTCCCGCGGGATTTTGAGCAGACGGACAAACATCGTCGGCACCATGTGCAAGTGAGTCACGCGATAGCGCGCAATAAGTTCGAGCATGCCCTCGGGACTGAAACGGGGCTGCAGAATGAGTAAGCCCTGATTCCGAACAACGTTAGTGCCGTATGCATTGGGGGCAGAGTGATACAGCGGGCCGGTCATAATCGACACGACGCCATGCTGGTCAAGGCCCCAGGCTCTAATTGATCGTGCCGAAGCGCGCTGGGCAACTTCAGGCGCTACCGGTTTGCGTTTTACTCCTTTTGGCATCCCAGATGTTCCCGAGGTGTAGAACATGGGCTGGGTTGGCATCATAGGCTGCTGCTCCCAAACCTCATGTGCACCAATCCAGCTGTACCAATCGGGTATGGCTCCTGGCACAGCGCAGCGCGCGCTTGGAATGTCGTAGGCGGCTGCGATTTCGGGTGGTGTTGCGACGGCGATAACCTCTCTACCCCCTGCCACCGCAAGTACCGCTTCGTTGAGTAAGTCGGCGTGGGCAATGATGACTTTGGCATCACTGTCTTCCAGAACGTAACTGATCTCCTCTGGAGTCATGTGCCAGTTCAAGGCAACAGGGGTCGCGCCCAGCATTCCAGCTCCTCGGCTGGCTTCGAAAAACGCGAAATCATTACGCAATAACAGCGCAACCATATCCCCTTGCCACACGCCCACACTGTGCAGCGCCGCTGCCGCACGAGCGGCGTTGGTTTCCAGAGCTCTTGGGCTTAGGTAGCGATCGCCACTGATGATGCCTGCCTTAGGGATTTCGTTACTCATAGCCTTGTCTCCCCATTTATTAGGCGCTGACATCGACGATCACGCGGCCGCGGATCGCACCTTGCAGAATTTCCGGTGCAAGTTTTGGCACCTCGGTTAGTGGCACTAAAACCGATAGCTGGTCCAAATGCGTTCGGTTCATCAAGGTGTCGAGGCGCTCCCATGCTAGTTGCCTTCGGGTTTGTGTTGCCATCACCGAATCAATGCCTCGCAGGGTGACCCCGCGCAAAATAAATGGTGCCACTGAGCCGGGAATATCCATCCCCCCCGCTAGACCACATGCCGCAACTATGCCTTCGCGTTTGGTTTGCGCGAGGGCGGTTACCAACGTGTTGGAGCCTACGGTATCCACCACGCCTGACCAGCTCTCCCGTTCTAGGGGTTTGCTATCGCGGGCAAGCTCAGCGCGTGGAATCACCGACGTTGCACCCAGTTGATGTAGAAAATCTGCCTGGGTTTCTGGGCGGCCAGTACTGGCATAAACTTCATAGCCCAGCGTGCTCAGGAGGGAAATAGCGACACTGCCAACCCCCCCAGCAGCACCAGTCACCAGGATGGGTCCATCGCCTGGCTCAATGCCATGATCCTCAATGGCCTGTACGCACAGCATGGCGGTGTAGCCCGCGGTGCCAATCGCCATGGCATCTTTTGTGCTCAGGCCCTGCGGTAATTTGACCGGCCACTCGGCTTTCACCCTTTGGTACTGACTGTAGCCGCCGTTAAAAGTCTCTGACATGCCGTAGCCATTGACCACAATGTTGTCTCCCGGCTGCCAGCGGGCATCTTGTGAAGACACCACCGTGCCCGCAAGGTCGATGCCGCAAATTAGCGGCAGCGTTCGACAGATTTTTCCTTTGCCAGAAACCGCCAACCCGTCCTTATAGTTCAGCGTTGAATAGTCGACAGCGACCAAAACCGGTTCATCCGGTAGATCAAACTGGGACAGAGGCTTGATACTCGCAACGGTCTTACCGTTGATATCTTCCGCCACAATGGCGTTGAAGGTCTCTTTCATTGTTCGTCCCGCTGATGGTCCTCTTCTGTAGATTTCAGAGTAGACATGGCTGTCTGGATGAGCTTATTGAAAAGCAAAAATTACTATTGCGATTATGGCGCGCTGGAGTGTTTAGCTGATTCTCTTGCGACCGAGGGTGGTACCCCAAAACGTCGTTTGAATGCGGTCGTGAAATTACTCGAGTACTCGTAACCCACGTCGAAAGCGATTTCGGTGATGCTCTTCGAGGTAGTCTCGAGCAACGTTTTGGCAGCGTCCATGCGAATGTTCTGGGTGAAATCGAAAATAGTTTGACCAAACAGCTGTTTGAAATCACGCATGAGCTTGGCTTCGTTGAGGCCAAGGGCTCGTGCAAGTTGATGAATGGTGGGCGGCGTAATGTATTCTTGCTCGAGAACGGCGCGTGCTTTCTGCATCCGCTGTACATCTCGAGAATTGAGTCCGCGATTGACTTTATGTTCTTCGCGCTCGTTTTCGGCGCAGGCAGCCAAGCTGAGAACCAGCAACTCCTGGGCCCTAGCCTCAATATACTGCCTGCGCATCTTACCGTGGAAGGGGTTGTCCAGGATTGTAGTGGCTGCGGTTATTGCCTCTGTGCTCATGGCGAGTCGATCATTGAATTGACTGACTTCGCCGCTGATGATGTAGCGAGCCAAGGCATCGGGCAGCTGCTCTGCGCTATCGCCAAAACGCTCGCGCAGAAAGTCGGCTTCACAGATAAGCGTCACCGACCGTTCGTGTTCGCCCTCTAGGTAATGCTCCGATTTTTCAACCCCGGGGGGGGCCAGCAAAACGCCCATGGAGTAGCGAGTGATCCGCTGCTCATCCCGATCCGGTATTTGCCAACCGCTAAAACCCTCTAATCGATAGTGGAACTTTAGCGTGCCGTCGGATTTCATGTGGAGTATGGCTTCCTTGTGACATTGAATGTCGCCGGTCACGAGCTGGAAGCCCTCTGCCAACGTGTAAACCTCACGAAAGCCCTCCGCCTCTCCAAAGGTCGGCTCAATTCTTATGGCCCCGTCCTCAGACAGTGCCTGAATACCACTGAGCGCGTAATACTCCCGGAGTGCGTCGGGATCTATGTGCCAGTTGTTATCGTCCGCATTATTCATAGCAACATGCCGTGACTCCGTGATCGCTGTTTGGATGTCGATGTCGAGTGCTGTTGGGTGACCGGTACCCTTTGCGGCGGGTAATTCCCGGATGTGCGCCGAGTATCCGCAAAAAAGCACGATGCCGTCTACCCATGAGGCTGAAGCCAAGGGGCGGCATGCATGCATTACCTGCTTCTCAAAGCTATTGGTTGAACATTGCATAAGCACCTTGCGCAGGAGACTCTACAGTTTGGTCTGCGAAGTTGAGGGGAAATCAGGGTGGCGCAAACAGCGGTGTGGGACTTCATTGTGGTCGGGGGCGGTTCGGCGGGGAGCGTCGTGGCCAGTCGATTATCAGAAAGTGGACGGTACCGGGTGCTGTTACTTGATGCTGGACGCGACGATAAACATCCCTATACCCGAGTTCCCGCAGGGCAGATGATGGCCTTTCCCCGTCCAGATATGAACTGGTTATTTATGTCGGAGCCGGATCCGTCTCGCCACGAGAGAGTCGATATCTGGCCGGCGGGCAAGATTCTTGGTGGCGGCAGTGCCATTAACGGCATGATGTATGTCAGAGGTCATCGAACCGATTACGACCACTGGGCCAAGCTAGGCAATGATGGCTGGTCTTATGAAGAGGTGCTGCCCTACTTCAAGCGCAGTGAGACCAGCGATGTGGGTGACGCCAGCGTCCGCGGTAAAGGTGGGCCCCAGGCGGTAAATCAAGTTCGTATTCGTCATCCCTTAAACCAATTATTCATTGACGCCGCGGTTCAGTCAGGCGTGCCCTATAACGATGATTTGAACGGCGATTCCCAGGAGGGCGTGGGCCTGTGTCAGGCCAGTCAGCGTAATGGTCTTAGGTTTAGTGCGGCTGCCGCGTATTTACGAGGCAGGCGTCGAACAAACCTCAAAATTGTGCTTGGGGCACAGGTCAATCGATTGCTCCTTAGCGCGGGGCGAGCCGAGGGCGTGTCCTATACTGTGGCTGGACAAGACCAAGAGGTGAGGGCGCAACGAGGCGTGGTGGTTTGTGCCGGTGCTATGCAAAGCCCTAAATTACTAATGCTCTCGGGTATAGGCGATCCGGATCAGCTTACTAGGCACGGCATTAACCTGCAACACCCTTTGACTGGGGTTGGCAAGAATCTGCAGGAGCATCCAGTCGTTCGTATGAGTTTTCATGTGCGCGGCTATCGCACCCTGACCAGTGATCTCAACAGTCCTCTTCGCTCGCTAATGCACGGCCTAGATTTTTTGTTCCGTCGCCGTGGCGCACTGGCTACCTGCATTGGACACGCCCAGGCCCTGGTGCATACGCGGCCTAATCTCGACGCGCCTAATGCACAGATCATCTTCGCACCCTTGTCCTATGATCTAACCGCCGAGGGGCCCAAACCCTATCGACGCCCTGCCGTGGGAGTGGGCATTGGTCTTTGTCGCAGCCAAGCTAGGGGAGAAATTTCTCTGCGCTCAGCTGATCCTGATGCGCCACCGGTGATCAATCTTTCGCTGCTTGAAAATCCAGATGACGTCCAGCAGCTGCGCGAGGCAATACAGCTTACCCGACAGATTTTCGCTGCCCCCGCGCTTGCCGGCGTGGTGGAGGATGAGCGAATTCCCGGTATCAGCACCGCTACTGACGCTCAGTTAGAGGCGTACGTAAGGGAAACTGCTGGGTTGATGTACCACGCGTGTGGTACCTGCAGCATGGGTATCACGGAAGATGCTGTAGTGACACCACGGCTTGGCGTGCGTGGCATGAAAGGGCTGTGGGTGGCCGACGCTTCGGTCTTTCCCACAGTTCCGGCAGGAAATATCAACGCCAGCTGCATCATGGTGGGCGAAAAGGCTTCAGCCATGATCCTAGAAGATTCGGAGACTGCATGAACCAAATAGCGGATAAGGGTTTGCCTGACACAGCTGAAGTCCATATAGATGGCCGGCCCTATATTGCCGGTAATTTTATTGACGCCACGGGTGCGCGCATTGACTGTCGAGATCCCGCCACCGGTGCCCCCGCTGCCTCCTATACAGGGTGCTCGGCCGCGGAGGTGGATCTAGCGGTGGAGGCAGCGCGCAAGGCGCAGCAGGAGGTGTGGTCCGAGTTTTCTCCTGGCGCCCGCAAGCGCCTGTTATTGGGGCTGGCCGATGCCATCGTTGCACAGACTGATGCGCTGGCTAGGTTGGAGTCCCTTGATATTGGCAAGCCCATTGCCATGGCGAGTGGCGAGGTCGCTATTGCGGCGGGATTTATCCGCTACTACGCAGAGGCGATTGATAAGGTAGTAATGGGTGAGGTCCCCGCCACCGGTAGCACGATGACCGAAGTTCAGCACCTTCGCCCAAGAGGTGTGGTTGCGGCGATCGTTCCTTGGAATTTTCCTTTAATCAATGCCTGTCTTAAGGCTGGTCCGGCACTGGCTGCGGGTAACAGCTGTCTTCTCAAACCCTCTGACATCTCGCCGCGATCCGCGCTGCTGTTGGCGCACATAGCGACTACTGCTGGCCTGCCGGCGGGAGTCTTAAATGTGGTGACCGGAGGCGCTGACACCGGCGCTGCTTTGGTGGGCCATCCAGACGTTAACTTGGTGACCTTCACTGGATCTACCGCAACGGGTAAACGGGTCATGCAGCATTTGGGTAGTACCACCCTAAAGCCCATGCTGCTTGAGTGCGGCGGAAAGTCGCCAGAGATAGTATTTGCGGACGCAGCCACGATGGGCATGGAGGCCATTGCGACACGCATTGCTGAGGGTGCTCTGTGGAATCAGGGTCAGGTATGCGTGGCGCGCACCCGAGTTCTGGTGCAGCAATCCGTTTATGAAGAAATGGCCGCGGCTATCACTGCCGCGGCAGCTAAGATCAAGCCGGGCGCGCCCAATGATCCGGCAACTCGATTCGGTCCTTTGGCGAGCGCGTCGCAGTATGCGCGTGTCTGCAGTTTTATTGATGAGGGTGTTCGGACGGGCACGCGGGTGCTCCTCGACGGTCGTCAACCCTCCGGATGCGACGGCAACGGATTTTATGTCGGTCCGACAGTGTTTGCTGATGTCCCAGTCGAGAGTCCGCTGGCGCAAGAAGAGATCTTTGGGCCGGTCATTGTGCTGACGGCTTTTGCCGATGAAGCGGAAGCGCTTGCGCTGGCTAACAGCACCCCTTACGGTTTAGCCGCTACCGTGTGGACCACCGACGGAGGCTTGGGGCAGCGCATGGCGCGGAGAATCAAAGCGGGAAAGGTCCGCTTGATCAGCTCGCTGGCCATGGCTGAGCCCGCGGGCTTCAATCACTCCGCAGAGCCCTGCGATCAGTCGGGCTTTGGCGTGGAGGGTGGACTCGAGGGTTTCAGGAGCTATTTACGCCGACAGTCCGTAGAGCATATTCATGGCTGAACCCACGCGATAGATATCAGCTAATGCGTGCCCCTGGCCAGGTCTCGAACGCCCCCTTTGGATCGTAGGCTCTGCGCACCTGTGCAAGTCGTTCCCAACTGGCAGGAGAGAAGCAGCGGGCTGGAGCTGCGGGATCTCTGAAGGCGTCTACCTCGTTGATATATTGCCCCAATGCTTTGGGGTGTAGCTCTTCCCTGGTGTTTTGCAGCCAGGTGAAATTACTGTCGTCCCCAGCAGCATCATTCCAAACGGTGTAGGCGCCGACAAAGGTTTCTCCCACCACCGAAAACGCCGCATCCCTAGGCAGATCTCTATTAAGCTTGGGTGAAATCACAAAGTGGGTCTTGGGCGAAGGGGCAGCTAGAAGTCGCCGTTGCAGCACCTCCGCCAATTCGCTCAGATGATTAGTCCAGATCGTATCCACCGCATAGCGGCCAAAGCCCAGGCCCATAGCGGGATTAATACTTTGCTCGGCCATCTGCACAAGGCTGGTTGCCGCAATGGTTGCGGGTGCCACTGCGCGATCGACCGTCGGATGGCTGATGAGTTTACTCAGACGCTCTCGCGAGCTGTTCTCGCTGTCGGTAAAAGCGACGGCGCGGGCGATGGCTAATTTTTTCATGTGCGCAGGGGCGTCGGGAGGCGCCATTGGATTGTTAGCCAGCAGCATCATAAGTTCGCAGTCAGCGGGCTGGGAGGCGACCCAATCGTTGAGCATCGCTATAGCCTCGGGCAAGGCATCCAGCGTGAAAATAGCGGCGGTCTCCATAACGCTGGCCGGTGCTGGAAAAAGCTGCAACTCCAGTTCGGTGACGATGGCGGGAAATCCCATTCCTCCACCCTTCAAAGACCAAAACAGGTCTGGGTGATTATCGGCAGAAATGTAAAAAGACTCACCGCTTGCAGTTACAACCTGCGCCCCACGGATTGCGTGGCAACCCAATCCTCCCCAGTTGTCATGGTTGTACCCAATGCCGCCACCCATGAGGAATCCCCCCATGGGAACGGTGGCACAATGCGCCACAGGAAAGGCTCGATTGAACGTTGCCAGGCCCTGAAGTAAGCCGTGACTCCAAAGTGCAGGTTGAACCAGAGCAGAGTCCGCATCCGCCGAGACCGTCATGGACTGGAATTCACCTAAGTCTAATAGCACTCCGCCATCGCGCAGAAAGGCCTCGCTGACATTGTGTCCCCCCGATTTTACGGCGATTCGTCGTCCTTGCCGTCGCGCGCTATTGACGATGTCAGGAACTTCCTCTGGGTCATGGGGGCGCACAATGGCTTCGGGGTAGCGGGGCGCCTTGTACAGCTGCCATGGCATTGCGGTTCGCCACTGCTCATAGTCTGGATGGTTACGGGTGATATGTCGACTGGCGAAGTTAGGCGTATCGTCAGTCGGTGTTAGGGTAGGGCTAGTTAATCCGCGAGGGCTGACTCCGGTTGCCGCAAGGACCGCCGCTGCCCGCAAAAAGCCTCGACGACGCCAGACGTTTAAACTTTCAGTACAAGGAGTGTGCTGTTCGGCCATCGTTGACTCCATTATTGCCGTTGCCCCTGCGGCAGCGCAGTTGGCCGTCAGCGGGGAATGGGTTGTTTTAACTGGGTGAGTGATACTCACACCCATCAAGCTCAGACGTTTTATAGGACGAATGACGTCATCATCCAACCCCTATTGCGCAATCTCACGGTTCTTCAAAGGTCAGCCATGCCTTTGCATAAGTTGGCACAGGACTGTGAGACGTACACTTTTAACTTGGAGATCGACAGCATGCCCTCTGTGGAGATCAGACCCATGGCGCAAGGAATAACTCGATGGTTCGCGGGTGCGATGTTAGTGGCGTTGAGTAGTTGGATGTCATACGTGGGTCTAGCGCACGGTGATTCAGTGGATGCCCCCGACTTTGCCGAACTCGTTCAGCAGCGCTATGTCCTGCCGTTTCAAGCTGGCGATGTCGAGACCTGGGCGCAGGCATTTGCTACCGACGCTATCGCTTTGCACAACCATCGCCCGGCTGATCGAGGCCGGGAGGCTATCGAGGCGTTTGGCAGGCTGGTACACCAAGTTTTTGATTTGGCTGAGTATGACGTTGCTGTAACCGATATTCGAACTGACGGTAATTGGGCTATGACCGTGGGTAGCTTCACCACCCGTTTCGTCAGCAAGGCGGACGGCAGCGAGCCCTTTGGACGTCAGGAGGGCAAGTTTGTGCTGGTTTGGCAGCGCAATGAGCAAGGACAGTGGGAAATCATTCTAGATATGGGAAATAGCAATCAATAACGCATTCGCTGCATTCGCATAAGAGAATCTGCGGATTGGATAATTTTCACGTCGATCACTGATCTAGTGTGGAATTGGCGTCAATGTATTCAGCGGCTGCAAGTTCCTATGCAGCGGGCTAGGTGCCAGATAGTGGGTTCATAGACCATCGTTGTTGGCAGACAGAAACGGGAAGGGGACAGTATGAATAAGAATAGGTTGGTGAAGGCAGTTGAGTTGTCACTGGCAACTGCGCTAGTGGCATCTGCAGCGGGTGCGGCTGAACTTGAGGAAGTGCTGGTAACGGCCCAAAAGCGGGTTGAGTCGGTGCAAGATATTCCGTTCACGGTGAACACCGTCTCGGGTGCCACCATGCAGCAGAATGGGATTCTGGATCTGCTCGATTTGCAGTCGGTGATGCCATCGCTGTTCATGCCTTCCACTGGTTCGCCAGGTCAGGGCGCTTCTTTTCGCCTGCGGGGTTTTGGCTCACCGCCGTTCCAGCTAGGTATTGAACCCGCGGTAGCGTTGTTCATAGACGACATTTATCGCAGCCGTTCCGGCGTTGCCATGGCTGAAATGGTGGACGTTAACCGTATTGAAGTCCTCAAAGGCCCCCAGGGCACGCTTTTTGGCAAGAACACGACGGCGGGCGTTATCCATATTGTCAGCAACGCCCCTAGTACTGAGGCCGTCGAGGGTTTCATTGAAGGCAGCTATGAAAATTATTCTCGCAAGCGCATCAAGGGCGCATTGAATTTGCCCTTGGGAGAAAGCGCGGCTTTGCGAGTCTCGGGTATGTGGGGTGAGGGCGATGGATTTTTGGAGAACCAAGGTGTCGCCAAGGACTCCCACGATCTCGATCGCTCTACCATCAATGCCCAGCTACTATTCGCGCCCTCGGATGACTTGAGCATTAATCTCGCGGTCTCGGCCACCAGCATTGACGAAATCTGTTGCTCGCCGGTTCCCACCGAAGAAATTGACGACCTGGTTTACTACGACACCTTCGGACCTCAAAACCAAGCCGACGATCTCGTATACAGTGCGCGCGTTCAGTGGGCGCTCAGCGATACCCTCAGTCTGACCTCCATTACCGCCTACCAAGACTATCAACTGGAGGAATCCATTGATGGTGACTTCATTCTGCCACCGTTTCTAACCATCGATAGTGAAGTCGACATCTCCATGTTTACCCAAGAACTCCGCCTCACTAGCACGGGGGACAAGCTGTCATGGACGGTTGGAGCCTTCTACGGTGATGAAGAAATTGATCGACTGCGAGCCTTCATCTGGGGTCCCGCGATTGAATTTACGCCCTTGGGCGGTTTCCTCGATCCGGGCTTGGGGGTTGCTGACGATCTGTTCCAGAAGGGCACTAGCTGGTCGGTATTTGGCCAGGCAGAGGTCGCACTCTCGGACTCTATGACGCTCATCGCCGGCGTGCGTTACATCAACGAGGAAAAAGACGGCGGCGGCGATTTTGACCAGCCGCAGTTGGGCCCGCCAGGGGTGGTTAATCCATCGTTTCGGGCGAATATCGATGAAAGTGAGCCCGCAGGTATGTTGAGTCTGCAGTATCGCCCCTCAGATACCATCACTACCTATGCAACCTATCAGCACGGTTATAAAGCTGGGGGAATCAACTTGGCGCGGGAAGCTGCGGGCGAGTTTGGTCAACCCGGGGAGCCCACCTTCGAAAATGAGACGGCAGACAATTTTGAGGTTGGTGTCAAAACCGACTTGATGGACGGAGCCATGCGGCTGGACTTGGCAGCGTTCTATACCAAGTATGATGACGTGCAGAACCAGATCTTAGTGGGGCAGTCGTTCATCGTGCGCAACGCCGCCGGTGCCACCGTGACCGGTGCCGAAATGGATATGCGCTATGCGATTACCGATAGTCTGCAGGTCAATGCAGCGCTCACGGTCCTTAATACAGAGTATGAAAATGGCACTGATTTGGGCACGGGTGATATTGGTGGAGAAGATCTGCCCTGGGCACCGTCCTTCGCAGGTTCCATTGGTTGGAATTACGATCGGCAGCTTGGCAGCCTCGACTACTACTGGAGTGGAAACTGGGTCTATAAGGGTGATCATGTTGTGAACTCAGCGGGTAATCCCGATCAGACGCAGGAGTCCTACAACTTGCTCAACACGGCGATGGGTATTCGAATCGCCAACTGGGATGCTTCCGTCTGGTGTCGAAACTGTACTGATGAGATCGTTAATGAGCTGAAATTCAGCAACCCGTTGTTGGGGTCTCCGCTCTCCTACATCAATCGACCGCTGCAATATGGGGTGACGCTCCGCTATAGCTTCTAGACGCTCCGCTATAGCTTTTAAAGGCATGACCAAGATACCGGCTGGTTACCACGGGTGGTGACTGGCCGGTTCGTTTTACTGAAGGAGTCATCATGGGCAATAAACCTTTGACCACTGCGCAACTGGTGGCTTACTCGCTGCCTTCAGCGCCTACCTCAATGCTCATGATGATGGTCATCGTGTACCTAGCGCCCTTCTACGCTGCTGAAATCGGTATGGAGTTAGCGGCGGTCGGGGGAATCTTTGCCTTGGCCCGCATCTGGGATGCAGTGACCGACCCCATCGTGGGTAACCTGTCTGATCGAACCCGCGGCAGAGCAGGACGGCGCAAACCTTGGATCGTATTTGGCACGCCCGTGCTCATGATTTCCACGTGGTTTCTGTTACAGCCGCCCGAGGGCATTGGTTTGCAGTATCTCGCGGTGATCGCGGTGGTGTTCTACCTCTCCATTACGGTGGTGCAAATCCCTTACCTGTCTTGGGGTGCCGAACTGTCGCGGGATTACCAGCAGCGGATTCGTATCAACGGCTTTCGCGAGACCAGTACCATGATTGGTATTTTGATGGTCGCGTCCATTCCCTTGGTATTTCTTCGCGGCACCAACCCAGGTGTTGCGGATATCGTGGAAGTTTTTACCTGGGTAGTGCTCATTTTGCTACCCATCACGGTGCTGCCTGCGCTTCTCTACGCGCCTCAGGGTGATTTCATCAAGACGCCAACGCTGAGCTTGCACAAGGCGCTTTATGCTCTGCGACGCAACAAGCCGTTTCTTCGACTTATGTTGGCGTCGCTCTTTATCTGGAGCGGCGGCCACATTTACAACGCGTCATCCCTGTTTCTCGTTAAGGACGCCTTAGGGTTTTCTCCGAGCTTGTTTTTGTGGTTTATGGTTGTGCAATATGTGATGGCACTGGCCTTAATACCCGTTGTAATGCGCATAGGTGCTCGTTTAGGCAAACACAAAGCCCTGTTGTTGGTGGGATTAGCGTTCTTCCCTGTACTTTGGCTCTACAACCTTGTGGAACCCCAAAATGTGACTCAGGTGGTGTTGGTCTACGCCCTGAAAGGCATGGTCACCTCTGCTATTTGGATTATGCCGCCGGCGATGGTTGCCGACACGGTGGAACACGGTCTGTTAGAAAACGTGGGTGACGACACCGCGCTTTATATGTCGATCTACTTTTTCATTCAAAAGCTGGCGGCGGCGGTGGGCGTCGGCGTAGCGCTGCCCCTTGCTGCGGCGATGGGCTTTGACCCTCAAACCGCCACACCCGATGGCGATACTTTTGGCATTCGCTTTGTCGCCACCATATTGCCCTCGATACTCGCAGTGCCGGCAATATTTCTCCTGTGGCGCTATCCAATCGACGAAGAGCGTCATCGGGCTATTCGGGAAGAGCTTGAGGCACGCGGTATTGCCGGATTAAATCCGTCTGATGGCCCTAACTGAAAAAGTTAGCGGGGTAATGATCTATATGTGTTTGCTCGAAAAAGGCCTAGTTGCATGATTGACTCGGCGATACCCCAATCTGATTGGCATAGCCAAGATGCATTCTCCTCAACGTTGAGGTTTCGCGCAGCCTGTGCTCGGCACCGTGTCGACGTGGAAACCTTTCCCCATCCGCTTGTCGACCCCGAGGGTCGCCCATTGAGTATGGATAGCGCGTGGTTTGGTCCGCGGGAGGCGAGTCGCCTACTGATACTGGTTTCGGGAGTGCACGGACTTGAGGCCCTGCCCGGATCGGCAATTCAAGTTGGCTGGATAGAGAGTGGGGGACCTGATGCGTTACCCCCAGATACCGCGGTATTGATGGTGCATCAAATCAATCCTTGGGGCTGCGCTTGGCGGCGGCGTTTTAACGAGGATAACGTGGATTTGAATCGCAATTTTCTCGATTTTGCGCTCCCACTGCCCGAGAACAACAAGTACCCCTTGGTGCACTACGCTATGAAGCCCGGTGCAGAGATGGGGGACTTTGGTGAACGGTCCGGGCCATTCCTGGGTGCGCTGGTTGCTGAACACGGCATTGAGGGAACGATTGACTTGCTGATGGCCGGGCAGCATCAATTTCCCGATGGTTTTGCCTATGGCGGTCAAGCACCGAGCTGGTCCCGCCGTCATTTGGAATCGATTGCCAGTCGCGATGCTGCTCAACGCCGAAAAGTCTGTTACTTGGAAGTGCATTCGGGCCTTGGCCCTTACGGCTATGGCCAGATGATTTCGCTGCAAATGGGGGCTGTGCTTGAGCGGACTCGCGAGTGGTTCGGACAATGGGTGTTCAACCCGAGGGCCGATAGAAAGCCGGGCGAAGTCGGTTATCGCGAGGTTCCCGGTCACAGTGCAGACGGTTTCATGACGTTGTTCCCTGATGCGGAGGTAATTCCCGTTACACTGGAGATGGGTACCTACCCACCCCCTGACACGCTAGCACTGTTACTGCGTGAGCATTGTGTGTATCAGGCGGGAAGCGATGCTCCTGCTGACCAACTTGAACAGGTTCGTGCGAAGCTACAGGAGATGCATTTTCCTGCTGATCCCGAGTGGCGGGCGGCGAATTGGACTCGGGGATCGCAGGTTATCCGACAAGCACTGGCAGGACTGAACAATGACTGTTAACTACGATATTCCCGGCGAACTGCATTTGACCGAATTGCGCGCAGCCCAGGAGCGCGTGGCGGCCTATGTAGTAGAGACGCCCAGTATCCCTTGGCACTCGGGTAAATTACTTCCGATGTTGCCTGCAGGTACCGAGGTCTGGACCAAGCTTGAGCTGTTCCAGCAGGCAGGCACCTTTAAACCCCGTGGCGCAATGAATGTCATGTTGCACTTAGATGATGCCGCGCGGGCCCGGGGTGTGACGGCGGTAAGCGCAGGGAACCATGCGATAGCCGTAGCCTATTGCGCAAGCCGTCTGGGAATCGACGCGCAGGTATTTATGCCTAAGACGGCCCGCCCCTATCGGATCGCGAAAGCCGAAAAATTGGGTGCGAAGGTTGTCCTTTGCGATACCCAAACAGAAATGTTTGAGCGCGCGGAAGCGCTGCAGCGGGAACAGGGTCGCACCTTTATTCATCCCTTTGAGGGGCCGAGAACGCTGCAGGGGAGTGCCGGCGTTGGTCTTGAAATTGCAGCGCAGATGCCAGATTTGGACGCCATGATTATTCCCATTGGCGGGGGCGGCTTGGCTGGGGGAGTGGCAGCGGCACTGCGGCAACTTAGACCAGGTACTGCTATTTATGGCGTTGAACCCGAAGGGGCCAACACCATGACTATGAGCATTGCCCAGGGCGGCACTGTGCAACGAGAGCAGGTCAGCTCCATAGCCGACAGCTTGTGCCCACCCCGCACCGAGCCTTTTAGTTTCAGCGTATGTAACGCGCTGTTAGACGACATTGTGCTGGTGGATGATGCGGCGTTGCGCCGCGCTATGGCCCTGCTGCTATCAGATCTTCATCTCGTCGTTGAACCCGCTGCGGCTGCGACGCTAGCTGCTCTTTGCGGGCCGCTTAGGGATCGACTTGCAGGTCAGCGTGTGGGAACACTTTGCTGCGGTACCAATATCGCCCTTGATGATTACATGACTCTGATGGCGGATGAACTTAATTCCTCGCTTTGAATAAGAAATAAGTGACCCCTGCATAAACGTCACGCTGCGAGCTGAACTAGCATGCTAGGCGCAAACTTGGAATAAAGACTAGTAAGCGGGGATTAGCGATGACCGAGAGTATTGTAGTAGCAGCGGTTCAGTGGGCCCCGGAAGCATTGAATCCGAGACTCGGTGCTGAAAAAGCTGCTGCCGCGGTTCGGGAGGCAAGTAAACAGGGCGCCAATCTGGTGGTGTTTCCCGAGAGCTGGCTCATCGGTTATCCCTATTGGTCTGGCTTAAAACCCAGCAGCGAGGAGTATCAAGCCTGCCGGCGACTTAGCTTTGAAGCATCCATCGCCGTTGATTCTCCGCTTTTGACGCCGGTCCACGAAGCCGCAAGAGACTGTCAGTGTACTGTCGTGCTAGGTATGCAAGAGCGCTCTGGAGGCACTCTGTATTGTACGCTTTTGTACATAGGTCCCGACGGGAACACGCTTGGAAGTCAGCGCAAGCTGATACCCACTCAGGCTGAGCGGCTGGTCTGGGGGCGGGGCGATGGCTCCGACATTAAAGCCTACGATACTCCCGCGGGCAGGTTGGGTGGGCTCAATTGCTTTGAACATCAGATGGCGACCGCGCGACTCGCGCTGTGTTCCTTGAATGTGCAGGTGCATGCCGCCGCATGGCCCGGACACGCGTTTCTAAACCCTATTATTGATGCGTCGACTCGTCATCTTGCCCACGAGAATGCCTGCTTTGTAGTAGTGGCTCGAGAGGTCATGTCTGCAGACCGCTTAGGGGCAGACATCCCAGTAAGCCCCGAGAACGCAGGGCACTGGCACGCTCAAGGGGGTAGCGCAATTATTGGTCCTGGTGGAATGTACCTAGTTGAGCCCGTGTACGGTGAGGAAACCATACTGACGGCTACAATTGACCTGGCGGATATTTCGCTGCACAAGTGGTTTTTTGATGGTACCGGACACTATTCTCGACCGGATGTTTTTCAGTTGCGTTGGGACAAGCGACCCAAGCCAGCTGTTGCAGTCATTGAGGAGTTGGCTGCGGGTGGGGCAGATGATTAGCGCGGGTCGTCTGTTGTGCCTGTGGACCTGCGTGCTGTGGGCGCCATTGGCGTCTGCTGAGTTGGATCCGCCATCGGTTTATATATCGTGCATTAGTTGTCACGGTGAGCGCGGAGAGGGTAATCCGGTAGTGCCGGTTCCGCCGATTGCCGGCCAACACGAAGCTTATTTGCGGGCACAACTGCGGGCGTTTCGGGATGGTCACCGCGGTGCCCACCCCAAAGATATTTGGGGCCGCCAAATGGCGCTAATGGCTATACCGCTGACCGATGATGATATCGATCGACTCGCCCATTTTATAAGCCAACAACCGCGCTGGTATAAGACTGATCAGCAAAGGCCGGCTAGCGACAACAACACCCTTGCTTGTATTGGCTGTCATGACTCCAACGCTGAATCTTCAGCGGGGACAGCACCACTTCTGTGGGGTATGCCTGAGGAGTACTTATATCGTCAACTTGCGCATTACCGAGATGGTCTCCGCGCTAATCCGGTGAATGGCGCTCCCAACCCCATGTCTGCGCTAATTTCTTCAGATATAGCGGACGCTGCTCTACGAGACTATGCCCGTTTTTTTGCGGGTTTTTGAAAAAAATATTCCCATCAACAGACGCAGGAGTTATCCATGGCGCTGAAACCCCATTTTTCCCCCGCGGTGAGAGCGGGAGATTTTATTTACGTCTCTGGACAACTGCCCTTTGACGAGCACATGAACATTGTCGAGGGTGACGTCGCTCGTCAGACCGAGGTCGTTATTGCAAATATTGCCAAAGCGCTGGCGGGGGTGGGCGCCGAACTAAGCGATGTGGTTAAGACTATGGTGTGGCTGTCTGACCCCGCAGATTTCCCCCTCTTTAACGCCACCTATGCCCAATTTTTTACCGAGGGACCGCCGGCGAGAGCAACGGTGGGTTCGGTGCTCATGGTTGAGGGTGCTCGGATAGAAATCGAGGCCGTTGCCCACAAACCCCTATAAGCGGAGGTCTTATGGAAATTGCAGTGCTTGGCGGTGGACACGGTTGTTACGCTGCCGCAGTTCACCTTACGGAGCAGGGCCACAGGGTGCGGTTCTGGCGCCGAGACGCCGAGGCGTTTGGTCCCGTGCTCGAATCGGGCGTCATTACCGTGCAGGATTTCAAGGGTGAGCGGGATGTCATCATAGGGTTGGCTACCACCGATTTAGCACAGGCGGTGCGGGGTGCTGAACTGGTGGTGATTCCCTTGCCATCGTTGTCACATGAGGCCTTAGCTGAACAGTTGGCGCCTTGTTTGGAGTCGGGACAGGTGGTGTTTCTACCCCCCGGTACATTCGGGAGTTTTCTGTTTGCGCGGGCGCTGGAACGGAGCGGCAATCGCGCCGATGTGAGCTTTGCGGAAACCGGTACTTTGCCCTATCTGGCGCGCAAGCATGGTGCCCAGCGAGTGGTGATTAGTGGCTATGCGACACGCTTACCCACCGGGGTATTTCCAGCGCGTAACAGCGAGTATGCCCTGCAAGTGATAGCTGCAGCTTATCCGGTGGAGCCTTGCGAGGATGCTTTGAGCGGTGCGCTCATGAATGCTGGTCCCATCATTCATCCGCCCCTTATTTTGATGAATGCGGGGCCCCTTGAACATTTTGACGCCTGGGATATTCATAATGAGGGGACGCAACCCTCTATCCGCCGTGTAACCGATGCTCTGGATGGGGAGCGAATCGCTTTGCGCGAGGCCCTAGGTTACGGCGCACCACATTTCCCTCTGCGTGATCACTACAACAAAGCGGATGAAGGCGATGAATGGATGTACGGTCGCGCCGCCCATGAGCGACTAACAGATAGTGGTGACTGGCGCGAGGATATCGACCTAACGTGTCACCGCTACATGCTGGAGGACACTCGACTTGGACTGTCATTTTTGGTGTCCGTGGGGCGATGGTTAGGTGTTCCAACACCGGTAGCTGAGGGCTTGCTGAGCATCGCTACTCCGGTTGCCGACCGGCCGCTTTACGACGAGGGTCGTACTCTGGAAAGTCTTGGGCTGGCCCGCTATTCCAAGCAACAACTGCAAACTTTGCTGCAACAGGGATTCGATGCCGACGCCGGTAGCCAGCGCGCCATCGGCGTGCTTGGTGCAGGGCGCATGGGGAGAGGAATCGCATTGGCTTATGCTTTTGCTGGTGTGCCCGTGTGCATGGTTGATCTGAAAGAGCGAGGCGATGAAGACTGGGACCGTTTTCAGCAAACGCTGCGATCGGAGCTTGCTGTTGATTTAGATTTTCTGGTTGACGTGGGATTGTTGGCTGCCGCTGATCGAGGGGCGGTTGCCGGCAAGATGCGCTGTGTTCGTTCCAGTGAAGCCCCATCGGCTTTGGGCACGTGCGAAATCATCTATGAGGCGGTGCCAGAAGTGCTGGCGGCCAAACGCGCTTGCTTTGACTTTGTGAATGAGCACCTTGACCCATCTGTGGTGGTCGCGTCTACCACGTCGACTTTCTTGGTCAGTGAGCTGGCTAATATGGTTGATCAGCCGCAGCGATTTATGAACGCCCACTGGCTGAATCCGGCGCACCTGATGCCCCTCGTGGAGATCAGTCGCACCGACGACGTGGATTCCGCTGCGCTGGAGCGCTTGCAGGCCTCGCTACAGAGCATTGGCAAGGTCTCTGTGGTCTGCTCGGCGTCACCCGGCTATATCGTGCCGCGAATTCAGGCACTGGCGATGAACGAGGCAGCTCGCCTGGTGGAAGAGGGTGTTGCCAGCGCCGAGGAGGTGGACCGAGCGATCAATACGGGTTTCGGCCCGCGCTTTGCGGTGTTGGGCTTGCTTGAATTTATTGACTGGGGTGGCGGTGACATTCTCTATTACGCGTCCAATTATTTAGCCGAGAAAGTGGATGGCAGATACCGGCCTCCCAGCATTGTAGAGAACAACATGAAAGCGGGTTTGAATGGGGTGCGCGAGGGACGTGGTTTCTTTGATTATTCCGGTGTGGACGTCGCTGAATACCGTCATAAACGGCTCCGCGAGTTCGTCGAGCTACTGAGCCATCGCGGGTTGCTGCCACGGTTTGGCGCTGCTGGCCACGTTCAGTAATTCAGTCGGGTGGTTAGGCTGGATGGGGCTAAGGTTATGAGTGTCAATGTAGAACCGCTGCACTGGCTATCGGTTGCCGAATTACTGGCGGCCTATCGCCGCGGAGATACCAACCCCGTTGCCGTAACGTCAGCGTTGCTCACACGCATTGAACGGCTTAATCCTGACCTGTGTGCGTTCGAGCAGGTATTTAGCGACACTGCACTCGCTGCTGCCAGAAGCTCGGCAGAGCGTTGGGCTGCTGCGGAGGCCTCTCCCAACGGGATTGTCCGTCCTCTGGAGGGTATACCCGTTGCCGTTAAGGACTTGCTGACCACGGTCGAAGGCCCGACTACCGTGGGAACCGCCTTTCTGGCGAGTTATCTGCCCAGAGAAGACGCGCCAGTAGTGCGTAAACTGCGCGACGCTGGAGCCATTATTCTTGGCAAAACGGCGATGACCGAGGGCGCCTTTGCCCTGCATCATCCAGAGCGACGTACGCCGATCAACCCGTGGGCGCGCGACCGAAGCCCCGGAGTATCATCATCGGGTTCGGCGGTTGCGTTGGCGGCTGGCCTGTGCCCTCTGGCTTTGGGGACTGACACGGGGGGCTCAATAAGATTTCCCAGTGGCAATAACCGATTGGTGGGGTTAAAACCCACCAAGGGAACCGTTGATGCCAAGGGCTGCTTTCCCTTGTCTACCTGGTTGGATCATATCGGTCCCATGGTGCGTTCAGTGGATGATCTTGATCCGGTGCTGTCCGCAATGGGCTGGACTCCTCGACGGCTACCACGCTCCACAGGCCGTATTGCTGTTGACCAGCAACAAGTGGCTCGGCGGTGTGATCCTGCTGTTCACGACTTATTTCAGAGCAGCTTGGCAGCTCTGCAAGCGCAGGGTTACGAGCTTGTTGATTGCGACCTGGATGCAGCTCAGTGGGGGTTGGCTGCTGGCTGGTTAGATAGGGTGGGTGTCTCAGCGCAAACGGCGCATCGGGAATTTCTCGCCAACCATTCTGAAGATTATGGTCCCGCTTTTACCTGGCTATTACAGCATGGAGCGCGGGTGGGTACCGATCGCTTGCACGAACTTGAGCATCTAGCGCTTGTATGGAAGAGCCAGTTGGATCAGGTGCTCGCTGATGTTGATGCCCTAGTTTGTCCGGTGTCACCGTATCTCAATCCGCGACTGGGTCACCCTAGTGCTCCGCCATCACCGGATTCGATAGCGAAGGCGGTACAGTTCACCGCGCCATTTAATTTTTCGGGTCATCCTGCCCTGACTTTACCTATGGGGTTTATAGACGGTGCACCCTCCGGGCTACAGTTGATCGGTCGCGCTCATGAGGAGGCTGGCCTCATAGCAATGGGGTCTAGCATGCAAAGGTCGACGCCGTGGTCAGACCGACCAGCGGGAATAGGTTAAGCGATGGGGGAGAGTATGCGAACAACCGCGCAGAGCATCATTGACCGATTAATTGACCACGGTGTCGATACCATTTTTGGCATTCCAGGTGCCCAGACCTATGCTTTTTTTGATGCCTTGGCCCAGCGTAAGTCTGAGGTGCGCTTGGTCATTGCACGCCATGAGCAGGGCGCGGCTTACATGGCTTACGGCTATGCCAAATCTACGGGCAAGCCCGGGGTGTACTGCGTTGTTCCTGGTCCCGGAGTCCTCAACACCACCGCTGCCTTAGTGACCGCCCACAATGCGCCGGTGCTCTGTATAACTGGTCAGGTACCCAGCGAATTTTTGGGTGTTGGTCACGGCATGCTACATGAGCTGCCCGATCAGCTAAACACCCTGCGCACGCTGACTAAGTGGGCGGCACGCATCAATTATCCGGATGAAGCGGGATTGTTGGTGGATGAGGCGTTTCGAAATATGTTGTATGGACGCATTCAGCCGGTGGCGCTGGAAATCCCCATGGATGTTCTGGCGCAGACAGGCATGTCATTAACGTTGCCTGCGGTCACGTCCCAGCCTCCGCTCAAGCCTGATCCAGTACGGGTGCAACGCGCTGTTGAACTGATCAAAGCCGCTAAGAAACCCATGATTTATGTGGGCAGTGGCGCTGCCGGTGCTGCAACTGAAATCCTCGATTTGGCACGAAAGATCCAAGCTCCTGTGGTCTCATTTCGCGGTGGGCGCGGCATTGTCAGTGACGACACACCCTATGGGTTCAACTGTGCCTCGGGTTATAAGTATTACCCCGACATCGATCTGATGATCGGTATTGGCACCCGCTTGGAGCTGCCAGCTTTTCGCTGGCAGGCTGGAGTTGCCAACCACAACATGATTCGCATCGACACAGACCCTACGCAATCGGTTCGGCTCCGGGGTGATGTTGCGCTTGTTGCCGACGCCCAGTGTGCCACCGCGGCGTTGTTGGCGGGCCTAGAGGGCTTTGCAGCGCCTGAACAACGCGAAACGCAGTTTGCCCATATTAAAGCGGAATCCCATCGGGAAATTCAGAAGATCCAACCGCAAATGACTTACCTGAATATCATG